>Ga0208900_1001113_pt1 | contig 15122 bp, 18 predicted proteins | sample AntAceMetag02UKK_FD_184763 | JGI IMG/M metagenome (GOLD analysis project Ga0208900, IMG submission 184763) | Saline lake microbial communities from Ace Lake, Antarctica - Antarctic Ace Lake Metagenome 02UKK (SPAdes) (version 2) | ecosystem: Environmental > Aquatic > Non-marine Saline and... | reverse complement strand
ACGACTAAGCTGATATTCAGCATGAAAGGATAATATTATGAAGACGAGTGATTTTGGAAATATGATAAAGTTCGCCGGGACGGTTGGTGCGACTTCCGATTCAGAACTGTATGAGTACACAGAAGAGTTTAACACCTATGCCGCAGGCGATTGGACAATTACTACTATTGAAACTGGAACAGGTTCATCAACAGAGGCTATCGTAGCAGATGGCTCTGACGGCCCTTGGGGTGTCTTGAAGATTACTACGGCACAGGGCGCAGACAATGGCGACCAATTACAAGGTCCCGAGGCTGTTAAACTTGAATCTGGCAAGCCTTGTTTCTTTGAGACTCGGATGAAGGTTAGCGATACTGGTACCGCCGAGTGGTGTGTTGGGCTTAGTATTACCGACACAACCCTAATCGGGGCAGGCGACCTGTCGGCATCTGATTTCGTCGGTTTTGTTGGCGGCCCAACGGATGCTTCGGCAGATACGGTGTTGTTCAGGTGTATTAAGGATTCGTCCGAAACCGACTCTGATGAGTACACCGTAGCAGACGATACGTTCTACAAGTTTGCGTTCTTCTATGATGGAGGCGGTACTGTCTACTACTGGATTGATGACGTTCTCAAAGGGACACACACAACCAACATCCCCGACAACGAGTACCTTGCTGTCAGCGTTGCGATTAACTGCTCCACCGCATTGGCGGCACTTACTACGTCTATCGACAAGTTCAAAGTGATTCAGAAACGCTAAATTCTTCCCTTCTATGGGTGGGGCTTCGGCCCTGCCCTAAAGGGGTTAGGGAGAGCAGTATGTGTCCACAAGATGAGATGTACAAGACGGTATGTAAGGACAGATTCGATAGCCTTGACCGCAAGATAGATAAAATATATGACGCTCTACAAGGAAGCAATGGCGATGGAATGAAAGGACGCATTATACGCATTGAAGAAGAACAGAAGAACTTACGTAGATGGCGCAACGGTATGATTGCTTCTATGACAGCGGCTATGACGGCACTAGGAACATGGATAGGCACGAAGTAAACCAATCCTTGAATAAAATCAGCCGCTTGGCTTTAGTTCATCTTGCTGGCAATTCCGACACGGACGAACAAGAGGCGGCGGTTGACGCACTTATTTATGAAATAATACCAGAGTTAAAGAAACTATTTTTGGAGTAACAATGAACGACAATAACCTAAAGACAATTCAGGGTATCTGGCAAACGGTTGGGACCGTGAGTTCCACGGACACTACTCCTCCTGTTGCCGAAAGAGGGTACGCCGCCGTTGCTGCTCTTGCCAACACAAGCATCTGGACAGCAGGCAGGGACGAGAACATTGGAGAGTTTAGATTCGCTGGCGACACTAACGGCGATGACTTCGTTGTTGATGTGTACGCTTCAAGGGGTGAGGATTCTTTCACTCTTGTTTGCACGCTTACGATGGTAGTGGGCCAGCAGGTAATCTCGACAGGACTTCTCGCTGTAGATACGATTACAATCTCAGCAGAGGCATGGCTCAAAGAGATAACTGAGGTAAATGGAGAGACTGATAAAATTGGTCGCATCGTCCTGGACCTTTGCGGTTATGACAAATGGGCTTTTGTTCCCACCACCCTTGACGGGCCAATGACAATACAAGCGTCGGGATTCTAAACATGCCTATTAGAGAGATTGAAATAGAGTTACCTACACCAATAGAAGACTTTCTCGTAACCAAATCCGAAGAAGAAGGTGGTCCTGTTGGCCGGAGCCGAAAAATGGAAACGCCATTTGGGCGACCAAGATATAAATAGGCGATTTAAGTGATGAAGATTCTAATATTACTACTACTTACTGCCTCGTCCTTTGGGGCCACGTATTACCTTGATGCTTCGGCTACGGGGGCTGGGGATGGTTCTTCGTGGACGGACGCTTGGACTACTATCGCTCAGGCCCAAAGTGTGCTTGTGGCACTGGACGACAACGGTTCTGGTGATACGGTTCTGGTTCGTGATGGGTCTTATGGGTCTTATGGCGAATCGGGTTACAATGAAGGGACTGTAGATACTCGTACAGACTGGCTTACTTTCCAGGCAGACACAGGGCATACGCCGGTATTGACTTATATTTCAATAGACAACCAGAACGGTCCCTACGACGTATATCTTGCGTTTGATGGCTTTACCATTCAGCCAGCAGCGACAAGAGCAGCCTGTGTCGATGTCAGGAGTTCAAATTACTTTAAACTGCTTAATTGTAATATCATCGGCCTGGGCAACGATACCGTAACTGCTACAACCTATGGCTTGCGGGCATGGGGGGCTCCAGACCACGTAACTGTTGACGGATGTACTTTTTCGGGTGGTGATAATACAGGTCGATTCGACGGATTTGCTTACGGGATATACGCCATAGATGGCGACAATCTTGTATTTACAGATAACGAGATAAAACAGTTTAGGCTCACTGGCATAGAAACCTCCGGTAATATCAATACCATTACTGGCAATAATATCCACCAGATAGGCGGCGACGGTATTACGATCGGTGGCGGTGATGGACCGGTACTGATAGAAGACAACGAGATACACGACCTTTACATTTACACCCCAGACCTAACGGAAACCCCTACTGATACCACATGGAGCGTAGACGGCCTGACAATGACCAACGCCAGTGCCACATGGGGCGCTGATGCCCCATTCTCATGGGAAGGCAATGTGGAAATAAGGGTTAATTCTGGAACCAATGTTAATACAGGTGATAACGAAGTTGTGGTTGGAACCGTTGTCAGTCCTACCGAGATACTTTTAAGTAAAACCATCAAGGATGATCCAGGGGGAGCCACACCGTCTAACGTAGATTATTATTTTATAAGCGTAACACATGGTGACCTGATACAGGTTTACGCTACCAGCAACTCTTCTAATGTTACCATAAGAGGTAACCAGTTATACGACTGTTATGGTCAGATAGCATGGCTGAACCCGCTAAACAGCTCGAATCAACCTTCCGGGATCGGGGGACATGACTGGATATTCGAGAACAATCTCTGCTGGAATGACTATGCGGACGGACAAGCTGAGTACAATGGAACCGTTTACATCGGTCACGTAGATGGTGTTGTAGTCAGGAATAATACCGTAATTGGGAGGTTGGATTTCAGTGATTCAACTGGCATCCAATTACACAGCAATATCGTCGGGTACATAACCGGCGGTACGTTCACCAGTAATGACTACAATATCATCAACAGGGGATGGATAACAGCAGGGATTAATACAACGTTTATCCATCCAAACGCATACGCATGGGACGATTGGGATGACCCTGTGTTTACAGGAATATTCACAGATTACCCGACCGACCTTACGCACGCATCAGCAATAAGCACAGGAGTCGGTCACGGAGACCCAGCGAACTCGACAGCGACGGACATACTCGGTAATTCACGCGACGCAGACCCTGATGCGGGGGCTTATGAGTATATTAATCCAACCAGATATTTATTAGGAAGTCAATAAGATGAAGTATATTGTTTTACTATTGCTACTTTGCTCTGTAATGTTCGGTGCTGAGGTTAATAAGTATGTTGACACTGGTGCTACAGGCTCGGCTGATGGTTCCTCTTGGACTGACGCTTGGACATCGTTGTTCGCGGCTGAATCTCAGAACGTAGACCTTGTTACTGCGACTGACAATTGGATTATCAATTGCAAGGCAAGTACAGACGCTGCAGATACAACAGCAGTAGTTTGGGACGGGTGGACTACAAATGCAGATTATGACGTTGAGGTTCGGGTTGCCGTTACTGATAGACATGATGGTACAAGGGGTACGGGTTATCGCATCGTTAATAGTGTAGGTTACTCTGTTACATTAGATACATCAGATGATGACTTTATTACATTGAATGGTTTAGCTGTTAGTAATGGTGGTGGGGCAGGCTCTATTGCTTATAAGCTTGGTACTAGCAGTAAAGTATTGAATTGTTTGGCTTACAACAGCGGGACAGCTGGTTTTTATGCGGCATCTGGCCCAACTGGTATTGTCATTGTAAACTGCATATCTTTGAATTGTGTTAATAATTTTTATATTACACCGACCGGAACAACCATTGCTAATTGTACCGCAATGGGGGGTACTTACGGTTTCCGGGTTGCTAATTACACAAATAACAACCTATATAATTGTTATGCTGGTGGCAGTGCAACCGCAGATTTCATTAAGACTGGCGATGATTACACTTTTGCCCTGTACTATTGTATGAGCGAGGATGGCACGGCAGACGATTGGGGCGGTTCAAACAATACAGTCAGTATTGCTTATTCAACAGATAACTTTACTAACGTCACTTCAACAACCGAAGATGCAACCCTAGTCTCAGGTTCAGCATTAATAGATGAAGGTAATGACTACGATGGCGAAACGTGGTGGCCTACGCAGTGTGAAGATAGCGGCGATGGCTTAGATATAATCGGAACAACTAGAGGTGCATCATGGGACGTTGGAGCTTTTGAACTTGGAGCGTCAGGTGCAAGCATACCAATTATAATGACAAATATTAAACGGAGAAAATAAAATGAAGAAACTAGCAATAATTCTGATGCTGCTTATATCTGTGACCTGCTTTGGCTCTAGGTGGTTAAAGGAGGACACTGCCGATACTGTACTTGTTGGTCCCTTTCTTGATGCCACGGACGGCAAGACGCTGGAGACTGCATTGGATGTTACCGGCTGGACTTGTAATATCTTCAAGGACACTGACGCCGCCACGGCATTAACAGTAACGGCCTCGGCTGGTGATAACGATGCGACACATAAGGCAATGGGAATGTATTCCTTAGAGCTTACCGCCGCGAATGTAGACACAGCAGGTAGGTTCTTTGTTGTAATCACAGACGCCAATGCCTTACCTGTCTGGCATGAGTTTATGATAATGCCGGTTTCGACTTACGGCTTTGTAGACGGAGGGGACTATCCTCATGTAGATGCTTTACAGGTCAATGGTATTACTCCACTTACAGCGGCCAATATCCAGTCCGAATGTGATGATGCCCTTGTCGCCAACAACCTTGACCATCTTGCATATAACGCAGTAGCAAACATAAACATGGCAGCAGAGGTCAACGACTTGTCGATCCTATCAATTATGATGGCAATAGATGGAGATATATCTGCGTTTACTACTGCCACAGATTCGCTTGAAGGGCTTGCGTTTACAGCAGCAGACGCCAGTACTATAGCGGATCAGGTATGGGATGAGGTATTGAATGAAATAACTGCACCACTTGACCATGCCAGTACAGCTGGGGAGACAATGGCTTGGCTGCGTATGATGACTTCGTTCAAGATTATTACAGATGGTACTACCGATGAATTGCAGTTCTATAATTTTGCAGGAACAAAGATTCTTGAGCAGGACATCACTAAAACAGAGACATCAGTAACTCGGTCCAATGTGAGGCTTGACAACTAATGGCAACTGAACAGGAATTGGTAGATTTAGGAATTAACCCACTAAATCCTCTTGGTGTGCTGCCTGGGGCGGGCGGATTGACTGAGGATGATTTATCAAGGGCGCAAGGGGTTGATGGACTTATCTCAACCCCGCCGGTCGAGACAAGTCCTTTTGGCAGGAACAGAAGCATGGACACAACATTTAGAGGCAGGCGATTTTAACAGAGGTATATAATGGGTAGAGCAGATACTGCTTATGTGTTTATGCTAACCAATACGGCAGCGTCAGCGAACACACATATAATTCTGCTCGATTATTATGAACACACACCAAAGCGAAGTTAAGGAATCTTATGTCAACTACACTAACAGACTTGCAATCAATATGCCAGTATCACGGGTGGCATGATAATTCCACTAACGGACTCGCCGCCCTGACGAGGTTCATCAACCGAACTCTCAATCTTCTGGTAATCCTCCTGCCTTGGCCCGAGTACCACAAGAGGGACGGGACGATAACTCTTGTCGAGGACGACGAGGACTACACATTCGGTACGACTAACGTATCTAAGATCGGAGACATCTATCATGAGGATAGAACTGTGCCGCTAGAATCCATTACAATCGAAGATTGGATGCAATTAGCCAAGACCAACGCACAATCGGGTTTCCCAACGCAGTATGCACTTTCTAAGGATGTTGCATCTGGCGAGGAAACCCTTGAGATACTCTTATATCCGAACCCAAGTTCTGCTGAGGTTGACGATACTCTTTACTTTACTTATTGGAAGTACCCAATCGCACTATCCTCTGGCTCTGACGTTACTGATTGGCCCGACTATAGGTTGTGGTTACTCGAGGAGGCTCTTGAGGCAAGGATAGCATCTATGAATCGTGATCGCTCTGGAGTAGCACTAGAGAGTCCTGACTTCATGCTATTGGCCAAGAAAGCCTTTGCTGATGCCAGACCGAGTTACATGCCAATCCGAGTAAGGGAACACCCAACAACTAACGGAAAAACACTTCACCAGACTTGTATTAAGATAGCCTAATGGAATATACTAACGACAGAGTGAATACGTTTCTTGGACTTAATAACAAGATGAACCCCGCTAGTGCTGAGTTCAGGGAGGGCATGGCGTCTAGGTCTTTGAATTGCAGGATAGACCAATATGGTTTATGGTCTGCTCGCCCTGCCCTTGTTGCAGAGTCGGGAAAGCCTTCTCTTTTGGCGACTGGAACAACAAACGCAAAGCATTTTAAGTTCTTAGCGGTAGAGGGAACGAGCAGGATTATATCAGAACTTGCTGATAATGATTCTTGCGATACAGGAACAAACGGCTACCTGTACCTAACTACTCAAAGTGGTGCGATAAAGTATTTCACGGCAACTACTAACTCGACTGTGACTGCGTTTACCCCTCCAGCAACGATAACAGCAGCAGACCAATCTGGCGACACAAGAGGACAGAGTGGTACATATTACTATATGTGTACCTATTACGACGATACAAGGAAAAGAGAATCCCTGCCCTCGCCAATAGCAGATATTGAAGTCGATACAGATACAGACGGTCACGTTAGATTAACCGTACCGGGACCAGCAGAAGGTATTTCAACAAGAGTATATCGCTCTCTCAGAACAAGTGCGACTGATAACGAATATAATGCCACTAACATCTTCTATTATCTTGGCGAGGTAGATTATGTTTCTGGTTCAGCGACGCTCACCTTTGATGATTATCTCCATGATGATGATATAAAGAGATCGCAGTATGAGGGTAGAGGTTCTGCCCCGCCAACTGCGATAGACTATGTTGTTTCGTATAATAATAGAATGCTCTACTTCAAGGATAGCACCTTATGGTGGTCTAGTGCGGGAAGGCCGGAAGAGGTTGCACAGGAATACACCCTTACATACCAAACAGATTCAAGCACTGTTGTTAGTAAACCAAAACTGACAAACGGGTACGGAGAGGCAAAGTACGAAATAGCAGAACTTGCTGGCCAAAAGGTTGTTGGCGCAAAGAAGTTTGGAAACAGACTATGGGTATGGACTGATGCGATGACAGGATACCTCGAGGCCAATCGTGTCGAGGGATACAAGTTCAAGGTCGCTAGGCAGGGAATTGGTCTTGTGAGTGATAAGTGCTTGGCACATTCACCCTATGGTGTTTTTGGTGCTGACAGGATAGGTACATGGTTACTAGACAATCAGTTCGTATTAAAAAGGTTATCCAATGATGTTATTGATATTGAGGGCGGAACTGATACAACTCTAACGCAAGCAAAGATAACTGCTAGTTGCGGTATATGGGTTCCTGGTTTGAATGAATATTGGTGGTGTCTTTATATACCAGGCGAGACTCCTTCTAATTATGTACAGATTATTTATCAAGCAGACCGAGGAGTATTTGTAGGCCCGTATACACACCTAATAACTGGTGGATGTAACATTGTAAATGCTGCTGCTGGGTTACAGGCTTACGTCAATAGCGATAAGTATGTTTCAACAACAGCGTCAGACACAACAGTAGCACAAACTCTTGAGTTCTGGATGGGGCAATCCTCCCCTACTGTTGTCAAGGACAAGCTAGAGGTTGAGGTTGTGCATTCTAAATTACCGACTGCGGCTGTTGGGTTGTCTGTTTATCAGAACAGTATCACCGCAACAACTTCTATTACTCCACAGACGGTTTCTTATACAGCATCTACGGGCAAGGTTAAGGGCGTAGGCTCTGGTAGATACTTTAAGATTGCTTTAACTCTACCAGCAGCAGGCGCACCAGTTGCCAATATAAATTACAAATTCAATGCTATAGGATGGAATGACGATGGCAGGTAACTACGACGAGATAACCAAAAGACCTGATGATAAAGAACGGCTCGCCGCATTCTCTACTGGGGTTGGTGGTTACGGCGGCGAGGATCAGAAGAATCCTGAACTAAGGCAGAAGTCACTTCCGAAGGACGAATCGTGATAGATATACTCAAGGGACTTGTTAATAACCCCGACCCAACCATCTTGACTGATGGTACTGCTTATGTCTCAACGAACTCTCGAATAGACAGAGAGGGATATTGGAGCAAGGGTGCTAAGTTATCTGCTCTAACCACTACTATTGACGTTGACCTTGCACTAGACAGTGTATCGCCGGAGTTTTGTCAGGCTGTTAATGTCTTAGGTGTAGCAAAAATAGCAAGAGGATTGAAGCAGTCTACCACAATAGCTTCTGGTTCTAACGGATATGCGTACTACGCTAACACTAATGCCTACTATTGGACAGGTTCGGCTGTTGGGTCTGCTGGCCTTGCGGCACCTAGCCAAGACACATACCCCTCTGTAACTGTAAGCGGGATAGGCGCTCGTCAAGAGTCTGGTATTTATATGTACTTCCATACTTTATACGACCCTGCCAGAGATATAGAATCTTTACCCTCTCCAGCCATAGAGCATTGGGTGAATAAGTATTATGTTAATGATACAAGACAGGCTGATATTCCTGTGCTTGGCGCGGTAGATACAGAATCTACGTATAAGGTCAGGTGGTATCGTTCAAAGGTTATCAAGGTTGAAAAGGGTGATACTAAACAGTTAGGCCAGAAGAACTCATTGACGGAATTTTACTACGTTGGTGAGGCTGCTGATAATGTGGCTTATACGGACTACGCACACGACAGCGAACTTGGCCAGATGTTCGTTGGGCGTGGCTCAGTGCCGCCAACAGGCATAGATTCCTTGGCGTCATATAATGGCCGGATGTTCTACTTCAAGGACAATGTGTCATACTTCTCAAGCGTTGGCAGACCAGATGAAGTACCTGTTAATTACTCATTCAAGATAAGGCACGACTATTCCGTTGGTGCGTGGTCTGGCGGAACCTTTAAGGATCAGTTGGTAGCAGCAACATCTGGTGATACCGTATATACCACTTTAACAATGAAACCAACTCTCGACACAGGTATAGTCGCAGAGGCTAAGATGACTATAAACGAACTAGCCGGCAAGACTGTTTTACGGGCAATAGAGTATGGCGGCAAGTTATGGGTGTTCACTGTAGGAAAAACAGGATACATCACACAGACTGCGGAAGAGGGATACAAATACACACACGTTGCAGATGGAATAGGTATTAGCGGCGCTCAATGTTTAACTACGAGTCCGTACGGATTATTCGGTGCAGACTCTAAGGGTTTGTGGCAGATAACCGACGGCCCCAAGAGGTTGAGCGAGGGCATTATAGACATCGCAGACACAGCAAAAGACACATACTTAAACACTTCCGACACAGACAGAAGGTGGGTTTCATGGATACCGGAAGGCGACGAAGTATGGTTTGGTGGGTACAAAGCAAATGTAAGCGATAACGTACAAATCGTCTACCAAGCAGACAGAGGTTCTTTCGCTGGGCCGTATAACTTGGACATAGAAAGTGCCTGTTACTTCAACGATGGAGGACAGGACACCTCGTTTATCTGGGACGACCAATCTCATTACTATGCTGACTATTCATCAAGGACAGGGGTTCAGTCTTTGCAGTTCTGGTTTGGTGGCGACGTTACTGACAAGGTTAATATTGACGTTCTCTATAAATCAATAACAGCAGCACAGACAATTACTGCCAAGTTGTATCAGGGCAAGACAGCAAGTTCTGATTTCACAAGCAATACATTCTCCCATACTAGCGGTAATCTTGTGGGCAAGACCGTATCTCATAATTCTGGAAGGTACTTTGGAATAGACTTATCTATCCCTAGTGCGTGTACTGCTCCCATTCTTGGTATCGACTTCACTGCTGACCTGGTACCCAAGAAAGAGAGGCATGGCAGATGATAGAGCCTCAGAATGGCTATACTGAAAAGAGTTTTGGTTCTCCTATTATCAGGCCAGAAAGAGAAAAGCCGCCAATAGTTGATTCCGTAACTCCTGAGATAAAGGAGTACGTTGCTAGTCAAATCACTGACGCGACTATACCTATTTGGCTTGCGATAGAATCTCTAAAGGACGGACTAGCCGAGTTGCAGGGGTTAATAGAGGATTTAAGTGAGCGAATAGATGAATTAGAAGATACAGACACGCAGAATCTTTATGTTGCTGGCACCGGAATAACGATAGACGGCTTTACAATTTCCGCAACACCATACACAGGTGGCGATGGTATTACGATATCATCTTTCGAGGTAAGCGTAGATGCCGACACTGATATGTTCTCGTTCTCTGGTGGCGAGCTTGTGATTGATTTAGATGAGTGTACTTAATGGCTAATCAAACCATAGAGGGTTGCGTAGATTGGACGAGTGGGCAGGTTATCTTTGATGGCGACGCCTGCGATGGCGGTGACTATACGGGCTGTATAAACTGGACAGGCGCACACGCTGGAATGGTTGCGGTAGTTGTAGACGAGGATAACTGTGATGCCACTTATTACGGTTGCGTTGATTGGACTAGCGGAAAGTTTGAGTTGATTATACCAGATGATTGTTGTTCTGGGGATTACGAAACAGGCGGAGGAGACTGCGATGGATGTGATGGAGGCACACTTTGGGAAGATGATTTTGATCCTTTATATGTTAAGGTTGTCTTTGAGGATGTCATTCAATGCGAAGAGTCGACCTGTTCCGGACAGTCAACGCTATCATCTACATATTACTTAAAAAATGAAAGTACGTGGTGCGAGTGGGATGTTGTTGTTGATGGCATAAGTGTTGTTTGGGTAGCTCATAATCCACTCGGTGGCGGTGCGGCGTATCTGACCGCAAAACTAGTTAGTGGTAATATAGGATTGTTTATAGAAAATGGCGCAACTACCTGTTCTGTGTCTTTTACAAATTATTATACAGCGTGTTCGCCAGGAAATTGGTGTGCCTATGAGGGGACGGCAACGGTAACATGGGGCGCAGGTATAGGACAGACTCAATATGATGCACAGTTCTAATTGCCTAGCACCGCCAGTAATGTCAGCCGAGCAGAAAGAAGTGTGCATTAAGTGCAAGCACGCCTCTACCCCGCCTAGTTGGTGCTGTAAATGGGGGTTAAGGATAGGCAAGAAAAGAATAATCGCACCGAAGACACCAACGATTGTGAGCATGGCAAACCACTTCTCAAAGGCTATGGTGAAGTGGGCTAAAAAGGGATTCAAGTGTGTAAGCAAAGAAGAGTATATGAAACGTAGAAATATATGCCACGAATGTACGCCTAACGGCAGATGCCCCCATTGTGGGTGTAGTCTGTGGGCGAAGGTAGCGTTGGCAACGGAGAAATGTCCAGAAGGAAAATGGTAATGGCTGATATATTTAGAGATAGGTTAAGAAATGTTAGTCCAACGACAAGTCAACAGTTAGGGTACAGTATAGAGGATAGGATTAGGGGACAAGTGCCAAGAAACCCTGTCCAAAATTCATACCGATATGATGATGTTTTCGATAGGTTTGGCGGCACGACAGATAATCCAAACTACCAACACCCCTACGAGCAGACTGATAATCTTGTAGATAGATTCAATAAGCAGCCCTTAACGTACTCAACTGGTGCAGATGGAAGGGTCACTGTTACAAGGTCTATGGACAAGGAACCGCTTCCTGGGGGTGGGACTTATCCAGCATTCTCTAAGTTTTATGGTGAGGGTCAGTTGTCTAACAGTTGGATACTACCCCAAGGTGCGATGTCAGGGCCGAGATTCACTACAAGGAATTTACCGTCAACAGACCAAACAAGACAGCAGGGTTTCAACACAGGAATGACAAACTCATCACCCAATGTAGCACAGGTGAACCAGCAGAACTACTGGCCTGACTCGTCTTTCAAGATGCCGTACAGTACACCAACTGATGGATCGCCAACTCCTATGCCAATCTTCGGAGCAACAATAGACTACGCATCTGGAAGGTGGCGGACACCACAGGGAGTAACAGACGGTGCGCCATACGGCAGGTTTGAAACTCAACGAAAAACTAACCCAACGAATTTTAGCAGGGCCTTCAAGTAAAGGAATATACTATGTCACATGCAACATCAGCAGCAAGAAGAAAACAAGAACAGAGGAGGGCGAATGCACTTAACTTAATGCGGCTTGAAGCTGGGAATAGGTACGACCAGCGATGGTCACAGACTCCGCGCGCACTAAGACCTATACGAATGCCTAACGAACGCAGCATTGATAATATTAGGGCAAGTAACCTACTGCGGGCCAATAACGGCAGAAGTGACTTTGCTGACTATCGTATGCAGAACAGAGTTCTTGAGGCGACACAGGCCCCTGTATTACAGGCTCAAAGGGCAAAGGGTTTCTCTGAGGCGGCATTGTTCAACCAGATGACGGAAATGGCTCCACAAATTGCTGGTGCCCACCTTGGCCGATTAAGGCTTCCGTTAAGCGAGTTCGACCAGAAGGTTGCACAGCAACAATTTAAGAACGAGGCATCTACGCTGGCGGCGTCGAATACCCAGGGTAACCTTGTCAGAACCGCCGACGACGCGAGGGCAAATCAAGACGCACTAAATGAAAGAGAGGGTCTCAAAGTTAACAGTGCGATAGCAAACAACGATTTGACAGAGCGCGATGTACAATTACAGCAATCTCGAAAGGGTGCATCTGACATCTTGCTCTCTAGGGCGCAAGCCTCTGCAACTGAAAACGGCTATACACCAATGACTAGGGCGTTATATCAAAACGCTCAGGCCGTTCTTACAGGCGGAGATCCAGTTCCATACCCAGATAGCGGCCAACAAGGTAGCCAAAGGGAATCATACAGGCAACAAGCAAGGACAGGAAAAGATATTGCCGGGGCAGTTGCGGCAGGTAAAGACTCTTCAGGGTTCACAAGTTTACTTGGAACACGGGCAGAAGATGGAAGCCTAAACGGTGGTCTTGTAAATTCATTACCGGACGACAGTTTCTTTAGTGGCGATAATGTGTGGAGCGATGACGTTCATAACGTACTTGAGCAGGTTCTCTACAGACTGCAATCGCCTGAATTTAATGCTCTGGATGACACAATTAAAGGCCGTATTTTGAAAGAGCTTATGGACCAGCCCGGCTATAATAAGATTAGAAACTACAGAGATGCTAGCGATTTTGGCTCAGATGAAAGACGGGATGGGGGCGTCTGGGACTTCTTTACAAAGGGCAAGGGTTTCGCTAAGACAGCCCAGCTTTCACGGCAGATAGTAAGTCTGGTTGAAAGAAACGCACCCCAGCTATCTGGTGGCGGTGCATATGGTGGCAGTGCATCAGGTGGCGGTGCATCAGGAAGTTTTTAAGTATCCACTAGAGAGGCAATAAGAAACAATGCCAAGTGCATTAGAATCATACTACCAGAAACTAGCCAAGAACAAAGAGATGACCGACCCTGAAAAGGAAGCGGCTGCTCTTGAGTTTATGGGCACTGATGTCGTCAAGAAGAAGAATCCAGGAATGTTCATCAAACTTCTGGACTTACTCGACAGACCGGGCAACGCTGCCCGCGCCTTACTCGTAGGTAAACTCGGCGGCCTCAAGGGTCTAATCCCCTTTGCCAAGACTATCGAGGAACTCACAGGCATTGATGTCGCCCTGAACGACGATGAACTCGTTAAGGGTACAGAGGTAATCGAGAAATGGTTTGGCAAGCAGAAGCAGGTCAAGGGCAAGATAGATACAGTTGATGTTCTTGGCCTGATGGTAGAGATTATCGCTGACCCGCTTTGGCTAGTTGGAGGCCCTGGTATTTCCAAAGCAGGCAAGGCCGCAAAACTGATCAAGGGCGTCAGTGACGATGCGCTCAAGACCGCATTTAAGTTAGCCAAAGCTGGCAAGCCCATCACCTCTAAGGCTCAACGTGGATTAGTCAAGGCTATTAAGGCAATAGCAGTTGATGGCAAGATACCAGCGGAGGCACTCAAGTCTGTAGGTTGGGCGGAGGAGGCGGCTAAGGGTCATCGTGCCTTATTGTCTGTCGGCTTACCCGGTCATCGTAAGACTATCATTGAGGGTGCTAATGTCTGGGGCGCACTAGACAAGGCTTCCACTAAGATACGAATGGGTGCAATCGGTAAGAAGTTCCTGCCGGCTACCAAGAGAGTCCCTACCGAATTTCAAGAGGGTGTTCACGCAATAGCCATCAAGAATAAAGACTTGGCTAACTACAATATAAAGCAAGCCTATCTCGACTTGTCTGCCCTGTTCAAGCGGGCTGAAAAGGCAGGAGTAAAGGGAGAGGACTTAACAAAGTTCATCGAGGCTAATTACGCTGGCAAGCCCATCACCAAGGCACTGAATGATATTGTAATTAAGCGTGGCAAGATTGCAGGCGGGCGAATTAAGACTACACAGGCCACACTAGATGAGGTTCTTGAGGCAACAGGTGGCGAGATAACTCCACAAGTGAGGAAACTCCAAGGCAAAATAGAACGCCTCAAGGCTTTCCCGAACAAGTCGAATAAGAAATCTGTTAAACTTGTTGAGCGAGGCAAAGACCTCCAAAGCCAAGCAGATGACATACTTGCCTCACAAGGAAATCCGACAGAGTTTTCTGCTCTGGCCAAAGAATATAAGACTATTGGTGATGACATACTTCAGGCAGAGAAGAACCTCGGCGTCCCTGTTGGCGAATTAGCAGAGCCGATAGCCCACCAACGCAGGGTTGTTACAGACGACTTCGCTAAATGGCTCGACAAGAACCCGCACTATGGAAGCAGGGGTGAGTTCAG
>Ga0208900_1001110_pt1 | contig 15140 bp, 2 predicted proteins | sample AntAceMetag02UKK_FD_184763 | JGI IMG/M metagenome (GOLD analysis project Ga0208900, IMG submission 184763) | Saline lake microbial communities from Ace Lake, Antarctica - Antarctic Ace Lake Metagenome 02UKK (SPAdes) (version 2) | ecosystem: Environmental > Aquatic > Non-marine Saline and Alkaline... | reverse complement strand
AAATAAAGTCCATCCCAGCCACCTGTGGAATCATTTAAAGATGTAAAGGTTATTAAACTATCAGCAGATCCGATAGCCTTTATTTCTCCACCATAATTACTATATCCAATTTGTAATTGTACACCCTCTTTAAATTTACAGGTGATTCCTGGTTCCAAAGTTAATTGGGGAGGGGGTGAGTTGTAAATAATAACATCCCCCAGCACTACATAATCACAGCTATCATTATACCAATTGCCATTAGCGTTAATGTATCCTCCATAATAAACTACTGCATTGTAAAAGTTCCCGGTATAGTCATTATCTTCTATCATTGGAAAACAGTCCATTGTAGAACAGTCAATGGCATTTCCTAAATTATCTAATATTTCACAATTCTTAATTTGTGGTGAAGACGAATAAATTGAGAACCCATTTGAACTATTGCTCATTACTTTGCTATTGGTGAAAGTTGAATTCGATGAACTCTGGCAGTAAATTCCATTTCCCTGATTATTGTTAATGGTACAACTATCTATCGCAACAGTAGCACTGATTAATTTAATTCCATCTCCTGTTGAATGCCTGATTGCACAATTTTGAATGGTTGCTGGTTGAGATGTCGAAGAACAATAAATGTTGTATTGATTTCCTTTTTCAATAATGCAATGTTCAAGATAGGAAGTGGCTCCATTATAATCACTCCTGTCAGAGAAATAAAGTCCATCCCATCCACCTGTGGAATCATTTAAAGATGTGAAGGTTATTAAACTATCAGCCGATCCGATAGCATTTATTTCTCCACCATAATTATTGTATCCAATTTGTAATTGTGCACCCTCTTTAAATTTACAGGTGATTCCTGGTTCCAAAGTTAATTGGGGAGGGGTTGAGTTATAAATAATAACATCCCCCAGTACTACATAATCACAGCTATCATTATACCAGGTGCCATTTGCGTTAATGTATCCACCATAATAAACTACGGCATTGTAAAAGTTTCCGGTATAGCTATTCTCTTCGATTATTGGAAAACAGTCCATTGTAGAACAGTCAATGGCATTTCCTATATTATCGAATATTTCACAATTCTTAATTTGAGGTGAAGATGATTGAATCCAGAACCCATTTGAACCGTTATTAATTATATTGCTATTGGTAAATGTTGAATTCGTTGAACTATGGCAGTAAATTCCATTTCCTTGATTATCGTTAATAATACAACTATCTATCGCAACAGTAGCACTGATTAATTTAACCCCATCCCCTGCCGAAAACCTGATATCACAATTCTGAATTGTTGCTGGTTGATTTGTAGAAGTGCAGTAAATATTATATTGATTGCCCTTTTCTATAATACAGTGTTCCAGAAAAGAAGTTGCCCCATTTACATCACTATAGGAACTGAAATATAGTCCATCCCAACCACCGACTGAATCGTTTAAGGATGTAAAGGTTATAAGGCTGTCAGCTGATCCAATGGCCACTAATTCTCCACCATAACTATTATTGTATCCCATTTGCAATTGTGCATCCTCCATAAATTTACAGGTGATTCCTTTTTCTAAATATAATTGGGCGGGGGGTGAGTTGTAAACAACTAAATCTCCTTCAACAATATAATCACAACCATCATTATACCAGGTACCACTTGAAGTCATATTTCCACCACCATAAACTATAGCGTCTAAAGAATTACCTGTATAATTATTCCCGGAAATAATTGGGAAGCTATTTGCATCTATACAATAAATGGCATATTGTGAATTATCCAGCACCTCACAATGAGTAATTTGAGGAGAAGATGAAGAACACATAAGCCCTGATCCTTCATTAGTTTGAATTGTAGAATAAGTGAAAATCGGGTTGGAGTTGTTTTCTAAGGTGACTCCACTATCTAAATTTCCTTCGATAGTACAATTATCAACAGATATTGAAGCGTTATTCAATTTAATTCCACTACCTGCAGATTCTCTAACATTGCAATTATGGATAATAGATGGTTGAGAAGTAGAAACACAATAGATATTGTATTGATTTGCTTTTTCAATAATGCAATGTTCCAGATAAGAGGTTGCTCCATTTACATCACTATAGGAAGTGAAATATAAGCCATCCCAACCACCAGTTGAATCATTTAAAGATGTAAATTTAATAGGCTGTTCTTCAGTTCCAACAGCAATAAGCTCACCGCCATTATTACTATATCCGATGTTTAAATTTGCGCCAACACCAAACTTACAGGTAATACCTGCTTGCATAGTTAATTTGGCTACGCTTGAGCTATAAATGTTTATATCCCCAAGTACAACATAGTCGCAGCCATCATTATTCCATGTCCCATTTTGGGTCATGTTTCCTCCACCATATACAACTGCATTAAAATTATTTCCGGAATAAACATTACCCGAAAGAACCGGGAAGCTATTCGCGTAAACACAATGTATAGCATATTGACTATTGTTAACAATTTCGCAATTTAATATTTGAGGTGATGATGAGTTTAACGAAAACCCATGATTTCCGTTGCTCATAACTGCAGAGTGACTTAAAAAAGGATTTGAAGATGTGCAATTCAGCCCATCATCTGAATTATACTGAATGTATGAATAGTTTATAGTTGGTGAAGAAGAATTGCAAACTAAACCGCTACCTGTATTTCCAATAATATCACATTGGTTAAATGTTGGGTTGGAGCTATTAAGGCTAACGCCATGCCCTTCAGCACCCCTAAAAGCACAAGCAGTGTTGGTCGGTTGTGAAGTACTGCTACAATATAGGTTGGCATCCCTGTTACCAAACCCGGCCTTTTCAATTATAGTGTACAGCAAGGCAGAAGCTACACCATTATCACTATTCGAGTTAAAATATACTCCATCCCAATTACCTGATCCACCATCAAAACTGGTAAATTTTATGGAATCTCCAATAGCACCATTGCAGAGCAGGTTTGCCTGGCCAATCTCAAACCCAGTTTCGTAAGCAAATAGGATTTCAACGCCCGGATCAATGGTTAGGGTGCCACTTGATAGATAAAGATCGCATGTAACAAGGTATGGGCTATTTTCCTTGGTCCAATGTAGATTACCACCTATAGTACCACAAACCTGACTTGCCGAAAACACGAGGGATACACTTTGTAAAGAAACATTATTGTTTACATCACCGGTTTCGAACACAAACATATATTGAAGATACCTTTTAAGTAATGAGAGTGATACTGGATTGTTTTGGCTTGCATTTGTCCAATCACCCCAATCCCCATTATTTTCAGCAACACGATACAAAATATTATAATTCCCTAAATCCGACCCATCATAACTTAGCTCTGTCAATTGCCTGTTATCACCAAGGTCAAAAACAGTTGAAACAAAAATACCATCCTGAACTTTTTCGGAGGATAATGATAGATTAACAAAAGAGCAGTTATCTAAAAAATTATTGGATAAACTTTCTCCACCAAGATAGAACACTTTGCCGTTAACGGCAAAGGCATCTCCATTGGCACGGTAATGAGGGTAGGGATAAGAAGACACCCAATTAAATTCGTGAGAATCATTAATTACGGCATAATAGTTTTCGTTACCCGGGAGGGTATCAGAGGCATAGTATCCGCCCATGACGGTTAATATCCCATTAAAGCATGTTGATGAGTGACCATAGACTGTTTGGGTAAGGGGTGTGGAATACTGCCAGGGAGTAGTGTTTCCAACCTGATTTGTTTGACAATATAAAACGGTGTTTTTCTTTTGGAATGAATTGTCATAACCACCAATTACGTATAAATATTTACCATATACAGCGATAGAGTGCTGGTTTCGGGGTTCAGGAAGGGCGTTAGGCAACTCTGATATCGAAGCCACATCACCACTGGGATTCGTGGAAAATGAATAAAGCGTATTTACGGCAGTACCATCCTCAGACTGATTTGTACCGCCCACAACATAAATATGACCAGAGCTATAAGCAGCTGTGTGGCCCCGTAAACCTTGTGGTAAACTTACCGAACTCAATTTCCAGTTATCAATCGTTCCATCTGAATTTAACTTTGCATAATGTATTTCATTATTAGGTACACCACCTTGGTGACCTCCTATTACATATAAAAAACCATTTGCTTCAACAATAGCATGATCACAAATACCATTTGGTAAAGATGGCAAAGTTATCCAGCTCCCAATTGCAGAATTAACCGAAGCCATATAAACTTCATTGGAATAACCATTTGTAGCATTATAGCCTCCTACTAAATATACCCTTTGGTTCCAAACCGTAGTTCTGTGACCGCTTAAAGGTTTTGGCAATGATGTTGTTGATGCCCACGAACCTAAATTGGTTCCTTGATTTGGTAACACAATGCTTCCTCCGGGAACAAGCATATTATTCAGGTTACCCTGGTTAAAATCGGCATTTGAAGTATGCGTAAGTATTGCCTGGGAAAAACTATTTATTGAAACAATACTAAAAAGGACTAACAATAAAACTCCTTTGATTTGTTTTACTGCTTTTGGAATGAGTAATTTAAAGTTTTTCATACTGATTTTATTTATCCATTAGTTAAGTTATATTTATATTTCTGAACCTTTAATCCTTTTTAATGATGCCTTACAACACCACTACTTTATGGATAAAGGTGGTTTTACTATTTCTGATTGATACAAAATAAATTCCTTTTGGCTGGCTGCTCAAATCGGTTTGAATTAATAAATCCAATCCTTGCGGCAGTAAATTTTCAAATTGTATTTGTTCCCCATGAATGTTATAAACCTCCATTTCAACCGGCCCATAAAAATGTTTCAGGAAAATATTAAGTTCACCAGAAGTTGGATTAGGGTAAACCTCAATACTACCTGGCACCCTATGCGCAAGCGATGAGGACTCGAGTTTGAGTGATTGGATAGCAGATACACCATTTATTGAAAACTGCCCATCACTGGAAGAAAAAGATGCATCATACTGCGCAAACAGTTCGGTTTCATTTGATATTTGTTTGAAACTAATCCTTTCTTGTTCTAAAAAACCGTCTTTTTCTGTTGTAGTAGGATCATCACCAAATAGTGTGATGGAAGTGTTGGTGTTTGAAAAAATTGAAATCCCACGGCAATTCCCGGATTCATCGTAAGCAGCAATGGCATCTCCTTCTTTAATATTTAATTGTGCAAACGCTGAAACCGGAAGGGCAATGGTATGGGTGAGTGGAGTTTTTTTGATCTCATCCCCAAGCTCCTGGGTCAAGACCTCACCCCCAACTCCTCTCCTGGAGGAGAGGGGAGTGCCAACGCACGGAGCCACTCCTACACTTCGATAGGTGTTTAATTTCTGTTTACCTCCATTATCCTTCGGTTTATTCGTAGGATGTTCCCCTCCTTCCCCCTTGAGGGGAAAGGTCGGGATGGGGGTGCACTCTGGAAACTCAACCACTCCGGCTTCATCCATCAGCACATAATATGCTTCACCAGGATTTAGCTGGTAAAGCGTAGTAATTTCAAATTCCGGCCAGAAAACATTTGTTCCGGCCACTTCTTTAGCAATAGTTACATCAATAACCGAAAATAGTCCGGAAACATCAACTTCACATTCGCTAATTACCGGAATAAGGTTCCAGCCAACTTCAAGGTTAAGCGATTTTTCTGTTTCCATTGAACCTGAAAATGCAACTTCAATTCCGTTATCAGCTTTAATTATGTACCCATCTTGTGTATTCCAATCTATGATGGTATTCACCTCTTGTCCCGGCCAGAACATCTCTCCTGCATGGTTGAGGAGGATGACAAGGTTATCCGTGTGTTCCGAAAAAAGGAATTCCACATCTGGATTTGCAGTCACAATGTAACTGGAAAGACCGCTCCAGCCTGGAACTATGGTAACTATCTGCTGGGGCAGAGAATTAACTTCAACAACTACAAAGTCCATAGCCTCACAATTGTTATGATCTGTAATCATCAAATGATACATTGTATTCGTTGCCGGACTTACATCAATCGATGAATTGGTTTCACCCGTATCCCATAAATATGTATAGGGTTCCTGTCCACCTGTTGCAAACCCATGAAGTGTTATCGTTTCACCCTGATCGATAACCGAATTATCCCCGGCATTTGCAACCAAAGGGTTGGCTGTAACAGAAAGACTGCCATTCACATAATTGGACTGGATGAGTGAACCTTTAGAATCGATAAACTCACAGAAACCATAAGATATGGTATCCCAAATCAGATCGCTTGGTTGGCCTTCGGATTTAAAGTAAAATTCTACCAGGGTATCATTATTGCCAATCGTTTCGCCTACTGTAGATACCCAGCTCATGTAAACACTGTATCCAGAGGCATTTACTACAAATAGTGCATCGGTGCTGGAAAGCAAGGGGTGTAAATTATGGTAACCATCAAATTCGATAGCAGATGCGTTAAAATTAAGGGTTAAGGAAAACGCCGCTACGTCTTCAAAGTTTTTAGCCGTGATGGGTACAAAAAGGTTTCCTGTACAGGATGATGTAATGGTGCTTGCTGTTGTTGTAATAAGCTGGGGAGGTGGAAGTACTGTTAATAGTACTTCGTTTGAAATAAGCTCCGGCGTACAGGTACCAATAACCACACAACGATATTGATAGGCATCCATTGTTGGCAGAGCGGCTTCAATCGCCAGGGTTTGAGTGTTTACTCCTGAATAAGGCAGAGTATTTTCCAGGTTCTGCCATATTTCACCACCGTTAATACTCTTCTGCCATTGAAAGCTGAGTGAAGTTCCAGTTGATGCAAAATTGAAGTTTGCATTCTCACCCTCAATTACCGTTATATTATTAGGTTGTAAATTAATGGAAGGTTTGTAAAACACATTGATATTACCATTAGTGTAATTTGTCAGGATACTGTTTCCATCAGGATCACTGAATTCGCAATTACCCTGGGTTTGGGCATCCCATTCAAGGGTACTGACCCCTCCCTGAGAGATATAATGGAGTACTACAAGTGTATCATTTCCAATGTTGACCGAAGATGGGGAAGCCCAGGTAAAAAACACCTGGTCGCCCCATGAATTAATGATGAATTCATTGGTACTAACAGAATCGTGCAATTCTGCGAATCCACTGTAGATTAAAACCTGGCTATCAAAATTCAGGGTAAGCGAAAAGGAACCTACGTTATAAAAATCTTCCACCATAATGGGAATCAAAACGGAATCGGGACATGATTCCAGGCTACCAGCAATAACAGTGATTACCGGATTAACAGTAAGTACTGCAACATCAGAAGTCAATACTGGTCCGCAGGTGCTGGACACCACACATCGGTATCGATATCCATTCATCGGCAAATCCACTTGCGAAAGATTAAGTTGAGATAAGCTTACGCCAGAATAAACACCACCATTTTCAAGGCTTGTCCAATTCGCTCCATTATCGGCACTTTCCTGCCATTGCCGGCCTAGTTCATGACCGGATGCATTGATGCTAAACGATGCTCCTTCGCCAGTTCCCACAGTTACATCCGAGGGTGAAGAAATGATCTCTGTCGGAAAGTAAACCTCCAAACTTCCATCCTGGTAATTCGAAAGAATTTCTATTCCATTGTTATCGCTGAACTCGCAACTCCCGCCTTCCTGAAAGTCCCAAACCAGGTTGCTGCTTCCTCCCAGCGAAACAAATCTTAAATCGATCAGTGTATCACTACCAATACTTACCGCTTCCTGATGCGCCCAGCTCAAAAATATTTTGTCCTGGAATGCATTGATAACAAAAAGACCATCTTTAAGTAAATCGTGTTTATTTTTGAAATCGAACCAGCTTATGCTTGAGGTGTCGTAACTAAGTGTTAATGAAAAGGAAGCTACATTATAAAAGTCGAAGGCTGAAATGTGAACTATTGCTGTGTCGGGACAAGTTACGGTGTTATCGGCAATCACGGTGATCACAGGATTAACATTGAGTATTGCTGCAACAGATTCGACCGCAGGCTGACATCCTCCACTTACAAGGCAACGATATTGATATCCATTCATAATAAGTGGTGGAGTGATGATCTGCAATACATTGGTGCTTACACCAGAATAAATTTCGTCATTAAGCAAGCCGGCCCAATTATCACCACCATTTGTACTTTCCTGCCATTGGTATGTTAGTTCAGTCCCCTCAACCGAAATATTAAAATAGGCGTTTTCGCCAACCCCAATTGTAATATTGGTGGGATTTTCAACAATTTCGGGTGGTTTGTATATTTCCACACTTCCATTTATGTAGTAGTCGTTAAACAGTGTTTCGTCTATATGGGTCAGTTCGCAATTGCCCGGGGTAAGTGTATCCCATGCAAGTTCGGTTGAACCAAAACCAATTGAATTAAACCGGAACTTAAAAATAGTATCAGTGTAAATGCTTACTTCATTTGTTGATATCCAGGTTAAAAATATCTTATTCTGCCAGTCATTCACAATAATCATATCCCCTTCTCGTGACAGCGAATCATGTAAAGCATCGTAACCGGTAAAATCCAAAAGCAAGGTGTCATATTCCATGGTCAGCGACATAGCACTTACTCCAATAAAATCTTCCACACAAACCGGGACGCTAACTTCTCCAGGGCAGATGATCTCATTTCCAGCAACAACCCGAATATTGGCATAAACTTTTAAGACCGCAGGATCGGAATACACTGGGATGACACCAACAGCCCTTACTCTACAGCGATACTTGTAATCGTGCATATCCAATGTAACACTTGATATACTCAGGTTTTTATCGTTGGTCCCTGAATAAGGAAAGTTCTCTGAAAGGTCAACCCAGGTTTCACCATCGTTGGTGCTTTTCTGCCACAGGTAGGCCAACGCGGGTTGAGCCATGGTTTTAAATATAGCATCCTGACCTTCGTCTAACTTTTGTTCTTCGGGTTGTAAAATAACTTTGGTTGGTAGGTGAGCGTAAAAATAGGCCCCCACATCTGCAACTGTATTATCGGAATCCATTTTGCTAATTGGATCACCTGCATCGATGCAGGGTGAATAAAGGTCGAGATGGTAATCATCTAATTCAGCACTGATGAAAAAAGGATCAGCATCAAAATTACCTTCACCATCAAAACCACCTTCAACATCATTATAAGTTACAATCAATCCTGAGCCATCGATTTGCAAATTTCCCGGACTGTTATTGTTCCAAATTATGTTGTTGTATATGCTGTTATTCCCGTTTTCAGAAAACAATCCTGCACCTGAATTCAATGCTTCATTGTCATAGATTGTATTGCTAAACAAACCAATCTCAGAATTAATCAGGGCCACCGCTCCACCACTGTTTGCCAAGTTACCCTGGAATAAATTCCGGTTGATCTCAATGTCGCCACAATTACTGATGCATAAGGCCCCACCATTAGCAGAAGCAATATTGCCTTCCAAATGATTCCACGAAAAGTCAAGTTGATTTTCGCTAATTTCATCAAGGTAAACCGCGCCACCATTTTCGCTTTGGTTGGCTGAAAAATAGTTTTCGGTGAGATGGGCGATTGTGTTTTTTAAATACACAGCCCCACCAAATGATGCTGAATTATTGTTATAGAAAGTGCAATTGTTTACAGTTAGGCCTTTCGTTTGGGAAGCAAAGATTCCCCCACCGTTTAGGCTTGCATTATTGTATTTAAAAACACATTTACTCAATGTTACTTCCGAAAGGCTATCACAATACACACCTCCACCATAATCCGCCGAACTATTTTGAATTAAACACCTATTAAGTATTGGATTTGCACTTTTGGCATAAATAGCGCCAGCTCTGCCATCATCCCAACCAATGCAGTTTTCGATTTTGCAAAACCTCAATTCACATAATTGTGAATTTTCAAACCTAATTCCTTTCCAGGTTTCGCCGGGTTGAGAAGAAATAAACTTAATACTATCGTTTCTCATACCCAGAGCGTACAAACTACCATTTATCTTCAGGCCTGTGTTGGCACTGAACTGTACTACGACACAAGTATCCAGAAACAGAGATACATCCTGCTCCACCAATAAATCATTTTCTAAGGGATAGCTGCCCGGCAATACATACACCGTTGCCCCTGAATCTGCAAGAGCCAAACCCTCCGGTATGTTTTGGAAAGGGTAAGCTATTGTTCCTGTCCATGGCCCGGATGAGTTGTTGTCATCCACATAGATAATGGAATCGGGTTGGAGGTGGATGTGGCATTGAAAGTTGTTGCTATGCTGATTGTTTTGACTAAGTAGTTGGTTTGAAGCTATCAACGTAAGTATTAAGACACTACTCTTTGCCATGTATGATAGTTTTTCGTAGAGTTTTTTCATCTTGCTTTTTATTCTTTTATCATTATTCTTTTTTCAAATGATTAAGTTAAAACATTTCAATTAACAATTGAAATCTATCCACGATTCTATAATTCATATATGTGGAAAATCTTTTATTTGCATCCATTACCAGTATTTTTTTCTCTTTCTTTTACTATTTTATGATATACTTTTCTCAACCGATCTGCCCAGTCTTGGCAATTATTTTTATTCTTTCTTCGACTGCCTAGTACAGAATAATCACCATTTTCTACCCTTTCCTGTGCCTCTCTCATAATATCATCATCATATTTCTTATCACCATACCTATACCCTTTTCCTTCAGGATTTTCTGAAAATGGGCCATCCTTTCCAAATCCTATATTATCACCACTCTTATCCTCATAAAAACCATGCTCATGAGATAATTCCGTATTTGTCCAATCTGCAATTGGATTATACTGAGGCTGTATCCATCGCAATTTTTCTAAAGGTCTTTTTCCAAAACGGAAAAGACCCCACAGGTCAAGCCAATTAATGGGGTCATTACCAACAAATGAATAATAATTTATACCGTCAGAATATCGCAATGGATCCTGGGAAATCCATCTTCCAAGCTCAGGTACATAGTACCTGTAGCCATAGTAGATAAAACCAGTATTGTTTTCCAATTCTTTAGAATTAAAATAATTTGTCTCCCCATTGTTATATCTTTCACCAAAAGCTTTGTAAATAATGTAGTTAGTATTTAGACTTGTGTCTATATCATCCATAAAATTAATTATATCTCCCCTGTGATTATTGTAACAATAAGCGTTGAGAGTTTCATACTCCGAGATTATTCCACCAATACCACCACCAAAATTTAACCCCCTGGTAATAAAAATATTATCGTCAATATTAGAAGTTTTTATAACTTCAAATAAATTATCATAGACAAATGTTTCATGTAAAAATCCACCCAAATGTACTTTTGTTCTTTGCGATAAGCCATCATATTCATATTCCTCAAAATAATTACCAGGCAACTCAACTTTCGTAAGTCGGCTTTCAGCATCATAAGTGTAGGTAGTTGTATCAAAAGGTGTAATCCGTTCCACCAAGTTGCCCTTGGGATCGTAATTGTATTGGATGGTTTCGTAATTGCGAGTGATCAGGTTTACGTATTCAGTGGGAATACCTGTTGTATCATCAGTTACTACAAGGTAAATTTCATTGTTGGGATATTTTTTTGTATGAACCACAAAACGGGAAGAATCATCAAGCATAGCTAATATACCATTTGCCGAGGCTACAAAAAAACCAGTATCGGCACTAAAACGTAAAGGGATATCCCTTACTAAAAACTCAAGCAAAGTATCTCCGCTTTTTGTAAGATCAGCAAGAATGTTATTAACGTACAGTTTTACAGCCGTATCACCATAAATAAGCACTTTAACATTGTTGCTTTGTTTTTTTAAACTTACTAACTGATTGTTGAGGTTATTTTCATAAAAATCAATTGTACCATTTTTGTCCTGGGTGAGCCGGTTTCCCATATTGTCGTATGCAAACTGGTCGTGCCATAGGATGTTGCCACCTGCATCTTCCACCTTTTCTTCGCTTAACTGGTTTGCATAGTCATAGTTGTATGAAAAAAGGTTGTTATTATTATCAAGGATGGTTTTGATCATGGATGCCTCATCATAGGTGTATTCAAAGCCAGAAAAAATCTCACCAGTTGATTTTTTATTTTGCAACGAAAGCAAACGGTTCAGTCCATCATAGGCATAATCCGTATAAGAGCCATTTCCCAGGGATTTTTTTACTAGATTATTATTATCGTTATACTGGTATTCTGCTGAAGCAAAGTCACTACTAACCTTCGTCAACCGATTTAGGTCATCGTAATCATAACTAACAGCCATATTAGGAATCGACATACTTAACCTGTTCCCTGCAGCGTTATAAGTATAGTTCATGTCCCCATCATTTCCGGGGCGATCGATGTAAATCAACCTTCCACCATTATCGTAATTGTAAGCAGTTGTCCCAATTACATCTGTCATCGAGGCAACTTCACCATTATTATTGTATGTATATTCTACATCTGGCGTGTTATCCCCATAATCAATCTGTATTATGAGGTCAAAGTCATATGTATAGGTTGTTGAGGTACCACTTTCATCCTGCCGCGTAATAAGGTTGCCCAGTTCATCATAAGTGAATTGCCTGAATGTTCCATTAGGATTAATTATTTTTATGACCCTGTCCATTTCATCATAAATATATGAAGTTGTTACACCATTGATGATAAGGCTAAGAATATTACCGTTACCATCGAGATTGTATAAGACTTCACCTTGTGGGCCATTGGTGCGAATAAGCGAACTCATATTGTCGTAAAAATACTCAACCATTCTCCCACCACGATCAGTTAAATTTGTCATGCGCTGGAAAAAATATTCATAATCTGTACTTGTTCCATCAGGAAAGTTTATTTTGCTTATATGATCCAGGCTGTCGTAACTGTAATTAAGTGCAACACCGTCAGTGGTAACAGTTGCTGGCCTACCCAATTCATCATTTGTTATTGTGGTTGGGTTACCCTGTGGGTAGTTGATATTATTAAGGTGGCCATTACCATCATAAAAAAATGAGGTATGGAAACCCCTTGGATCAGTTATTTCTTTGAGATTACCATTGTCAAAATAGCTATAGGAAATTGAACTAACCGGAGTGGTGATACTTGTCAGATTATCATTCTCATCATAGCCAAAGCTTGTGATCCGGCTTAAGGGATCAGTAATTTCAATAAGGTTGTTGTCTCCATCGTAATCCATAAGGGTACTCTTCCCTCGTGGATTGGTGATTTGGGTTAAGTTTCTGTTTTCATCAAATTCATACTGGGTTTCCCGGGATCCAATTAATATGCTATTCTTAATCCCATTTTCGTGATAGCCATAAAAAACTGTTGATTCGGGATTTGAAGGTATGATTTTATTAATCCTTTGGTTTGTTATATCTATCTGGTAGTTGGTAACATTCCCATTGTAATCAATAAACCTTGTTGTACCAAAGCTCGTGCTTTCAGGTGTCCATGAATAAATGTGCGTATTTCCGTCCGGGTTTGTGATGGTTATTCTATTGTATTCAACACCTATGCCTGTAGTATTTACAATTTCATAATTTATGCTTGTAATGCCATTAGGTGTTTCAATCGAAATAAGCCTGACCTCCGTGGCTGTAAAGTTTCCGTTAAAAACTGGGACTTCATCATAAATTAGATTTGATACATATCCGGCCATATCTGTAATTTTCGTTAGGTATTCACCAGAGTATTCAAAAAGAACAGATCTGCCAAAAGGATCCTGAATTTGTGTGATTCGCCCGTTAGCATCATTCAAAACTTGAGTTACCCTCCCCTTAGCATCCGTTATGCTTTGCAGGTTATTGGTGGTTGAATTATAAGTAAACAATACAGAGTTTCCATTTTTGTCTTTTATGGATGTAATTTTACTATGAAAAGGGCTATTGTAGTTGTAACTAGTTTTAGAGTCTTTGTTAGTAAAAGAGAAACCGGTGGAGCGTTGAAATATTTCTAACATTTTCCCCAAAGGCATTATGAATGGTATTTGAGGGTTATTTGTATTTTCATAAAAATCATTTCTGCCATCAGAGCCAACATGAGTTACATTGGATGCCTGATCAATGCTATAAAAACTGGCATAGTTCAATGTCCACATTTTACCCAATGGGTAAAAGTTTGTATTTGAGTTACCAGATCCTATAGATTGATTTTTCTCTTGTGCATTGTAAGTAAGTCTAATTTGAATTTCTGGCCCAATTCCACTGTTGTACCAAAGAGGTATGTCTTCAGCAGTAATATTTAGGTTAATTGGTGTTATTGAAAATAAGGGAGCTCCATTAATGCTGCAAGCACCAGTTCTATTAGAATTGGTTTTGTCGCCATAAGGCTGCTGGCCATTTATGTTGTTACCTTGTGGACTTCCTTGAGTAGTAGTACCATCCCAAAAGCCGTAAATATTTTTACTAGCATTAGCACTCAAACTCTGCAGGTCAGCTCCTTTTACAAAAATAAGAACATTCCCGCTCCATTTATTAGCCAAAAATTCCTTGCTCACTATTTTATATCCCGATATAGGATCGAAAATTTTGTAGCCCGTTTCTGCAACACCATAAAAAACAACAAAGTGGTCATTTTTGTAATGTAGCATAATTGGTGTTTTTAAGGATTCGAGTCCTTCAATTGTAACAATTGCGGGGTCTGCATGTAAGCCAAGCTTTTGTGCTGTTTTTATTATACTTAAAAAATTTATGGGACTATAACTTATTGTATCCGGAAAATCCTGTGGGAATATCCATTCATAAACATTCTCCAGACAGAGCAAGCCACATGTTTTATCAGTCTGTTTTAACTCAATTTCGTTTTGATGGTATTGGCCGTATGCAGATGATATGAGTAGAGACAGTAGTATTACCCCAAAAAACTTATAATACAGAGATATGAATTTCATTTCAATTAGGATTAAGTGATTTGATATTATTCAACTGAAAGTTCTTTTATGCCAATGGCAATAAATGTGTTAGGTTCAAATTCCGGCCCAAAAACGAGGTTTACGATAAAATGGTGTATTCCGGGTTCAAGAGAGGGGATAGAAATTGAATACGCGTTTTCCAGGTCGATGCCATCCGTTTCAATAACAAAATCTCCATCAATGGTCAGGTAGAACTCATTGGCTCCCTTTTGCAGCTTCTCGGTCATGGCTTTTGTCTGTTTAAAATTCGGGAAGTTTATCTGGATGGTTTCTGAATCTGTTAGCTCTACGTTAAAATCCACTTCAGTATCATACCTGTTGCTCCAGGGTAATTCTGCTTGTTGAGAAATTACCAGT
>Ga0208900_1001108_pt1 | contig 15142 bp, 8 predicted proteins | sample AntAceMetag02UKK_FD_184763 | JGI IMG/M metagenome (GOLD analysis project Ga0208900, IMG submission 184763) | Saline lake microbial communities from Ace Lake, Antarctica - Antarctic Ace Lake Metagenome 02UKK (SPAdes) (version 2) | ecosystem: Environmental > Aquatic > Non-marine Saline and Alkaline... | reverse complement strand
TATCTACAATAATTACGTCGTAGCCCTGGGCTTGCAATTCAACCACAGTGTGCGATCCTATGTAACCTGTCCCCCCGGTAACTAAAATTTTTTTCATTCTATCTCTCTTTCAAATAATTATTAAGTCACATTTGCCGCCATCGAAATATATTTTTCAAAGGTAGGCACTTCTAACAAAAAAAACCAAGAAACGTTTATTTCCTGGTTTCTTTTTTCAAAAGCTTCCCTATCTAATCATGTCTGAAAAATATCTATTCTTTTCAAGTAAGCTCCTACATCAATTTGAAAATTTGCTTATGTGCAAATTTGTGCATTGCACCACTGTGTGGAAAATTAAAACCGCTTCGCGGGAAAAAAGACCAACAAAATATCGTTAACATGTTAGCAATAGTGACTTTTTAAGAGCCTACATTACTCCACTACTCCAATTCCTCTACTTTCCTTACTCTTCCATCCTTCAATTCATATTTCACCCTGCTTTCTGGGCATTCGGCAATTCCGGTTTCATCGAAGTTCAATCGGTGGCCATATTTGCTCATCCAACCAATGTGCTTCGCAGGATTTCCCACGACAAGCGCATAGGGCAACACCTCTTTGGTAACCACTGCACCAGCACCAATGAATGCAAACTCACCAATATCATGCCCACATACAATGGTAGCATTTGCCCCAATTGATGCACCTTTCCTAACAATTGTTTTTACATATTCCCCTTTTCGGATAACTGCACTACGGGGATTTACAATATTCGTAAACACCATTGAAGGCCCAAGGAAGACATCATCTTCGCAAATGACGCCGGTATATAAAGATACATTGTTTTGAACTTTGACATTTTTACCCAGGACCACATCAGGCGAAACCACAACATTTTGCCCGATGTTACAATTTTCCCCCAGCGTACTATTGCTCATAATATGAGAAAAGTGCCAGATTTTAGTACCCTGACCAATCTTGCAACCTTCGTCAATCACAGCAGTTTCGTGGGCAAAATATTTCTTTTCCATAGCTTAACGGTTAGCAAATTCCAAAACCTTTGAACAAATATATCCCAATTGCTCTTCATCAAGTTCAGTGTGCATCGGTAGTGAAATAACATGCTTTTGCAGATGCTCAGTCACAGGAAAATCTCCCTCTTTATAACGTGGATCCTGATAAGCTTTTTGCATGTGCATCGCCACCGGATAATAAATCATTGCCGGGACTTTATTTGCCATCAGGAATTTTTGCATTTCATCCCGATCCAAATCTTTGGTCACCAAAGTATATTGATGGAAGACATGGGTTGAATTTGCTGCCCTGGTAGGAACCTTCAACTTTGGATGATCCTTAAAAGCATTATCATAATAATCGGCAGCAGCCTGACGCGCCTTAATATACTCGTCAAGGTATTTGAGCTTAACCTTTAAAACAGCAGCCTGTATGCTGTCCAAACGGGAATTCACACCCACATAGTCGTGGTAATATCTCACTGTCATCCCATGGTTGACAACAACACGAAGTTGCTCGGCCAGTTTATCATCATTTGTAAAAATAGCACCACCATCGCCAAAACACCCAAGGTTTTTTGACGGGAAAAACGACATTCCGGCAACATGGCCGATAGCACCAACTTTCTTTATTGTACCGTCCAAAAATTTGTAATCCGCTCCAATGGCCTGGCAAGCATCTTCGATTACAAACAATTTATTCTCGTTGGCGATGTCAAGAATTGCATCCATATCAACACTCTGTCCAAAAAGGTGTACCGGAACAATGGCTTTGGTTTTCGGTGTGATGGCCTTACGAATTGCATTGGGATCGATGTTGAAAGTATCCGGGTCAACATCAACCACAACCGGTGTGAGGCCCAAGAGGGCAATGACTTCGGCTGTAGCAATAAAAGTAAAGGAAGTGGTAATCACTTCATCACCCGGCTTCAAGCCCAAAGCCATCATCGCTACCTGAAGCGAATCTGTTCCATTGGCACAAGGAATAACATGTTTCACGCCCAGGTATTTTTCAAGATCGGCCTGAAACTCTTTTACTGCCGGCCCGTTAATAAATGCTGTCGATTCAATCACTTCCTGAATTGCAGTATCGACTTCGCTTTTAATCTTCTGATATTGACCACTCAGGTCAACCATACGAATTTCTTTCATGTAAATGATTTCTGTTTTTTGAACTTCAAAATTTGAAGGCACAAAGGTAAAATTTATGCACACTCAAACAAGATGAAAAAAAAGAAGATTAGGTTTCGCGATTGGAGTTTGGAGTTTGGAGTTTTGCGTTTTGCGTTTGTCGATTGACCAAATACATTTTACCAATTACTATTTACCGATTACGGACTACCATCAACCGATCACCTGCTCCTTCGTACCATTAAGCCAGCCTGAGAATAAAATGCTTCCCACATGACAAATAAATCGGCCCCTTGAATAATCAAAAACCTATCTTTGCGTTTTGGAAGTCAGTTATGAAAACAAAGCACATAATTTTATTTATTTCCCTGTTTGTTTCGATCGTTCAGGTTCGGGTAAATGCCCAGGTGAACGACAGCATTGACAAACCTGATGTCATTCCGATGATTTTCCCATCCTATGCATTTCAGTGGCCGGGTGGGGATTTGGCCGATCGTTTCGGGGTAAGTTCTACTATTGGGGCCGGTTTCCTTACAAAAACAGAAGGAAATTGGTTATTTGGCCTTGATGCAAATTTTATATTTGGAAACAGGATTAATGAGGACAGCCTGCTTCAAAATTTATTAACTTCTGATGGTTATATTATTGGCCAGGAAGGACAATATGCTGATGTGAGTTTGTTTGAACGCGGGTTTTATACTTCTGCCAAATTTGGCAAAATCATACCAATATTTGGCTCTAATTCCAACTCGGGATTGATGTTGCTTGCCGGGGTAGGCTACATACAGCACAAAATTAGAATTGAAGTGGAAAACAATACTGCTCCACAGTTAGATGGTGATTACAAAATGGGTTACGACAGGTTTACTGATGGTTTCCAGATCAATCAATTTATAGGTTACATGCACATTGGGGAATCGAAGCTTGCAAACTTTTTTATTGGTTTCGAGATTTTAGAATCGTGGACACAGAACCGTCGCTCGATGAATTTTGACACAGGCCGACGTGATGACAAGCAACGCTTCGATATGCTGTACGGTATAAAAGCCGGCTGGATCATCCCCTTCCGCCAAAGAATGCCAGAGGACTTCTATTATTACTAATAAAAAGTAACTGTTTAGCTGGTTAAGAGATTTTTTAAAACTAAAATCTTTTTCCAATTGGAAGTCATTTGTTGTCATTGATGGTCATTTTTAGTCATTTTTTTTAATAAATGACGCGCGAAGCGCAAATAACAATTAATGACAGCGAAGCTAAATAACATAATTGAACCTATTTACATAAATGATTTACTTCAATTCTATAGCAGCTAAATAGATAGAATAAAAATACATATAGTCCTAATGTCGTTGCTCTACACTTTCAGTATTCACATCTATAATTTCATAATCAGGGTGAGCAGCCTATTTAACGCTAAGGCGAAGCTGTGGGTTAATGGAAGGCAAAATATTTTTGAAAGACTACAATCGGAAATTACACCAAATAAAAATATTGCCTGGTTTCATTGTGCATCATTGGGCGAATTCGAGCAGGGCCGCCCGGTGATTGAAGCTTTCGCAAAGGAACATCCTGAATTCAAAATTCTGCTTACTTTCTTTTCGCCTTCCGGTTATGAAATTAGAAAAAATTACGATGGTGCCGATTGGGTATTCTACCTTCCCATCGACACACCACAAAATGCCAGAAGATTTATACAAATAGTTAATCCCACGTTCGCTGTTTTCGTAAAATATGAATACTGGTTTAACTACATAAAAGCTTTGAAAAGAAGTGCGATTCCCTTGATTGTAATTTCCGCGATTTTCAGGCCAGGACAACGCTTCTTCAGTTGGTATGGTGGATGGCAGCGGAAAATGCTCGGAAAGGTTATGCGTTTTTTTGTACAGAACAAATCCTCCCAACAGTTACTTAACAAAGCAGGAATACGGCAGGTTACGTTGAATGGCGATACCCGATTCGACAGGGTTTATCAGATTGCTCAACAAAGCCGTTCATTTCCCCTGATTGAAAAATTTGGTGAGGGGCAACAGATTTTATTGGCCGGGAGCACCTGGCCACAGGATGAAGATGTCATCGTTTCATACATCAAAAAACAAACTCCGGGGATCAAACTCATTTTTGCCCCACATGAGGTTCATCCGCAGCGTATCGAATCTTTAATTGAAAAATTACCCGAAAAATGTCTCCGCTTTTCAGAAGCCGACAACAACAATATTTTATCTGCAAAAATCCTGGTTATCGATAGTATCGGGATCCTATCGCATCTCTATCAGTATGCCAGTGTTGCATATATTGGTGGTGGATTTGGAGTAGGCATCCACAATATCCTTGAAGCTGCCACCTTTGGCAATCCTGTAATCTTCGGCCCTAATTACGAAAAGTTTCAGGAAGCAAATGACCTCATTGTTTTGGGAGGGGCTTTCGCTATAGCAAATGGAAAGGAGTTTTGTGAGATTATTGAAAAGCTGACAAGCAATGCTGAATTCAAGCAAAATGCCTCACAAATTTCAAAGCAGTATATAGAAGATAAAATCGGGGCAACTGATCAGATTGTTAAATTTATTGATAGGGAGTTGCTAAGTGTAGAATGAGATAAGACTTACTTCCACACTTCCATAAGCCAGGTTAACTCTAACAGGACCTCCTGCGTCGGACTCTGTCAGGTTATTTCCTGCTTCAATAACGATTGGGATTCTTTCCATATTTTCATCTTCCTTCCACCTCAAAAAAAAACGACCTCCCAAAAATAGAAGGCCGTCACAAAATCTTTTCAATACAATTTATTCCACAATAATCTTCCCTGTTAAGGTTTGATTTGCCACTTTAATTACAGCAAAGTAAATCCCTGTTTCATAACCTGAAACATCAACATTCACCTTGTTGTTTCCATTCATTAAAGTTAATGATTGGGGCGCAGTTACCTTTTGGCCAGCAATGTTAAAAACCTCCAGGCTTGCGTTTTCGGTATTATCCATTTCAAATGTCAACTCAACAAAACTTGTGCATGGATTCGGGCTAACGATAATATCGGGAGATGCAGAAATGGTTCCAGGTTCCTGATCAAATATGCCAACAACATCATCAAAAAATACATGCCAGATGGTATTGGTTTGGGGGTCGTGAACTGCTCCACCCGGATCCTGGTTCAGGCCAGGATAATTATCAATGCTATAGATCAAATGGAACTGTGCATCCCAAACATGGGTGGCCAGGGTTGGATAAATACATTCATCCAGGATATGGATAAAATCAGCATCCAGATCCACAAAATCACTCCAGCTTTGCCCATTATCCGGTGAATACCGTGTCCAGATGTGCTTGTAATAGTTAATGGTATTGTCAAAGCCTTCGGTGGTTGAAGCGTAAGCCAGCATAATCACATCATTGTTGTCGATACCAAGCGTTGGCATGGTTGACAATCCCGTGGAAGGATACACCATAACATCAAGGTTATCTAAATCGAGCTGACCGTTTCCATTCACATCCTGTGACCAACCGATCAACATCTCATTCTCATAGAGATAATCAGGCGACATGGTATAATGTGGGTCATCTGCTTCCTCGATGGGACCCATATATTCATTCCAATATCCGATACCATCAGCCATATAAAAAAGGCTGTAAGTTGTTCCTGCATCCCAGTGTGCAACATGGGTAATAGCAAAAACAACATGTGCCATTCCCTGGCTATCAAGCACAATACTGAGTGTCCCATCAGGGGCGTACAGGGTGTCCTGTGAGTTCATAATTGTTGTATTCCAATCAAAATTAGGATAAGGGTGCTCCCAGATGATGGTTTTGTCCCAGCTTTCGCCATTGTCGGTTGACTTCAGCAAAACCAAATCCATCCATGCATCACCTACGAGGATAACAACTGTATTGCCCCTTGAATCCATGGCATAGGCATCAGCAGTAATTTCATTATAAAAATCTATGCCAAGGTCATCAAACAAATGATGATCGATATCCAGGGTTTCACCACCATCGCTGGAGCGGCAATAAAGCATCGCCTGGTCTTGACCCTCATATGGATCGTAGGTATTCACAAAATAATGGAAATATTCGTTGTTGTCGCCGCTGGCAACTGCCCTGACCCAACTCAACCATGGGACTTCGGGAGGGCCCATGTGTGTAAAATGTTCCCATTCGCCTTCACCTTTTACAGGCCGTCTCGAAATCCCCATGCCTTCGCTCAGGTGGGCAATGTTGATTTCTCCGCTTTCGCCCCAGGGAGCTATCGAAGGCCAGCCTGCCCATTCCATCTCAATCCTCGAACTGGGCATTGGGCCCCACTGCGTACCATCGAAATAATTGTAACCAGTCCCACGGTCGTTGAAGTTGGGATCCAGTTCTCCAAATGTTTCAACAGCAGCTAATGTACCATCAGGCCATGCATACAAACGATTGGCAATGGCCTTATTGCTTTGCAGGTCGTACTTGGTTTGCATCACATCCAATTCACTAAACCTTGAATTTTTGAAAATCCGGGACTTCTGCACACGGGGTGCTGCATTCTGTTGCACAATAGGAGAAACTACATCCCGAACCTCCAGGTTTTGAAACATTTTGGCTCTTTTTGATTGCTCTTTGCTAAGCGGAATCCTTTGCTGTGCCAATAAGGAAACACCGAATAAGCCAACAAGGCAGAATAGTAAAATTTTCTTCATAATTTTTTAGATTTTTGTTAATGATTTTTTTGTGGTTTTATGAGGAGCAAAGATATAGAAAATGAAAATACAGAAGGGGGTATAAAGCTTTCGATTGAATAGATTTTCAAGTGATGCCCCAAAACACTTTTTTCAAGCAACTAACAACAACTATGTGTAAAGTACTGAAATGGAAATGAATAAAAAGACCTTCCAGGTTTCTCATCTAAAAATATGACAGAATTTTAAAACAATGAAGTCTTATTAGCAAAAACCTGGAAGGTCTCCACACTAATAAAGTCAAGCACAACACTAAGGCCCTTGGATTTTGTCATCACACATTGAGGCCATATTTTCTACCAATGACAGGTATTTGTAAAGGACTGAATAACAACAAGAGACAGGTTCCTCCTCACTCCGTTCGTCGAAATGACAGGGTCTGGTGTGGTAGATAGGGTCATGAAGGGTGGGAGCTTCGCTCCCACCCTTCATGACCCCAACCTGACAAGTACACGTTGTCGCCTCGAAGGAGCCTGCGACTGAGAGGCCTATATATCAATTTCTCATTTTCTTAAAATAAAATAATATTAACAAAAAAAGGCCTCCTCATCCGAGAAAGCCTTTTTCTAAATTTCCTTAGCGACTTAGAGTCGCTAAGGAACTAAATCGTCGATTACTCAACAATCATTTTCTTGGTTACTTGTGTTCCGCCTGCTATTACAGTGTAAAAGTAAACACCGCTTGACAGTTCTGAAGCATTGAAAGTGATTGGCTGAACACCGGCACTATAACTTTGTGCAGGAACTTCAAATACCTTTTGTCCCATCATATTGAACAATTCAAAACTAAGGGTCGTGGTTTCTTCCAATGTAACGGTAACGGTTGTAGGACCATTGGTCGGATTCGGCAGGTTTTGAGAAACGCTGATGTTTGATGGTCTTGAAAATTCATCTACTCCAACAGCAATTGGTACAATTGCATCAAATGTTACACCATCCACATATTGAACATGAACAGGGTCTGCAGAGGCAACACTGTTACTATAAAAGTCATCAAGATTAACCACATTCACCATGGGGACAGTAAAAGTTTCATCATCAGCATTATAATAGGCATATTCAGATGCCTGGACATACCAATAATATTCCCAGATAAGTGTGCCACCCTCGAAGGAAACAGGCTCTGTATGTTCGTCAATAGCTGAATTATAAGACCAACCCTTTAAATATGGCATCAAATTATCGTAAACACGTCCCCCAGATTCTGTATCTGTCCATGTTAAAAAGAATTCTTCTGAGCGTTCATCTTTAGTAAGTTGCAGCCTGCGCAGCCAGCCATTTGTGCCACAGTATAATGAGTCACTTGTTGTTCCATCTACAAGGTCGATAGCAGGATTTGACATCAATGAATCAACCAACATAATATCAATTAATTCATCTCCAATAGTGAATTTAAACAGACAACCAGAGAAAGTATAACGAGAACCAATATTTGCGTAATACTCCCAGTCAGTAAAAATGTCATAATAGTGGCTGGTCACATCACCAAATAATTGCAAATTCCCTTCAGCATCAACTGCACCTACAGTAGCATTAAACCATGGAATAGTAAAATCTTTGTATGCTAAATTAGCATCTTGACAGGGGAGGATTAACCAGTCTCCGGGCTCTTCCGCTTCATTTTGAAAGAAATCCTGCCAGTCACTGTCCTGGAAGTCAAGTTCAATGTAATCCCAATTATCCCCGCCATCAGTGGTTTTATAGAGCAGTGGCTGGTAACCAGACTCTACATTTTCTATAGTTGCACCAACCATCCAGGCATATCCAATCATGCCGTCATCTGACCAGGCCATATCTGCCCCTAAATCAGAAAAGGTAAATTTACCAACCCACATGGCTTCACCATCAGCGGGATCTACATTAAAAGGCATATCTATAACAGAATGCTCCAGGTCCCAATCAAATCCGGCCCCATTGTAAGTTCCTTGAATGTCTTCCATTTTAAGTGAGGTAAAACCAGCCCACGCCCCTTCTGCCCAGATATTAAAGCACTTAATAATATCATCTTTTTGGGTTAACCCAAATTGATTGAAGTATCCATCATGCTCGTGATTCACTCCAGGGTTTGTAAAATATTCCGTCATGTAATCTGCACCTCCAAGGGTACTGGTTCCAAACGCCTGGTTGTTCCAATCTCCCGCGCCTGCATCACTAGGAGCAACACCCTGGTAAACACCATAAGCGTTTTCTATAACAGTATTGCCGCTTGGGTTATAAAGAATGCCTGATTGGTAATAATTCTGCAAACCCTCAGAGCTAAGATCAGAAAGGAGCACTGGCCCGTCCCATGTTTGACCATGATCAGCGGAGTAGAAGATCCCAACAGATCCATCACTCATAGCAACGCTGGGATAAGTTTCTTTGTCTAGTATAAAAGATATACTTATCAAATCCAAATCTTTATTATAAGATACAACCCTACAGTCTTCACGACGAAAAGATCGTTGGCTATGCGCTATTCCAACATCTAATTTTTCAAGATCATTTATCGCATCATTAGCGTAATTAATTGTGGGTGTTGGGACTGATCTTTGATATTCATTATCAAGAAGTGACTTTTCTTGATCCATTTTAACAGCATCCGTAGCTTTTTGTGCATTTGCACCAACGACAAAGAATACTGCCACCAATAATAGTAACATTTTTTTCATAGGTAAATTTGATTTAGTTAATAAAATGAATAGTTAATTTTGATTTTGCAATGAAAAATACGGCACAAAGGTAAAAAAAATAGAACACAGATGACACGGATTTGACAGATTTTCACGGCTATTTCAGTATGGATAATTGGTGATTATCTGTGTCTTTCGTGTTGCAGCTAAACGATACAAAAAAAAGGCTTCCCAATTGGGGAAGCCTTTTATCAAAATTTTATAAGCGACTTTGAGCCGCTTATAAAATATATTGTTGATTTTACTCAACAATCATTTTCTTGGTTACTTGTGTTTCACCAGCTGTTACAGTGTAGAAATAAACACCACCTGAAAGCTCGGAAGCATTGAAAGTGAAAGGTTGAACACCGGCACTATAACTTTGTGCAGGAATCTCAATTACACTTTGTCCCATCATGTTGAACAATTCAAAACTCAGGGTGGTGGTTTCTTTCAAAGTAACGGTAACGGTTGTTGAACCGGTAGCCGGGTTGGGGAAGTTTTGGGCCACATCAAAAGATGCCAATTGTGCATAGTTATCTTCAACTCCGGTAATTGTAAAGTCGGCTTCTGTATATGCAAAGTCCTGTATGTATTTATATTGAACAGCTTCAGCTGGATCTTCAGGGTTAAATGCAACATAAACCATGGGAAGTGTGTAAACATCACCATTGACGAATACTTCATTACCTAAACAATGATAATAAGCCTGCCACATGGCCTCTGAGAATTCAGTAACATTATGAGGGAGATCCTCACCACCATTGTTGGTTAATTCATGGGTTTCAATATCAATACCACGCGCCCAAATATCAGGTTGCTGGTTATCAACAACACCTGGAAGGTCAGTATCCAACCATGTAACAAACATTTTGGTCCCTTCATGGTTACGTGCAATCTGCATGCGGTTATCTTCGACGAGGTCAACAAATGTACCACGGAAGGTTTTCAAACGGCCTAATTCATAACCAATCCAGTTTTCACCACCGTCCATTGATGTAATATCGAAAGCACATGTAAAGATATAACCTGAAACTTCTGACAAAGCAGTAATAATTGAATATGCATCAGAACCGGTAACACCAACAAGAACAGCAATGTGAGGATTTCCCCAGGCATCAACACTCAAGTTGAAGTCGAAAGCAGTTGTGAAAGGAATTTCTTCGCGATCTGGTACTGGTGCTTCATAAAGTTCGGCCAACTCCTCATCGCTAAGGTAATTGTGTACGCCTCCAATTCCATCATCACCGGCAAGGGCAACAGGCATTGCATCCGACCAGTTTTCGCCACCGTCAGTAGTTTTGTAAATGATAGGAAAATAAGATAATCCGGAAGAAATAGCAATTTCACCATTATCAGCAAGTATTGCCATATAACCTGTAATCCCATCGGGGGCAAATTCCACCTGTGCATAAGCAGGACGGCTGTTATCAATAGTTTCAGCATCAATCAGGAATTGCTCCAACTCCCAATCCATGGTTTCAACATTCCATGTCCCATGGTTCATAATTACATTTCCCTGGTAAACAACTGCACCTGTTGACCAATCCTGGTTCATGTCGGCACACCAAAACTCACCGAGGTTAGTAAGGCAAAAGGCATCGGGAACGTACTGAAAATACTCATCATGTGACGAAAACAAGTGCCTGATAGTATCATTGGGATCGCCAATCTTTGTCCTGCCATAGCTATAACCACCCCATGAATCAGGGCTGTTACTTCCATCAAGGTTAGGACAGAAGTAAGTAACATAGGCCTCATTTGGATCAGTATTACCCAGTGGGTTATACAAGCCATGGTTAGGATAACGTGCAGCATCGGTATAATACTCACCACCTGCGTTATTCACAGCTATGTAACATTCCACCTGATTGGTCCAGGTCATGCCACCGTCAGTGGAAACATCATAGCCCAGGTCACCGGAATATCCACCCGGATCAAGGGCGCCACCCATACGGTGGAAGTTGGTAACTGTATTCAGGCCGTTGTTCACATTAACCATCGACCGGCCACCATTAATGTAACTGTAAACATTCGCCCCTGTTCCAATATTAGCTATTGTTACAAAATCGGTGTTCTTGTAAGTGTGGCTAGGTAAGGCTGTCTTGGCAGCCTGTCCGGGAGCATAGGCATTTGCCGGTTCAAAGGCAACTTTCTCAGCAGTAATTGCCTGCTCAGATTTAAGGTTTGGTTTCAGCGAATAATTCTGTGCAATAGCTGTAATACCAAAAACGACAGCCACAAGCAATAGTAATGATTTTTTCATAGGTAAATTTAATTTAATTAATAAAATGAATAGTTAATTTTGATTTTGCAATGAAAAATACGGCACAAAGGTAAAAAAAATAGAACACGGATGACACGGATTTTCACTGCTATTTCAGTGTGGATATTTGGCGATTATCCTTGTCATCTGTGTCTTCCGTGTTGCTGCTAAACGTTACAAAAAAAGGCTTCCCCGAATTGAGAAAGCCTTTTTTTATTATTCAAAGCGATTTTAAATCGCATTGTATTTAGATGTTGCTATTACTCAACAATCATTTTCTTGGTTACTTGTGTTTCGCCTGCTGTTACAGTGTAGAAATAAACACCGCTTGAAAGCTCGGAAGCATCAAATGTGAAAGGCTGAACACCTGTTGAATAGCTTTGTGCAGCTACTTCATATACTTTTTGTCCCATCATATTGAACAATTCAAAGCTCAGTGTTGTAGTTTCTTCCAAAGAAACAGTAACGGTTGTTGGACCACTTGCCGGGTTAGGGAAGTTTTGGGCAACTTCAAAAGTAGCGATATCTTCAAAGTTATCATCTATACCTACCCAATCAAAGACACTGTATGAAAAATCCTGGATATATTTGAACTGAACCTCTATTGCGGGATCTTCCGGGTTCATTTCTTCGTAAACGAAAGGAATGGTGTACATATCAGCATCAACCAATACTTCGTTGCCCATTGCAAAGAAATATGCCTGCCACATACCTTCTGAGAATTCGGTTACGTTATCAGGCAAGTTTTCACCATTAACTGTTGTTAACATATGGTTAACAATATCAATACCACGGCACCAGATATCTGGTTGCTGGTTATCAACAACTCCCGGAAGATCTGTATCTAACCATGCAACAAACATTTTTGTCCCATCAGGGCTACGTGAAATCTGGATACGATTGTCTTCGGTAAGGTCTGCAAAAGTTCCGCGGAAAGTTTTCAAACGGCCTAATTCATAACCAATCCAGTTTTCACCACCATCCATTGATGTAATGTCGAAAGCACAGGTAAAATTATAACCTGAAACTTCTGACAAAGCAGTAACGATTGAATAAGGATCAGCTCCAGTAACACCACAAACTACAGCAATGTGTGGGTTGCCCCATGCATCAACACTAAGGTCGAAGTCGAAAGCCGTTGTAAAAGGAAGTTCTTCGCGACCTGGTACTGGTGCCTCATAAAGTTCAGCCAATTCCTCGTCACTCAAGTAGTTGTGTACACCACCGATTCCATCTTCACCGGCAATAGCAACAGAAATAGGATCTGACCAGTTTTCACCACCGTCAGTTGTTTTAAAAAGGATAGGGAAATAGGATAGTCCTGAAGAAATAGCAATTTCACCATTATCGCCTAAACCAGCCATCCAACCAGTCATTCCGTCGGGAGCAAATTCAATTTTTTGGTTTGCAGGCCGACTGTCATCGATGGTTTCAAAATCGATAAGGGATTGTTCCAATTCAAAATCCATTGTTGCATCGTTCCATGTACCATGGTTCATAATAGCATTTCCCTGGTAAACTATGGCCCCTGTCGTCCAATCCTGGTTATAATCAGCACACCAGAAATCACCTAAGCTAGTTACACAATACCCATCAGGAATGTACTGAAAATATTCATCATGCGATGAAAGCAGGTGACGGATAGTATCAAGTGGTGCTGATCCAATCTTAGCACGGCCATAGCTATAACCACCCCATGAGTCAGTTGCATTTGTTTGGTCGAGGTTTGGTGCAAAATAAGTTAGGTAAGCATTGTTAGGATCAGTGTTTCCAGCAGGGTTGTAAACACCATGGTTTGGATAACGGATAGCATCGGTGTAATACTCGCCACCAGCATTGTTAACAGCAACATAAATTTCAATCTGGTTGGTCCATGTCATACCACCATCAACTGAAATATCATATCCCATGTCTCCTGAGTATCCACCCGGATCGAGGGCACCACCCTGACGGTGGATATTGGTAACCATATTCAGATCGTTGTTGGTGTTAACCAGTGATTTCTGTCCACCACCGTAACCATAACCATAAGCATTGGCGGAAGTACCAATATTAATAATGGTAACAAAATCTGTGTTTTTGTAGGTGTGGTTTGGTAACTCCGACTTACTTGCCTGTCCCAGGCTATAAGCATTTGTAGGCTCGAAAGCCACTTTCTCAGCAGTATTGCCCTGCTCAGATTTAAGGTTCGGTTTCAGTGAATAATTCTGCGCGATAACTGTTATACCGAAAACAACAGCTACAAGCAATAGTAATGATTTTTTCATCGTAAAAATTTGATTTAGTTAGTAAATCTATTAATTAAACTTTAATTCCCCTTGTTTCAAAAAGTGCACAAATATACAATTATTTGAAAAAGTGCGAAGTTGTACAGCGTTTTTTTAAAAAAATGTTAATAACCTGACTTATACATATGTAACGCACAAAAATATGGCAAATCCTAACATTCATTTACCCCAATCAGTTAAAGGCCAATTTCCATAAGTTTTCGGAGGGGAGGGGAAATGAATGCGTGAATGCGTGAATGCGTGAATGAGTGAATGAGTGAATGCGTAAATGAGTGAATGAGTGAATGATTGAATGAGTGAATGAGTGAATCTTTGAATTCTTGAATCTTTGAATAACTGAATAACTGAATGACTGAATGACTGAATGAATGAATGAATGTGTGAATGCTTGAATGATTGAATGATTGAATGATTGAATGCCTGAATGAGTGAATGACTGAATGAGTGAATGACTGAATGAGTGAATGCTTGAATGCTTGAATGACTGAATGCGTGAATGATTGAATCTTTGAATAACTGAATGAGTGAATGACTGAATGAATGAATGAATGTGTGAATGCTTGAATGACTGAATGCGTGAATGAGTGAATGAGTGAATGAGTGAATCTTTGAATTTTTGAATAATTGAATCTTTGAATGCTTGAATCTTTGAATGCTGAATGCTACGTTTTACATACTTTCTGATTACCGTTTACCCATTACCGTAAACCGATCACCTGTTTCCTACTTCTTATCTGTGGGACGGTTATTCAAAGGGATGCTACCGGCTTTTTGTGGTTGGGCCCCTTCCATGAATAATTTCCTATAGGTGATGTGCTTTTTACCAAATTTTCCACCCACTGCCTCGTGCAAGGCCTGCATCTTAGGATTGAAATCGCCCACCCACGACAATTCTATTTCGGTGTAGTGAAGCCTCCTGTCGAATGCCCACCTGAGTTTTTTAAAGATAGCTGATTCGATACCATAGCGCTGAAATTTGGGGGATACTCCCATCACTGTGATCCTGGTACGGGTCATGGCTTTTCGCTTTTTGTAATATACAAACCGGAGTTTATTCCATAAGTTGAGTTTCCCGTTAAAGTGTTTGAATATCTGGTTTACATCAGGAAACA
>Ga0208900_1001104_pt1 | contig 15170 bp, 20 predicted proteins | sample AntAceMetag02UKK_FD_184763 | JGI IMG/M metagenome (GOLD analysis project Ga0208900, IMG submission 184763) | Saline lake microbial communities from Ace Lake, Antarctica - Antarctic Ace Lake Metagenome 02UKK (SPAdes) (version 2) | ecosystem: Environmental > Aquatic > Non-marine Saline and... | reverse complement strand
GGTTCCGGGCCGGGCCCATTGCCCGGGGGGGGGGGGGGGGCGGCATAATACCACTTTCAATATTTAATGGTAAGTACCCGAGCATATATTCCTCAAAATAAAATCCATAAATATCAATGGGATATGTCTGAGGAATACCGAAAAACATATGTGTGGGTACTTATCAGGGCTGTTTGTTCACCGGAACCAGCACCAGATGATCGCCCCGGTAGCGTCTGCCCCCGGGCAGATCAATGGACAGGTATTTATCCCGGGAGCCCAGTTTCACCTGAAATCCGTTTCGTTGGCCGGTGCGGTGATCCATGATGGACTGAAACACGGTCAACGCCACAGCCATGGGCAACAACGGGGCATCTTCTTCCAGGGTGGCCTCTTTTAAGAGATCTTCCATCATTGTAGCTTCGGAGGTTCGCACTCGATTCAGGATCATATCCCGACCACGTTTCATGAGGGGTTCTGTGAGTTCCGACTGGTAATGGGCAATGGCTTCTCCGTCAATCTCCTGGAGGATTGAGGGCTTGTCTCCTGTGGTGCTACGGCGCTCCAGAGCCTGGCTGATGGTATCAATGATGGCACCCGGATCAAACAAAGATGTCTGCACTGGGGGATCAAACATGGCGATGAACTCCCGGCCCACTGCGGCGGCATCCCCTTCTGGCATGCAACACACCCGGCGCAGCACCTCTTCCAGGGGAGGCAGAATTCCCAATTTTCGTTTCCTGAATAATTTATAACTGTTCTGGTGATAATCGTCGGGAAGATGTTGCAATTCTCTCACCAGTTCCATCTGACGTTGGTTCAGTGCTTTAAGATGCCGGGCCAGGTGCAAAAGCTTTAACTCCTGGTCTTTGTTCTCAGTGACCTGGAGGTTGTCCAACACCATGTGGTGGAGGCGGCCACTTTCTATCTGAACCTGGGTGGCCTGGCCTGCCCCCTGGTCGGCCATGGCATTGATCCGATGAAAATCAATGGAATGGATGTTTCGCTGGATGGCCCGGCGGGTGTTGCGGATGTCATGGGCCTTGCGGGTGCACTGCTTGTTGTTCTGTTCTGCCACGGCAATGGCGTCATCCACATTTCCCCGTTCAATGAGAAGCTTGATACGCAGATTTCCAATGGCCGTGGAATCCAGGGCACTGGTTTCATGAAGGCCAAAATAAGCGGCATATCCCTCATCTGTGAGGGAAAATAACGTTTCCTGTCCCTTGCCCGTGTAAACCGCTTTGATCAACCAGAATTTTCGGTGCTTAAACCTGCCAGCTGCCCCGTCATAATAACGATATTCAAAGGGAAGATAGCGATTGTTCCTGTTCACCAGGTGGTCAAAAACTTTTTTTAAAAGGTCGGACAGCGCTTCCGGAGAGAGTGCTTCCGGGGACTGGATCTGCTTTTTAATGGCCGGAGTTACCTTTTCCAGCACCTCTTTCCTGCTGGCCCCCACATGATATTCGGTGAGTTCAGACACACTGTCCAAAATGGCAAAGGCCACCCACATCAGATCCACAAGATCTCGCAGATCGGGTCCTTCTTCATCCTCTGTGGTGAGTCTGCGGGCTTCCAGTTCATAGATGGGACGCATGATCAGACTTGAATGCACCACACGGGTTACATCAGATTCCCGGGTTCTTATTACCTGGGTTGTGTCTGATTCCAGGGAATTCATTTCCATGCTCACTGGGGGAGCCATCTCCTTTTGCTCCTTTTGCATGACTCAGACCACCATTTTGTTAATGACGATCTTATGGGATTTTCCAAAGACCATGATCTCCTCGGGTTTACACTCCCCCTGAAGATAGGTGTCCAAAAATTCCGGCGTGGACAGCATATACAGAATATAGGACATATGGCCTGAGTATCCGGTGATATCCAGTTCCTGCAAGGCCTTAATGGTGAGCTTGGCATCTTCCATAACCTGGCGGCTGACCACGGGAGGGTTCTCCCGGGTACACACATGGGTGGAGTAGATTCTTCGACAGGAAAAGGGACGATCCTCATAAATCATGCAGGCATTATTTTTCATTAAAAAGGGACAGGGAACCACAATGCCTTTTTCCCTTTTTTTGATCTCCTGCTGAAACAGCTTGGTGAGACTTTTCTGCCGGGATCTGGGTAAGGCCTCCATTGATTCTCTTATGGCAAGCCCTTCAAGGGTGGTAATATCAATGCTTCCTGCCTCTTTGCAGCAAAAGCCACACCCTTTCTCACAGGCCTGTTCTTTTTTGGCTTCACTGGCCTTTTGGGCAAATTCTTTGTAAATATCTTTTAATTTCGATAATTTTTTTTTCATCATTTCCAAATTTATTCCCGGGCCGGGGGGCATCCTCCGGCAAATAATATTGAATTGGGGAAGGTCAGGCTTGCCTTCTTGGCACTATTCCTGAAAATTCCAGCCTTAAAATCAATGGGTCTTAATTCTATTTTCAAGGTCTAATGGCGACATAAAAATAAAGGCCCTGCCATCTTTTAATTTGTTTAACAGTTTAAGCCCATCAGACATATGAAGTAAATCTTTTCTTGCGGTCTCATATGAAATTCCATGGGAATTTTGATGCTCATTAATTTTATAGAGAAATCTTGGATGCTTCAGTGCATGGCGAAGCAGGGCAAGTTGCCTGAAATTTAATTTTTTTCCAAGGTTTTTTACATCACAAAGTGTTTTTTGGGCGTATTCAATCCCCTTTGCTTTTTTCTCCAAATAGACATGCAGATCAGTTAGGCCCTTCTTGATTACATCTAATTGATAAATGATGAAATAGGTCAAATCGTTATCATCCGTTTCCGTGTGAAGAAATGCCTTTCCATATTGAACAGATGAAAGTTTTATGATTCTTGATATTGATATGAACTCTATCAGCCAATACCCCTGGCTTATCATTGACCAGTAGAACAATGCCCTTGCAGTTCGGCCATTTCCATCTATAAACGGATGATCATATGCCAGCATAAAATGCAATATAATGGCCCTGATGACGGGATGAATAAAGCCTGAAGCAGGTGCCCCATTGGCAAATTCACAAAGCGCTTCAACCCGGGCTTCCAACTCGGAGGCATCCGGAGGTTTATGCAACACATTGGAACCGGTGGTATCCACCACACAAATTTTGTCTTTATTTGATCTTAATACCCCGACTTTATCCGGTGACTCCAATGTTTTTTCGGTTAAAATTTTATGTAACTCAAACAGGATGGATGGGGTAAGGAGCTCATTTTTGTACTCTCTGATGAACTGCATGGCATGGTAATTATTAAAAATCATCTGCTCACTCTTGTCTCTTGGTTCTCTGCCCTGTCGAATCATCTTTTTTGCTACATCTCTTGTGGTGGAAGCCCCCTCCAGCTGGCTGGAACTGATGGCTTCCTCAACCAGGGATTTGATAAGATATGTACTTCGCATATTCTGGTTGGGAATGGATTTCTCAATTGAAATTGTCCCTGCAATGTTCATGTCCAGGCGGTGCAAATCTTCCTGAACGGCATCTGTTGCACAAAATTTAAATACACAATTATGCTTGTCTTTTAAAGGAAGGGATTTGGATAAATTTTTTCTGTGAATTTTGATCCCTGCCCACCATTGTTCATTTGTGAGCCCTTCTGGTGGTTTTAAATGCCGAACTTTATCCCAGTGAAGATATCTTCCTTTGCTGTCCGTTGCCTTGATGTCATTTAAAATTTTAAATATAAGATCTTTACTATTGAGAATCATTTGATTTACATCTGGCGGTATTACAGGGATTTTCATGATTATATTCTCAAATAATTAAAGAGGTTAATAAAATTCAACCAGCACAACTACTATTTTTAAAAAATTAGTAGTTGGTAGAATATAATCAGCGACATAAAAAATCAAATACTATTTTCAAAAAAATAGTATTTAAACATTTCAACCATGCTAATAAAGTCAGTCAGCAATTTAAGTTAAAAATGGGTTTTTACGATTCCAGCACGCACAACCTTTTCTTCCACCGGAACACCCATGGGTTTGATAATTTTTTAACGTAAAACCAATGGGTTTAATCCCATGAAGGATATTGTTCCGGTTTAACGCCTGTTTCTTCAATAAAAGTGGGATATTCTATACCTGGGACAGGTTCTTGGGGTTTTTTTCTGCTTTTGGTGATTCTGAATGTCCAACTATCACCATAATCAAATAAATAGAAAAGTTTATGACCCTTCTCCAGGGGATATAACTCTTCTAAGGTTTTTTTATATATCAAGCCGTTTTCATCATCATAGCGAATACGTTGAGAGCTTCTTTCTGTCCTCGAAGTATAAAATTCATATAAATGATCATTTTCAAAATCCAAGCTCTCTTGCAGTGCAAGATGAAAGTCTTCTAAGGTCGATGAAGCATCTATTTCAATCGTTCCTTCCCAGTTGTCCCTTGCATAAGCACCAAAAAGTAATTTTGCCTTTAGTATCCAGATCATTGTATCTCCTTATTTATTTTTTTCAATTTATGCTCACAAAAAAATATGAAGCGGATATTCCGATGTCAAGCCCCCCAGAAGCCGCCAAAAAAACATTGTATACCCGTTCAGAATAATTATGGTAAATTGTACTTTAGGAAACGAGCAAACCCTTCTAAATTACGCTCATACCTTTTAATGGCATTGGGTGAGTCAGAAAATTTCCTTTTAAACTCTATCGTCCAAGGAGGGCTCGAAAAAAAATCGAGTACTTTTGCTGCCTTTTTTCCTGTGGGATAATCATACGCCAGAACCAACATACCGGCAGAGTCCAGGTCACTGTAAACACCCGAAAGTGTACGAGGCGATTTTCCTTCGGCTCGAAGATAGAGGATATAACGGGCCATGGCATCTAAAATAATATTGGAAGTCTTTTTGTTTATGCCATAACTGTGTTTCCATTCATCTGCCCAAGAATTCAACCCAGCCTGAATTATGGGAGGCTCTAAACTCTCCTCCCGGATACTGACAATATACTCCTTCAGATCCTTGATGGCTTCATCAAAAGAACTGCCTACCAATATCAGGACTTCGTCGACAGCACGATCCAAGCTACGGAATTCAAGACATCCAGTGCCGTTACGCCCAAATCCCCCCTTGGTTTTGATTCTTGGTGATGGGGTAAAAAGAGATTCAGAATGACCTGAGCGGGCTTGCATATCAAGCGGATGTGCCCATAAGAGCAGCAACACTCCGCTACACCTGGTCAATTTTCGTGTTTCTTTGTCCTGTTGGAGCGACCAAGGAAGCGCAATTACATCCGCAGATCGTTTATCAATAACCTCCGTCAAGGATTCCTTTTGCGATGGAATCGGTTGAATATTAATTTGGGGAGTAGACAAATCGGCAAATGATAATTCAAGCTTTTCACATACCTTCTTGCCCAAGCTGCTTTTGCCTGCCCCTGGAGGGCCGACAAGAAAAATCATCGGCATTTGTTCTTTAGTATCAGGTTCAATCATTTTTTTATTCCATTCAATCCTTAAATTATCCGTTAAAAATTTCGGCCTTGGTTCTAATGTCGGTCAGTGACCAAGATTAGAACCAAGCCCAAAATTTCTTTATACACCTCATCCCGGTCCACCGGCGGATAAACGTTTTCTGCCAGAAGAATTATCAACGCCACCTTCAGCTCTGCCTTGATGTCCTCTCTCTGGTTCCAGTCGGTGTATTTTGCCTTGTCTTCAACGACCTTTTTGACTTCCCTGGCAAGATGCAACAGTTTGTCTTCGGGGTACTCAAAATCATACTTGTGGGCCAGGCCCTTCAGGATGTCATAAAACGCTTTCTCTTCAAAAGGGCGCATTCCCATTTTCCCGGTTGGAGATTCAACTCTTTGATTTATCAAGATATTTAATTTTGTATCAATGGATGGTGGCTTAATGAAATCAATAGGTTATAGGATTAGCCGGGAAAATGGGAATGCGCCCCTTCAAAATCAATGCCCAAATCGGCAAAGGAGGCTTTTTCTTTTTTCAGTGCATGAATCAGATCAATGATCTCATCGGTGAAATCCTCCAGCACATTACTCACCAGCACATCCTGTTCCTTGCGCTCGTTCTACTTGTCCACCAGAGCTTTGAAACGCTTTGAGAAATCAATGCCCTTGACCTGGTTCATCTGGGTTTTAATGCCGAGATAATCCACAATCAGGCCCTTTTCCTTGGTCTCAAACTTTCTATTGACCCGGGAAATGGTCTGGATCAGGGTGTGGCGTTTAACCGCCTTGTCAATATAAAGGGTGTCAAGGAAGGGCACATCAAAACCGGTGAGCCACATATCAACGATGATGGCGATCTTGAAGTTTGATTTGGCTGTTTTAAACTGCCGGTCCATCTCCTTTCTATATCACAGATTTTGCTCAAAGCCGTTTGATTTCTTGCTTGATGCCTTTTTGGCCATTGGGTTCCTTTTACGCCTGGATTCGGTGCCGGGTTAAATGTTCATTCCGTTTATCTCTTTCAAGGCTTCAATGAATAAATCATCTAATTTTTTATAATCATCAGTCACAGCCGGGCGTTCATTCTTTGCTGAAAGTCTTTGAAGCTCGCTGTTGATAAAATCAGATATAATGGGAATTTTGTCTCCCATATCAAGCTCATTGCCAGCTTTCTTTTGTAAAATCAAATCATCAATGGCCTCTTTTAACTCCTTTTGTTTAACGACTTTATCAACAAGAATTTCAAACTCAGTGGGAACAACTCCAAAACCGGATTCAATCCAGATGCAGGCCAAAACAGGTCGGAGAACATAAAAATATTTTTTTACCCATATGGAATCCCCTTTCAAATATTCTCTGAAATTTCCCTGGGCCATGTGAAGATAATGATACATGCAGGATTTCGGTGAATAATATTCAGACATAAGGTGACGGATTTTGGATGTGATGGTGCCTGTATCACGATAAACAATGGGCGATTGCAGCCATTCCAGTAATGGCGGGTTTGATTTTTTTAGTAATGATAGCGCTTTGGTGATATCCCAACCGGAAATATCAAGTTCATCATTTATTGGCCTTTCAATCACATCACGTTGTTTCTGAATGGAAAGATAGTGAGCTGTTTTTTTGATATAAATGAATCGGACATCATAATCACTGTCTTCGGATTCAAAACCCCAGGCCCGACTTCCCGATTCACATGCATATATGATTTTTACTTTTTCAGCCTGTTCTATTTTGCTGAGTTCAGTTTGGATTTCTTGTAGAATTGTATTTTTCATAATAGGAAAAGGGCCATATTATTTTTAATAACCTTGTTTTTATAAAATGATCAGGCAATTTATTGCCGTTTTTAATTATTTTTTTCTCTTTGGTTTGCGTTTACTTTTTTTCTTTTTTACTCTACCTTTTTTTTTCAGCAGCTTTGGTCTGCGGTCGTCTTTTTCGTCTTCTAACTTAAGAACAAAAGGTATTTCACCACGTTTAATCTCATCCATTTTACCCCACACATAAAAGGAGAAAGTCATCAATATGATTCCAGGTGTCCCAAGTATCGTACCAATAACAGGGTGTCCAAAATATACTAAAAAACAACCGCTCAGCAAAAAAATTAGTGCAGCACAAAAATAGATAGGCGCACAACCAATACTTTTATCCATTTTATAAAAATTTCCTCTGCATTTGCCTATTTACAACAGTTGGAGCAAGATGGATATTCCTTTGAAATTCTTCCTGCCCCAAAATTATAAAATTATTTTAAGACCATATAAAAGCTAACAAATTCCCATGAAGAAACAAATTCTCCCAAATTGGCAAGGCATCTTTGCATTTATGACTCAAAACACATTACTCTGATTCTTGTTTTTTTCAAATGGAAAATACAAATATCTGTTGAAAATTGCTTGTAAAAAAAAATGTAAAAATATTGAAAAAAATACTATTTCACAATATGATTACAGCTATGAATCAATATCTATATTAAAAAACTGAGCCTTAATTCTACTTTGTTAGATTTCATAAGTTACCAAGAATTCCATTGATTTTCATAGTACAAATTTGAAAAAACTGAGCGTACCACCCTTATTTTTAAGGTGTCATGGCGAAATTAACAAAGTAGAATTAAAAAATAAAAGAAAAAAGGGAGAGAAGCATATGAATCAATTTAACCCCATTGCTACAGCAGGAAAAATGATGCTCAACCACCATTTAAAGTCCATGGGCAAATCCCTGGGGGTAAAAAAAAATATTTTCAACGGTCCGGTTGATATTCACTGGGACCAGGTGGACCGGGGAAAAAAGGAAACCATCTTATTTATTCATGGATTCAGTGATAGCAAGGAGACTTTTTACGCAATTGCCAGACCATTATCCCGAAAATATAACATTATTCTCCCCCAGCTTCCCGGGTTTGGTGACACAGAAAAACGGCAGGATTTTCGGTATGGGCTTCTGGATTATGTCAACTGGCTACAGCCGTTTCTATCTTCATTGACGGCTGAAAAAGTCCATTTGGTGGGTCATTCCCTGGGTGGGGGCATCAGTTCCTATCTGGCAATGAAATGCCCGGAAAAAATAAGTTCTCTGACCCTGGCCAATTCTTCTGGCTTTCTACTGGAAAATTACAATATTTTTTACGAGGAATTTATGGAGGGGAAATCTCTTTTTTTCATTAACAGCCCCGCAGACTATGAGAACTTTGTTCGCCGGGTTTTCCATAAAGAAATCAAGGTGCCCTGGCCTGTTAAGCAATTTATGATGAAAGAAAAAATAGATAATCGTGAATGGTACAGGAAAATATCGACGGATATGTCCCATGAGATGCTGTCCAATGAATTCGGGGGAGGGCTGAAGACATTACTCAAGAAAGTACCCTTTCCTGTAAATATCATCTGGGGAAAAGAAGACACCCTTTTTCCCTATCAAATGGCAGAGGATGCTCATAAAAACATCCCCGGTTCCACATTGACATTGCTGGAACAGGTGGGACATTGTCCTCACTTGGAAACCCCGGGGCTGTTTGTCAAAACCTTGGAAAAAGTGCTGATATCAAAATAAGTCTGTTTAACCGCCTGACCCGGGGAGCAACCATAAATTATCGTCGCTAACGCCTTGTAAACCTTAGAAAAATCCGGTAGTCGCCGGAATTAATATCCCTTGGAAGTTGATACCCATCCGGTACCAGCAGTACCATGACACGGCCTGATGCAGTATCCTGCTTCGGGGTTCTGGACCTCCTGTCCTGGGGCCGGGCAGATTTGCGTCTTGGACGTTTTCGGGGAGACCGAATATTTAAAACACGTGCTTCTAATTGTCCATGTTTGGTTTTCTGTTTTTGTGCAGACGGGCCGATACGTTGGGGAGCTCCGATAACAAAATGCATATTTCGTCTCCGTTGAAATTACAGGGATTGATCATAAGGGACTTCATAAGAATAAAACTACCCACTTTCAAACCTGATACCCAGTATTTGCGGCATGTCTTAAGTGAAAACGGGTAGATTATTTGTTATGAACTCCCTAACGTCGGCCAACTTGTGGTGAAACTTTAAAATATAGAAATAAAAACTATTATTCCAAGCATTTACGATGGATATTGATTTCTATACCGTATAGTGGCCATCTTAATTACATATTACATCGGATCATAATGCATAAAACTTAAGGGCAATTTTCATGAACAATTATCATAAAAAAATCGGCATCCTTCATTTTCTGGTTGACACTTTTTCAAAATATTTCCTTATTCTTTGGGAATCTTTTCAAAAAAGTGTCAACTACTTTTGAAGGGATATGAAGGATGCCCATAATTTCACATTAAATCAAAAGAGTATTAAAGCTCATTCGCAACCATAGATTTTCACAGCAGGGCTGCCTTGGATGGCGTTCCTGTCCCCTTGATTATTGGATCGGCCCGGTGTCCATGAAATCATCGAATGGAATGTCGCCACCCCCGTCATCGTCATCGTCGTCATAATCATATGATGATATTTCGTTCATGAAAGCAAAGAACACATCAAGTGATTCACATAAATTTTTGACAATTTTGCTGTGCTTTAATTTTTCGTCTGTTGTGGTTGTCTTTCCCATTTGTTTTAGAGATGTCATTATCTCCTTTGAAATTCCATCCATTATTTTGTCAGGCTTCATAGATCCTCCTAAGATTAAAGATATAAAGATATTCCCACTATCATTTGCACTGGCTTCAGTATATGTCAAGGCAAAAAAACCAGATTATGGCACACCAAAAAAAAGAACATTCACCATGGAGGCAATGACCCACATCACAATGGCATAATGCCATCAGTGGCTACCACCTAAGCTGGGACAATTTGTAAAATCAGGGACTTGCAAAAAGCATGATTTCGGATACCTCAAGACTACAAATTGTCCCGTTTTAGACAGGTAGCCACTACCTGTCTGAAGAGGAGACCGCAGATTGAACCGTAGAAGAGGCACCGCATCCTTAAGACTCATGGGTCAACCATTCTATGGCTGCCGGTATAAAATGAATGATTCCTTCCAGCAGGCCGGCACTGTAATTGCCGTTCATGCCCATGAACTGTCCCCTGGCAAGATAGAGGCTGTCCTGAAGTTCTTTCCGGGTCATGATCTCCACGGCGTTACGGCGGACGTTTTCAGATGCATTCCTGACCAGAACCGACTGAATACCGCTGGTCAAAACGGTCAGATCATTGCCTGAATCCCCGCCGAACACCATCTGACGGTCGAGGAAACGGTGTTTCTGCTGGATAAAGCGGATCGCCTCAAGTTTGGTGGCATTTTCCGGGAGGATATCGACAAGGCCCTTTTTGGCCTTTTCGTCAATGCTGAAAATGACACTGACCCGGACACCTTTGCCAGACAGGCGCCAAAGCACCTCTTCTCTGAGTGATGTGTCGTCAACCTCCGGGTCGGTATAATAACTGAGTTTGAACTGGCTCTGCTTTTCCGGTTCCTGTATGGTGAGCATGGCAAGATCGGACAGAAAGTCGACCAGATCGCCGTGATGGTATGGATGCCAACCCCGGCTGATTTCACGTTCCCAGTCGGAAACATGCTGCCAGTTGCGGGTGGGCTCATAAATGGTGGTGCCGACATCACCGACCGCATAATCCGGTACCGGAATATCATAGTCGGCAATGGCCTGCTGAAGCAACTGCCGGCTCCGGCAGCACTCCACCCCTGGTGAAATGTGCCCCGGGCCGTACCGTCGGCACCATGAACATATTCAGGAAAACTCCATGGGGTCCCTTCCATTTCAAGCCGGTTGGCCCGGTGAATTTCTTTCAGATGAGCCGCTGCCGCCTCTGTTTTCCCGCGCCGGGCCAGATCGGCTGTGTAAAAGCCGGAAATCATTGGCCAGAGACCGCCGTTATGGTATTGGTAGGGCTGATTTTTAAAGGTATAGGAAAAAGTCATTTTCAACTCTTCCCAGTCATGGTCAGGAGGTTTAATCACTGGATAAAAGGCTGGCATAACACACTCTTTTCCGGTCATGATATTTTTCCGTATATAAAGCTCCACACTCTCCTGCTGCCGGGCATCTGCTACACCCAAAAGCGAGACCAGAGGTCGGCATCTACCCGGCCGGTCATGCCGCCGTAGCTGACCCGGCCGCTGGCCGTGTCCACATTGCTCGGTATTTCTCCGTGGGGACCCTGGTGGTCTGCAAGGGTCTGCAAAGTCTGCTTCATGGCCTCAACAAGGGCCGTATCCCGGATTAAAAGGCCAGCCATACCGATGACGACCCCGTCTCTTGCCCAGATCCGGCGGTAGTTGTCTTTCCAGGTCGGGGATGCCAGAAATCCGGAATCAGTGGCGCAGGCATGCAAAATTTCTACTGCCTTTTCATAACCTTCCTGAAAAAGCGGGCTCTGCAGCAGGGAAGAGTGATTTAGTGTCATAGCAGTCTCCTTATTATTACTAAAATTTGATTATACCAACTCATCTGTGAGATCATATAAGGGAAGCTAACCAATTTGGTCTTCCAAACCCTGTAAATGGCTCTACAGGGTTTGGAGGGTCAGGGGGGGTGTTCGACCAAAGGCATCTCGGATTTGCAAAAGGTCATGCAGTCGGTGGCGGACAGATGGGCTTTACCGGTTTGTCAGAGACAGCCCAGTTCGTTTTACAGGATTTTACGGATGTCATCCGCCAACAGGATTGTGTTAAATTAATCAAAACTCTCATTCTGGACGGAACGGTTCCTTAGGTAGATGTTTTTTTGATTTGATTTGCGTAAATTCCCCTAACCACAACAGGATTATTCTGTCCTGTCAAAAACAAATGATAATGACCTTGAAAAAAGGAGGATACTTAAATGAGCGAACTTGTTGTGATCGGTTTTAACGATGAGTTTACAGGTGAGGTGGTGAGAACAAAACTTCTTAAAATGCAACACGATTATCTTGTTGATATTGAGGATGCCGTAGTTGCAGTGAAGGATAAAAAAGGCAAAATAAAATTAAATCAGATCCATCGTTTGACAGCTACTTCGCCTATGGGCCGACAATGCCCTGATTGATGGCAAAGGATGTCAATTCAGAAACATTATGCAGGTCCAGTTTGTTCATGATATTGGACCGATGCCGTTCCACGGTTTTGGGGCTGATACATAAAAAATCGGCAACCTTCTTGCTGGTGTACCCTTCCGCTACCAGTTTGAGCACCTCTTTCTCACGCTGGGTCAGAGAATCCATTGCTGTTTCTTTTTTAAGGGTTTTCTTCCCCTCCAGATAGCCGACAAGAACCTAAGGGAGTTCATAACAAATAATCTACCCGTTTTCACTTAAGACATGCCGCAAATACTGGGCATCAGGTTTGAAAGTGGGTAGTTTTATTCTTATGAAGTCCCTTACCCGTATGTCCGGCAGGTTCGATACAAGTGTTTCCGTCACCTGAATCCCCGTTTCTTCTTTTAAATTAACATCCATGAGGACGACGTCCGGAGACAACTTCCGGGCCAGATCAAGAGCCTGTTTACCATCGGCAGCTTCTCCAAGGACCTGGAATTCAGGGACTGTCTCCAGGAGGCCTTTTAAACCTTCACGCAGGACTTCGTGATCATCTACAATAAGGATGCCGATTGTTTCTCGCTCAATGCCAGTGTGTCTATTTCTGAGGTTGCCCTGCGCCGTCCTCCTTTGGGTCAGGGTGTGTGACACAGAAGGGGGATGCCTGGCCGGTGAAGTCAGGATGATTTTGGTTCCATGCCCAGGGATGGCCAATTGAATCAGGAGGAGAACAACCATGTTAAGAAGCATCAACGAAATTATCGGATACGGTCTTTTTGCAAAAGGTAAGGATATTGGTAAATGTAAAGATCTCTTGTTTGATGACCGCTGGTGGACCATACGCCATTTGGTTACTGACACCGAGGGATGGCTTTTGGGAAAAAAAGTTCTCGTGTCTCCCTTGATGATTGAAGTTGTGGACTGGGCTTTAAAACAGATTATCTTGAATATTACTCAGAAACAGCTTGAAAATTGCCCGGGCCCGGAAGAAGACGAAACTGTGTCCAGGGTTCATGAAAAAAAGCTGTTTTCTTATTACGGCTATGCTGATTATTGGAATGGCAATCACCTGTGGGGTGTAGCAAGTTATCCGGAAACGATTGCCAACGTGCCCGTGATTGATAGTGAAGCCCAAGAAGACCCTGAAGATTACGAGCAGAACAATTTTCTGAGATCCTTCAAAGAGGTCAAAAGTTACACAATCAAGGCAACAGATGGTGATATCGGGCATGTGGAGGATTTTATCATTGATGATAAAACCTGGGCCATCCGCTACGTGGTAGTGGACACCCGGGACTGGCTGCCCGGAGGTAAAAAAGTCCTGTTGTCCATGAACTGGGTAGAGGATGTGAGCTGGACCGAAAGGTGCCTGTCAGTCAGTTTGCCTGTAGAACAGGTCAGGAAGAGTCCTGAATTCGATCCAGAAAAGCCGGTTAATATTGAGTATGAAACTCGGCTATATGATTATTACGGAAGACCTTTTGAGAAAACTATCACAAAGAAATTGCAGGAGATGATTGGCAATCCATTTCTCTAAATCTGTGAATGGGTCGTACAGAAGCCTGCCGAAAAGGCAATAAACGAAAAACACCAGAAAGGAGACTAACATCATGTTATATTCAGGTCATTTTTCATTTGACGAAATCGGTGGCACAACCAGCGAACGCCACGGATATTTTTCCTGTATAGTCAATGCAGTTAATCCTGTGCAGGCGTTGGAAAAATTCAAACAGCGAATCCGCGAGATAAAGCAGGAGATAGAAGAGCCGTTTTTTGCTGATATCCTCGCTGTCTATGTGGAAGATATTGTAGAAATCTCAGAAATACCAGATGACGCAGTTGTAACGAGGTTTCAATCATCCGAGGGGCCGTTCCCTAAGTCCAGGAGCTGCTCTTTGCCGACATCGGATACCGTTAAAATAAAGGCCTTTCAATGGGTTCCCGGTTCGGAGGAGGCCGGAGTTAATTTTACCATGAAAGACAGTGAGGGGTATCAGGAGGCAATGCCTTTTCTACGCTTCAGCTGAAAAACTATCCTCTGATATTGAGCTGGATAAGGAACCACACCATGAACCTGAAACTGTTTGCAGGTCCACTTCAGGGTCTTGAAAAAGGAAAGATATCCAGAGAGCACAGGATGTCTTCAAATAGCAGTTACCGGCATTACCAGTTTTCAGGTCAACAACCCCTGAGCTAAAGACTCAGGGGTTTTCTTGCTGGTTTTCTATAAAAGAATCACACTACAGGACAAAAAAAAGAAAATTGCATACCGTTTCATCTCCCGCCGGACGAAGAACAGATAACAGCTCCGGATTTCACAATTACATAGACTGTAGTCGATAATTACATGTTTTCCAGTATGGGATGTCACCAGTGAACAGTGTATTGTACAGTTTAATAACCACAGGCAAGCAGTTGATAATCCGCCTGTAGTTGATGGAACTGGCCGCTCTTCGGGGCTTTTACCCTGGAAGCAACCCGTTCCGCCATGGAATTTGCCATCAAGTATGTGAATCAAATAATTCCAACCCTTTGGAGGAATGCGAAGATGACAATGGATATAACACTGAAAATCGGCGGGGAAGCAGGTCAGGGAATTCAGACAGTGGGGAGCCTGCTGGCTTCGGCCTGCCGGAACGCCGGTTATTACCTTATGGCCATCAATGATTTTGAATCAAGGATCAGGGGAGGGCACAGTTTTTTTCAGATGCGAATCAGCGACCGTCCGGTGCTTGCACCCCATCCTGTGGTT
>Ga0208900_1001102_pt1 | contig 15221 bp, 14 predicted proteins | sample AntAceMetag02UKK_FD_184763 | JGI IMG/M metagenome (GOLD analysis project Ga0208900, IMG submission 184763) | Saline lake microbial communities from Ace Lake, Antarctica - Antarctic Ace Lake Metagenome 02UKK (SPAdes) (version 2) | ecosystem: Environmental > Aquatic > Non-marine Saline and... | reverse complement strand
ACTGGGGAATGTCCCCCGCCAGATCATCTCCAATATGGAGTATGGTAAAAGATCCATCAGCCTGGCTACGGCTAAAAAACTTTCGGTTATTTTCAATGTTCCGGTCAGTCGTTTCCTTGATTTATAGTAAATAGTAAATAGGGGACAGACCACGTTTTTAATTTTATAAAAAACCGGCAAGACAACCCCTGAATCTTGAGCTCAGGGGTAGTTGACCCAGGGCAAACGCTAAAAATACAGTCTCAATAAATTTAATTAGTTATGGAGAATACATTTGGATTTTTGAACTTTCTTAAAAATTATATTTTTTTTAAATACTTGAATTTATTGAAATTAAAAACCATGCCAGAGTTTAATGCGTTTGCCCTGTAGTTGACCTATCACAACCTACAAAATTAAACGTGGCCTGTCCCCTATTTTCTTTCAACCGTTTTTTTCTGGATTTAGAAACCATGGTTTCGTCAGAGTTTCCTGCAAAAGGTAAAAATGCTATAAGGTTAATTGATCCTGAGCAAACGAAAGCCCAAGTCGCTGCCCCGACTGCCCGGGGTGTCCCCGCCGCGATTGGCGCAGCGAACGTTGGTTGGTCTGGAGAACCAGCCACCGCCGCGGTTCACCCGGTTGGATCCGCTCTGTGCATATAGAGGATTATTACTGCTATGTTTTTTATAAGCATCCTTTGCATATATGTCCTGACACCACTCCCAAACATTTCCACTCATGTCATGGATGCCAAGATCATTGGACATCTTGGTCCCAACCTTATGGGTGGAATTACTGCTGTTCTTATCATACCAGGCAAAATGATTCACATCATCTCCTCCAGAATATTTTTGATTTTTGCCTCCGCTTCTGGCAGCATACTCCCACTGGGCCTCCAATGGCAGGGAAAAAATCTGCTCTGCCCGATTATTAAGTTTTTTAATAAAGGAATTAGCATCGTTCCAGGAAACTTGCTCCACCGGAAAATCATTTCCTTTCTTAAAACTTGAAGGATTATTGCCCATAATTTGTTGCCACTGTCCCTGGGTCACCTCGTACTTCCCCATCCAGAACCCATCCAAGTGAATCTTGTGCACCGGTTTTTCATCTGAATCACCCGCATTGCTGCCCATCATAAATTCACCACCGGGAACCCAGATAAACTCCATTCCGGTAACAGGTTCTTTCCACACCTGACCCAAAGTTGGATCCGGTCCTGGGCCAGGAGGTGCGGCTTCTTCTTCCAATTCCACATAAAGATCAATGCCACCGGAGGCAGTACCGGAAGTACCGATTTCAACCCACGGGCTTTTTGTAATATAGCCGGGAGAGGAGACCTTAATCTGATACCGTCCGGGGTCAAGATCTATACCGTCATAATATTTATCAGGAATATTCATGATACGAACCCTTGCATTGCCAGGACTGGGCCGGACAAACAACCGGCCCCTTGTTTTGGCAGGCTCAAGTTCCACAGTGATCGTGGCCATTCGCCCCTTGTGCACCGCCACTTTTTTTTCCTTGGATGTATATCCGTCCAATGTGGCAAGCACCTGGTGTTCACCAGATGAAACACCCGTAATATCAAGGGGAGCCTGTCCCTTAAATTGGTTATCAATGTAAATATTTGCTCTGGATGGCCGGGTGTTAATCCTGATACTGCCGATGCTGGGCTGCGGGAAAGGGGGCGGTTCTCCACCAGCCACCTTGAAAATAAAATCACCCCGGGAAAGATTATAATCTTTAATTTTTCCATACTGGGGAGACTGGGAGGTACACCGGGAAACTATGGTTTGAAGATGAAGCCCCAACTCTGTACCGCTTACATACCCGTCCTTATTTAAATCTCCAAGGCTGTGTTTAATTGCATCCACAAAAGCGGGTGTAAAGGTGCTCTTGGCCGGTACGGATTCCCCGGCACTACCGGCCGTTATGAACTGACGAACGGGTCTGGCGGTTAATTTTGTTATATGGGGAGGCGTTGCAGGCAAATCCTTCTGCTTGAAAATAACTCCGGAAAAACAGCTATCAAACAGAAACAGGGCGTGGTGGGCATCTATCTGGCGACTCCAGGAGAGAATTTGATTCATATCCAAGGCCTTACGCTTAAAATCCCTGGGACTTTTTCTGGGGTCCGGTGCATCCGTTGGCACAAGAAAACCCCTGCTACCATTGTCCATGGTATAGCCGTGGCCGGAATAATAAAAAAGAAGCCGATTTTCTGGTTCATAGCCATGGGCATCAATGAAATCATTAAATGCAACTTCCATCTCTTCAGCATCGGGATCAGAAATTCTTTCCACCGTAAATCCCTGCTCTTTAAGAATATTTTCCACCCTATTCAACTCCATGGGTATCTGTTCAAGATCTGGCCAGCCTTTAGTGTAGTCACTAACCCCCACAAGCAGTGCAAAGCTATTCTTGTAAGAACCGATCTTCTCACCCTGTCGGGTCCGCACGATAGTCCGAGAAGCATCTGCCACATCTGAGATCAAGATGGAAACAGCAAGGCAAAGGAAAATAAGTACCGATGAGATGCTTGAGATGCTCCGCAATTTATTGTGCTCCATGCAATTTCCCCCCATTTTTTGTAAATATTCGGGTTGGTCATATAAATATCTGCCGTGACCCATATTCTTCTTTTATCATTTGTTTTTTATGACAGAAGGGGCACAAGGCCCCCCTTCTGTCTGCCTTGTTTGACAGTCATTTCTTATCATCAAAATTTGACCATCCGGATGCCGTGCCTGGACAGGAAAGGAGACTGTCTCCGCCACCGTGGTGAAACGGAAATTCTGCTGCATTCCCCTGTGCTGAGCAAACGAAAGCCCAAGTTGTTGTTCCGATTGTCCGGGGTGTTCCTGTTGCGATTGGCGCAGCGAACGTTGGCTGGGTTGTTGTTCCAGCTGCCGCCGCGGTTCACCCGGTTGGACCCGCTTTTACGACGTCGACATCCCTTTGTTACGCTTATCATTATTTGGAAAATATTCCAATGGCCTGACCCTTGTTTGTGAAAAATGGTTCAGATGAGCCATGACACTTTCCATGGATTCTGCCAATTTTTCTTCGTTGATTTTCCCGATCCTCCATGCCCTGTGCTTTTTATAGATACGATGGATACTCCTTCGCCTGTTGACGGATCGCACCCGGATGGTTCCGGGATATATACCCATACCAAGAAAGGTCAAACCCTGGGCAGATTTTCCAATATGAAGTGCCTTTTTCTTCAGAACCAGGCCAAGCTTATCATTGCAATATATCTCGGCTTTTTTCATTTGCTCTGTCACTTGACCTTGGGACCATCCAAAGATAACAAAATCATCCATATAGCGCAGATAACAGCGCACACCAAGCCCGTCCTTAATATAATGATCCAGGGAATCCAGGTAAAGATTTGCAAAAAATTGGCTTGTGAGGTTGCCGATGGGAAGCCCTGTGGTTTCATTACCGGCTCTTTTGACTATTTTTTCTATCAGACTCAGAAGTCCAGTATCCTGGACTTTTTTTGCCATCATGGCCAGGAGCAAATCATGATTAATGGTATCAAAATAGTGCTTCACATCAGCTTTGGCATACCAGGGGCAACGGCGGATAAAGGTTTGGGCACGCGCCACTGCCCTATGGGTGCCCTTATCCTTTATTGAAGCATAGGAATCAAAGATAAACCTTTTTTCAAATACGGGTTCCAGAATATTGACCACTGCATGGTGAACCACGCGATCCCTGAAGGGTGCCACGGCAATATTACGTTTTTTGGGATCAAAGAGGGTAAAATAGCGGGGAAAAGCCGGGATGTAACTGCCGTTTAATAATTGCATTTTAAGCGCTAACAATTTTTTTTCAAGATGAAAATCGAATTCCAGAATCTCATTGGAATCTGGGCACCCCCTGGCAGCCTTTTTATGGGCTTCAAAGAGATTGTGGAAGGAAGCCACCCTTTCCAAGGTAAGTTCTTGATCATGCCCGGTAATGGGAAAACGCCTATCCATGAGGCCCCACCTTTTTCAACCATCCACCGGCCATTCTCCCGGTAATATCAATAGCTCCAGATATATACTCGTACTGGGAATGGGATATATAGCGCCTGCCGTGAGAAATCCTGAAAAAGACCCTCAATTTTTCAAGGATCATGTTTAATCGTGCCAAGAGGGCAGCTCTTTTTTTCGTATAAACCGCTTCTATAATTGTCTCCATGGCATCCAGGGCAAGGTTTGAAATCCTTGAAGCCATGATGAATCTTGTGTTTTTTGGATATTTTTCAACGGTGGTGAGAATCCAGTCCAGGGTTTTGTACCATTGTTGAAATATGGGATAAGCATCATTGTTCACTGGGTTTTTCCACTTTGTGATCTTCATGATCTTCATTTTTTAGGTTATCTTTATAAAAAGTTGCCACCATTTCTAAAATAGTGGAACCATACAATTGCAATTTTTTTTTGCCGAATCCGTTGATTTGCCTTAATTGCTCAAGGCTTCTGGGCCTCATTAACACCACATCCTTAAGTTGTTTATTGGTGGCCACGATGAACACCGGAATACCGTCCTTTTCTGCCCTTTCCTTTCTAAATGCAAATAGCTGTTTCAGGAACTGCCCCTGGTCTTTCGTGAGGGTTTCAGCCTCTTCCTGCTCATGGACTAAAAGGGGTGCTTCGTAATGAATCAGCATGGACCAGTAGACCTTGCCATTGGCCTGGAAACATTCTGCCTTTACCGTCTGGATGCTGTTTTTTAACATGAAATCATTGACTTCATCATCATGGAATGTTTCCGTACCGTGGTCAAAGGGAATGGTAAAGATTTTTACCGGCATTTTTTCTGGGCTCCTTTCAAAATAGGGGACAGACCACATTTTTTCTCTACCCCTTTATTTTATTGATGCTTAAAAACATGCTTGTGGGTTTCTGCCTCTTTGAATTATATAACGCCATGTCCTGACGGATACAACGAACATTGAAAATCCCTCTGGGGTTGTCCACAATGTAGGGGCAGAAATAGATTCTGCCCCTACGTGCTGGTTTGCCGGGACTTTCATATAAAACATACATGGCTGTAACCACCAGCCACAACGAATAATGAAACTCTTATGATTCCAACGCATTGGACGGAGTTTCATATAAAACTCTGTACCTTGGACATGATTCAAAAAACGTGGTCTGTCCCCTATTTAATTTACCTTGCCGGAGGCGGTTGCTGTTTCATGGTGGTGGAGCCTTGCTACGCGGCTCCTCACCACCATGAAACGCAACCGCCCTCGTTGATTCCATTTTTTCGCATCATCCTAAAATAGTATCACGCTTTCCAAGCGTTTACATATCTTTCATGGTTTTTGTGTACCTGAAACTTTCAACCGTTTTTTTATGGATTTAGAAACCATGGTTTCGTCAGAATTTCCTGCAAAAAGTAAAAAGGTAAAAATGCTATAAGGCTAATTGGTCCTGAGCAAACGAAAGCCCAAGTAGTCGTTCCGATAGTCCGGGGTGTTCCCGTCGCGATTGGCGCAGCGAACGTCGGCAGGGAGGTAGCTGCCCCAGCTGCCGCCGCGGTACACCCGGCGGGACCCGCTCTGTGCATATATAGGATTATTACTGCTATGTTTTTTATAGGCATCCTTTGCATATATGTCCTGACACCACTCCCAAACATTTCCACTCATGTCATGGATGCCAAGATCATTGGACATCTTGGTCCCAACCTTGTGGGTGGAATTACTGCTGTTCTTATTATACCAGGCAAAACGATTCACATCATCTCCTCCGGAATATTTCTGATTTTTGCCTCCGCTTCTGGCAGCATACTCCCACTGGGCCTCCGATGGCAGGGTAAAAGTATGCCCTGCCCGATTATTAAGTTTTTTAATAAAGGCATTTGCATCTTTCCAGGAAACTCGCTCCACCGGAAACTCATTTCCTTTCTTAAAGCCTGAAGGATTATTGCCCATAATTTGTTGCCACTGTCCCTGGGTCACCTCATATTTCCCCATCCAGAACCCGGAAAGAGCTACTTTATGCACCGGTTTTTCATCTGCATCACCCGCAGTGCTGCCCATCATAAATTCACCACCGGGTACCCAGACAAACGCCATGCCGGTGACGGATTCTTTCCACACCTGACCAGGAGTTGGACCCGGGCCTGGGCCAGGTTCTGGTTCTTCTTCCAGCTCCACATAAAGGTCAATGCCGCCAGAGGCAGCCCCGGAAGTACCGATGTCAACCCACTGGGTCTTTGTAATATATCCAGTGGAGGACACTTCAACCTTATACCGACCGGGATCAAGCTCTATGCCATTATAATATTTATCAGAAATATTCATGATGCGAACCCTGGCATCTGCTGGATTGGGGGTGACAAACAGCCTGGCCCTGGTTTTCACAGGATCAAGAGTCAACGTCACCATGGCCCGCCTGCCGCTGTTTACGCGAACCTTTTTTTCCTGAAAGATATACCCATCCAGGCTGCCCAGAACCCCATACACCCCCGGAGTCACTCCTGTGATATCAATGGGCGCATGCCCTTTAAAAAGGGTATCCATAAAAATTTTGGCCCCGGATGGCTGACTTTTTACCCTGAGGCTTCCGGTTTCGGGGGGCGGTGGCGGCGGATCACCCTGGCTGGAGGCAATAAAGATAAACTCACCGCCCTGGTCCCCGGTCTGGCGGATGGGTCTGCACATGGGTGTCTGTTGGGAGTTGTTGCTGATGATAGGGGCGATGTCCGTGTAGATTTCCTGGGTGGAAACATAGGGTTTTTCATTGCCTTCAAGCTTTTTAATCAGCTGATAGGCAAACACACTGTGCCCTGCTGTACCAGAGTCCGACACTGGCGTTTTATTACCCGAAGTCATTCCCCAGCGGCTCTTTTCATTGTAAAGATTTAAATAATATTTATCATTGATCACAGGGGGCATGGCCCTTGCCAGGCCAAACAGGGTGCCGGAGTAACAGGAATCGGAAATAAGGAGTACGTGCCGGGCCGCCATATTTTTCATGGCTTTCTGTACCTGGATGTTGTCAAGGTAGGTCAGGGGGTTGCCGCCCACTGCGTCCACTGGGATCCACCATCCATCGTTGTACTGTCTGTCCAGATCTCCATGACCTGCATAGTAAATCAGGACACTGTCATTGGCCTTTGCAGTGGATGCCAGTTGGCGAAGCGCCTTGTACATGGCCTCCCTTGTGGCCTTTTTATCCAGGAGCGTCTCCACCTTGAATCCGTATCTGTTTTTGAGAATTGCCCCTATTTTCCTGACATCGCTCAGCGGTGTTTCAAGATCTGGGATGTGGGAATCATTGTAATCTTGTATACCTATGAGCAATGCCCGGTAGGTGCCCACCTGTTTGTTCATATGGGTTAACTGTCCGATTCGGGAGATATCTCGATTTTTGGCACCGACATAGGGGGTGGAAACCATTAATAGCCCGACAATCAGTGCAACAATTCTTCCTGGTGATTTCATAAACGACCTCCAAAATAGGCAAAATAGGGGACAGACCACTATTTTTCTCTTGTCCATTTTCCTCAATCCCTGAGCTGTTCGGCAAATAATCCCATTGCACAAGCAACTCAATTTTTAGGGTCTTGATTAAACCCCTGTTTTTTAGTATAGCCAAAAGTTCATCAGCATGCGAAGCATGTCTGTTGCAACTTTTGGTTGGAAGGCGAGCCCAGCGAGTCCTTCCAACAAATAATTATCAATCGAAACAGAAAAGAGGGTATCAAAAGAAGAGGGCACCTGCAACATGGGGCCTGGTATTTTGTTCAATGGAATTCTCCTTTAAACCCAAAAACCAAGAGACGGTGATCCATGACCCCTCAGCAAATTTTATCCGCCAAAGAACATCTTGACATCATTGATCGTACGTCTAAAAAATTCTTTTTTGATGAAAACGGGCAACAGGCCTGTTTCAATTACATCCTGGATAAGTTACGGGAAAACAATTTTCTTGTCCTAAAAAAACATCAAAGTAAAAAAAGTAAAATCACCACATTTATTACCACCTGTTCAAATAATTTCGCCATCGACTTTTTACGACAAAAAAACGGTCGGTTACGTTTCCCCAAAGCCATTTCCAACCTGGGGGAATGGGCCGAAAAATTATATGATCTGATCTGCTGGAAACAATATTCATGGGAAGATGCCTATGAAATATTCATGATACAAAAACGCTTTGAGGGCACCTTTGATATGTTTCTTCTAAAAATCAAACCCATCACTGAGGTTCCCTGCAGGTATACCAAGAAGACACTTTACAAAAGTGAAATTCAGCAAGAATGGCATCCCCTCCCGGAGAACCCTCTGGAGACACTTCTCAACCATCTGGATACCCAGCGACGTTTGACAGCAGCAAGGGTCATTGCGGACATCACCCACACCCTGTCCGACGAAGATCAGGTGTTAATCAAACTGGTTTATGGGGATGATATTTCCGTAAACCAGGCCGCCCCCCTCATAGGGATAAGCCCCTCCACCGCACACAAAAGAGTGAAAAAAAGCCTATTGAAGTTCAAAGAAGCCCTGTTGGCAGAGGGAATTGGACACATCTAAACCGCAAGTGCTCCTGTGATCCTGACAATAAAAATCACCGAGGCGGCGATGGTGTACCTTATTTTATGCTGTCTGTGTCGTCCGCCACCGGAAGGTTGTATCGGTGTTGCATCCTTTTTATCATCATCTTTTTATTTTCTACAATAAACCGGCAACAGTCGTGCCGGGATAGTGGTGGTGTTCTCCCCCACAACCTTCATCCCATTGGGGACAGCTTCAAAAGCGCTGATCCAGGAGATCGGCACTTTGGGTTCACCCACTACAATGGCGGGTCTTATGGCTAACGTCTGATCCAGGATGTTTCTGTTCACATTGTTGCCAAAGAGAATATGGATCGCCCCTTTTCTAACATGAATCTCCTTGATATATCTCCCTATTATTTTATTGGCTTGGGGTAGACCAGCCATTTTATTGTCCTCTGGAAAGGTTCCTTTGATGCTGTAGTAATCTTGGATATCCTGCTGCACAAATTTAGCAAGCCCCAGTCCCTCCTTGACCTGACTGCGGATTATTCTGTCCTGATAGGAGGGAAGGGCCATGGTTGACAATATTGTTATGATGGAGATGACGATCATCAGTTCTATAAGTGTAAATCCCTTTTCCTTGCTGGTTCTATTCATGCCGTTTTTCTCCTGAAATGATATTTTATAAAATGTGATGACCCAAATTTAGACAATGCTTGCCATTTTAAAAATGGGCAAATACATGGAGATAACAAGCCCCCCCACAAAAAGACCGAGGGCCAGCATCAGGAAAAAATCTCCAAACACAAGCAATTTACTCAATGTGCGATCCACGTCCTTCTCATAGTATTGCGAAAGCTGGCTCAGTGTGTGAGAAAGTGTGTCGGTTTTTGTTCCCACCGTGACCATCTGTATCAGCATTCCTGGAAAAACCGAAAGGGCTTCCATGGCATTCTTCAACTGATTGATATGGGAGACAGACTCGGAAAGGTCAAGGATCATAGGGGTGTATAATGGGTTATTCATGGCTGAGTAGTTCAAGGCATTTTTAAGGGGAACATTGAGGGAAAGCATCATGCCAAGATGCCTTGTAAACATCAGAATAGATATTTTTCTGATGAGGTTACCCATACCGGGAAAAAAGCTCAATATCCTGTAACGAAGGGCTTTCCTTTTTTTTAGCAGGATGAACATCAAAATAATGGGGATGAACAGATAGACACCTTTTTGGATAAGAAATTCGCTAAGCGCTATCGCACCAAGTGTTGGCGCCGGAAGGGCACTTCCCATGCCTTCAAACATTTCCGAAAAAACAGGAATACAAAAAACAAGGATAATAGAAACCACGACGACGGCAACAGCAAGGGTAAGCATGGGCAATGCTGCGGCAGATATTATTTTAATTTTCAGTGCTTGCTTTTTTTCCATTTCTTCAGCAAGGGTAGATAAAAATGTACCGGTGACTTCCCCTCTTTCTTCTTGCTGTAGCGCATTGATTAAAATATCATTAAACACAGCCGGATATTTTGAAAGTATCTCCATTAAACGTTGCCCCTGTTCCAGATCTTGACCAATGGAATGGATCATTTTATGGATAGCAGGATTTTGCTGATCATCCTTTAATGTTAAGATAGCTTCTTGAAGCGGTATGCCGCATGTCAGCATGGTACCCATCTGTCGGTAGAACATGCTGATGGCATCATTTGAAAGTCTGTTGAGTATCATTTTCACTCCCTGTTATTTGATCAAAATAGTTAAAAATGGGAAGTTTTATTATTACGAACTCCCTTACTCGGCGTTAGCTAATAACTGCCTTATTGTCTCAATGTCAGTTCTCTTGGAAGATATTCACTGGGGGTGTTGCTTTCATCAACGCCTTGAATCTGCCATCCTTTGATGGTCTTTTGTTTTGTTGTAACCCAGCAGACCGGTCCCATGGGATCATCCACAGGGATAGCGGGTCTGAGTGTAATTTTCTTGCCGTTTAGTTTGCCTTGGGAATTGGATTCAAACTGAAAAGTGATGGCCCCATTTCGGATGTAGTTCTTTATGGGTTTTCCATATAAGCCCTTGTTTTGATCTTTAAAGTCTGGGTTTGAGCGCAAGATCTGTTCTTCGTTCTCCGGCAAAACACCGTTATGTGCAAGATGGAGCATCACATCTGTTTTTTGAGAAGAAAAAATTCCTGAGATGCCCGTAAGCTTGGCCTTATATATGTTTTTCTCATAGTAAGAAAAACAAATTACAACCAATATGGCAATGATGCCAATGGAAAATAATAGATTCAAAATATATTGATATGATTTTGTTTTTATAATTTCAAAAATCATTTTACACTCCCTTTACCTGATTCATGATATTTCAGACTTTTTCAAGCTTCCAGATCAACGGTGCTGTGGGGTTTTCCTTGGAAATGGCAGGGGTCAGGACAATGGGGTCAATTTCATCCTGGCCGGATATGTTTGAGTTTATTTTTTTAAAATCAACTGAAATAATACCATTGGTAACGGTTATGCGCTTAACATATTTTCCTTTGATGTGATCAGGAGCAGGGACACCGGCTTGTTCGTTGTTGCGGGGAAGAAATCCACGATAATCAAAGAACTCATTGATATTTTTTTTCACTGAATCTACCAGAACGAACCCTTCAGACCGGTATGCTCTAAGTTCATACGTAAAAAAATTTGGAATAGCGATGCCTGCCAGAATACCTATAATACTTACTACAAGCATCAGTTCAATCAGTGTAAAGCCTTTGTTTTTTTTCATTGCTTCCTCCTTAAATCAAATTGGGCAAATTGGGGCAAATTGGGGACAGACCACGTTTTTAGTTGTTTATGACGACGGGCTGATGTTATGACCAAGCCCCATTTCCCCAAAGCAATTTACCAGCTGGAGAAATGGGCCGAAAAAATTATACCCTTATAAGTACCCGAAGATATAAAATTCGGCATTCTAATTTTTTTTATTTAAACATATCAAAAGGTTAGAATGCTGAAAAACATGATTATTTTTTATCGGGTACTTACTAAGATCTGTGTCGCAGTGGCTTAAGCCTGTCGTTGCGCTACAACATCATTAAAATATTTAATCCTGCTTTTACTATTCTTTATACGGACACCTGCAGAATTCATCTTTCCAAGCACCCGGCCTGCTGCAAGGGCCGCATATTCAACATCTGTCTCCGAGGTGATATGTGCCCGGGTGGGGATAAGAAAATTCTCCTGGTTGATTTGAACCCCATGGCCGGCGTAATAAAAAAGCCCCACATCCGATCGTTTAAGCTTATCACTGAAACTGTCAATGGCCTTCAGCATGGTACCCTTGTTTGCATCAAATTCGTAGATGACATCGAAGCCCACCTTTTCAAGGACTTTCTTCATGGCTTTTGCATCGTTGACTGGATTGGCGAGAGGCGCTGATTTTTATGCACCGTATCCAATTACAAGGGCGGTCGTCTTTCAGCAGATGAAATTCCTGGGAAAAACATTGCATGCATTAAAACAAGATAAATGATGAAAAAACATCTCATATGTAGTCCTCTAATCAAAAAATGGAAAAATGGAATTTGTGCTCTGGTCATGACTCGAAAAAATGGTCTGCTCCCTTTTTTTATTGATGTGTAAAAATATGCTTGTGGATTTCTGCATCTTTGAATTATTATCTCTCCCCAATATCCCTTAGAAAGATGTTTTTGGGGGTAAAATGGATCTTCTAAGGCCTAAAAACAGGTTGTTTCTATATCTATTTTGTTTAATATTAATCATTTAAGTGGGTCAGACCCCACGTCTAACAGACCCCACGTCTAAATTCAAAGACCCTCTTGGTTTGCTGGGACTTTCTTATAACCCACATGGCTGCAACCACCAGCCACAACGAAAAATGAAACTCTAATTATTACAGCGTTTTAGACGGAGTTTCATATAAAAAAATTCAATACCCCAATGGAATGGCGGTTGCTGTTTCATGGTGGTGGAGCCTTGCTACGCGGCTCCTCACCACCATAAAACGCAACCGCCCTCGTTAATTCCATTTTTTCGCATCATCCTAAAATAGTATCACGCTTTCCAAGCGTTTACATATCTTTCATGGTTTTTGTTACCTGAAACTTTCAACCTTTTTTTATGAGTTTAGAAACCATGGTTTCGTCAGAGTTTCCTACAAAAGGTAAAAAAGTAAAAAACCTATAAACTAATTGGTCCTGAGCAAACGAAAGCCCAAGCGGCGTACCGATAGCCCGGGGGGTAACTGAGGCGAGAGGCGCAGCGAACGTGGGCTGGGCGGCCGCGCCAGCTGCCGCCGCGGAACACCCGGTAGGACCCGCTCTGTGCATATATGGGATTATTACTACCGTGTTTTCTATAGGCATCACCTGCATATATGTCTTCGCACCACTCCCATGCGTTGCCAAGCATATCATAAAGACCAAAATTGTTAGGCTGAAAACTCCCCACAGGGGCTGAAAAAGGAAAACCATCATTACAATTATGTACAGTCAAAGGATTATATTTCTGTTTTGCTGCTTGATCTGCCACATTAGCATATTTACAGGCACGGTCAGGACTATCTCCCCAGAACCTTTGGGTCGTCGAACCGGCCCTGCACGCATACTCCCACTGGGCCTCGGTGGGCAGGGCAAAGGTGTTTCCTGTCTTTTTATTCAGCCACTTAATAAACCCCTGGGTATCATCCCAGCTTACATAAACTGCAGGTTGTCTGTCACCGTTCAGGCTGACACCTTTATAGGATTTACTGTCATGGCTGGACTTATATTGGCGGTACTGGCCATTGGTTACTTCATATTTTCCCATCCAGAACCCATCCAGGTGCACCTTGTGAACCGGTTTTTCATCTGACGAACCCTCACTGCTGCCCATCATAAATTCACCGCCAGGTACCCAGATAAACTCCATACCGGTGACGGGGTCTTTCCACACCTGACCAGGATCTGGACCCTTCCCCGGGCCTGGCTCCTGACCTTGATTCAGATCTTCTTCCAGTTCCACATAAAGATCAATACCCCCGGAGGCAACCCCGGAAGCACTGATATCAACCCACTGGGTCTTTGTAATATATCCAGTGGAGGAGACGTTAACCTCATACCGACCGGGATCAAGCGCTATGCCATTATAATACTTATCAGGGATGTTCATTATGCGAACCCTGGCATCGGTTGGATTGGGGGTGACAAACAGCCTGGCCCTGGTTTTCACAGGATCAAGATACAGGGTCACCATGGCCCTTCGACCGCTGTTTACACGCACTTTCTTTTCCTGGGAGATATATCCATTCAGACTGCCCACAACCTCATACTCCCCCGGGGCCACACCCGTGATATCAATGGGGGCATGCCCTTTAAAGCTGTTATTCAACAAAATCTTCGCCCCGGATGGCTGACTGTTTACCCTGAGACATCCGGTTTCGGGCAGAACAGTTCCCACCAAGGACTCGTCCACCACAGTGGAACCCGAGGCAAGATAAAATGGGGGAATCGGTGTGGATGATGTCCAGGGCTCCTGCTGTCCGGCGGTTCTTTCCATGACGTCAAGCCCTGTCTGGTTGATAACCTCCTGAACCGTAAAGGATGGATTTTTTAAATTTTTGAGCAGGGCACTGGTATACACGCCATTTCGCCCCCTGCCATCACTGGCCGTTTTCCCTTCAGAGGTAGCATAAGCAATAATGGACCCCGTCGGCGCACTCATCTGGGCAAGTCCCGGCGGCATCTCCTTTCTGGCGATCTCCCGGCTGGGGGCCGTGGACTGCAGTTGTTTTAGCAGGGGGTTGTTCCGGCAGGCATCCAGGATGATAATATTGAGGCGGGTCCCAGACTCCTTCATCTTGTCAAGAACCCTTTTTACATAAACACATTCATACTCGGCATCTGCCTCTGATGCCAGTGCGGTGTTCACCGGAATAAGATAATTGATCTTTCTGATCTGCATGCCATGACCCGCAAAATAAAATATACCCACTTCTGATTTGACAAGCTTGTTACCAAATCGGTTTATGGCATCCACCATTGTGCGGCGGTCTGCATTGATTTCACGGATCACATCAAATCCCAGGTCGGTGAGGAGGTCGGCCATGTCATTGGCATCATTCACCGGATTGGGAAGGGGTTTATAGGAGGAATATGTGCCATTTCCGATGACCAGGGCCGTGCGCTTTTCGGCACAGGAGATGCCTGAAAAAACAATTATCTGAATCAAGCTCAGCCCCAGGACAAGAATGTATCGCATATTTAGACCTCCTTTAAGCCTCAATTTTTAGGGTCTTGATTAAACCCCTGTTTTTTAGTATAGCAAATGACTATCAATCGAAACAGAAAAGATGGTATCAAAAGAAGAGGGCACCTGCAACATCGGACCTGGTATTTTGTTCAATGGAATTCTCCTTTAAACCCAAAAACCAAAAGACGCTGAACCATGACCCCTCAGCAAATTTTATCCACCAAAGAACATCTTGACATCATTGATCGTACGTCTAAAAAATTCTTTTTTGATGAAAACGGGCAACAGACCTGTTTCAATTACATCCTGGATAAGTTACTGGAAAATAATTTTATTGTCCTAAAAAAACATCAAAGTAAAAAAAGTAAAATTACCACATTTATTACCACCTGTTCAAATAATTTCGCCATCGACTTTTTACGACAAAAAACGGTCGGTTACGTTTCCCCAAAGCCATTTCCAACCTGGGGGAATGGGCCGAAAAATTATATGATCTGATCT
>Ga0208900_1001101_pt1 | contig 15224 bp, 13 predicted proteins | sample AntAceMetag02UKK_FD_184763 | JGI IMG/M metagenome (GOLD analysis project Ga0208900, IMG submission 184763) | Saline lake microbial communities from Ace Lake, Antarctica - Antarctic Ace Lake Metagenome 02UKK (SPAdes) (version 2) | ecosystem: Environmental > Aquatic > Non-marine Saline and... | reverse complement strand
TCAAGATTATATTAGCGAAAGAGCTATATACACATTATAAGACAATCCATTTCCACAATATCTGTGAAGATAATCATGCAGGTGCTTTTGGATATATGGTAAATTCAGCATTCAAGAGTGCGGTTAGTCCAGTACTTTCAAACGTGACAGTGGATAATTACCTGAAATTTATCAACCATTATGAGATATTGAACAATACCTTTATCCTGTCACATGGCAAAGACGGTAAGAACCTAAAGTTTGGATTTAAGCCACATATAAGCGTGTCTGGTCTTGGTAAAATCAATAACTACATAGATACCGAATATCTGATGAAGAAGGGCGTAAGGATAGAATTTAGCAAAGGTGACAGCCACGTAGAGCTAATGGATAAAGCTACACCAAACAGATTTGAATATTGCAATTATCCAGCGTTCTGTCCAGCGAGTGATTGGGTTCAGACAAATTATGTACCGAACGATTACGGATTTTATTTCTTTAACTATTTTGATACGAATAGGTATACGGTTAATCCGTATTATTTTAACCAATAGGAGGTAGTATGGCAGGTGGCGTAAATTGGATTTTAAGCAGGCATGGAAACTTTTACCCGACAAATTATGTACCGACATCAGAGGTAGAGGCTAAACGAAATATAGCCTATGCACTATGCAGTAAGATGATACATTTAATGATAGAGTTGTATGCGGTTAAGGAATAGGAGGCAGTATGGCAAGTTTTTTTGACGATAGTGACCCAGATGTTATTGTTAGGCAAATAAGAAACTTTGTTATCAGGGAGTGTGATGCAAATGACATTCACCTAAAAGATATTGATATATTCCTTTGCCCTAAATGGTGGAATACGGTAGGGGGATATATTACGCCAACTCCGAGCATAACGATAGTTAGGGATAAAGGTGATTTTACCAAGCCGATAGCGTGGAGTGTTGATATAAAACTAAACGAAAATCTAATTGGTGGATTTTATGTAGAAAGGAAAACAAGTGAAGATACGAGCAAGGATTAAGGGCACTGGACAGCTTGTTGAAGGTGCTCTTGTATGTATAAATGGAGAGCCGAAGATTTTTCTTCTTGACAAGTATAATAGACAATATGTATATGGTATCTACATGGAGAGCATTGAGTTTCTCTTAAAGGGAGAATGGAAGAATACGGTAGAAGGGTTGGACATAATCTGTGAATACTTCGGCGAAGGAACAGTTCCGAGCAGACTTTTGGAGTACTATAAAGAAAGAGTACGAGAAAGCAAGACTTAGCTGTATAAAGGGAAATCAGACATCCCTATTTAAAAATATAGCATTTAAGACTTTAGCACCATCTATCGCTTATCTATTTCTGATGAGTGATGATGTGCTATTCAATAAGATAAATGAATGTGCAAGGCATGGATTTGCCACAAAATCTGAGCTACACGAACTATTTGATGTAAAAGACTTTGTATTTGAAAAACGAATAGTAATATCACATGACGAGAATTTACGTATATATTATAGTCAATTAATAGATGACATGGCGGAAACATACCCACTCGCAAATCCAAGTTTCTTCAACGCAACTAAAAAAACAGAGAACGGTGAGATTGTTGATTGTGGGTATATTTCTGCTATTAAGAAGTTTGCTTCGAGGGGATTTTCAAAGCAAGAGATATGCGAAATGATGATGTTTAACCCTGCATCATGGTACGAATATCCAGTACTTGAACAATCATACTCTCAGGGGATAGTGGAATTTAGCAGTGGAAAGGCAGATTATTATTTAGATGCAATAACTCAGAACTTTATCAGGAATAACTATTTTGTAGAAGTAGCTATACCACAAGTGAAAATAGAAGCGTGGGAGCATAAGGTTTGGCTTATTGAAAAAGAATATTCTGTTACGATAGATGAAGAAGGCAACGAAGTAAAGAAACTTGTAAGAGAAAAGCATAAAGAAAAATCAATTCCAGGTAACAAAGAAGTGAGAGAATTAGCACTTAGATTTTCTGTTGGAAAAATAATTGACAAGTCTATATTGGGAGAAGAAAGTAACTCAAAGGTGAAAGGCATACCGATGTACCAATCCAAGCAGATAACAGATAGGGGTACATTTGACGACAAAATAGAAGATGCGGAATATGAGCCAATTACAGACTAATACAGCACTCGAATACGGATTTACATATCTTCCTATGCAATGGGATGATTACTCAAAGATGTGGAGATATGAAGGTTTCCACAACGCTTATGGCAAATATAGAGATGCTACATTATCAGCAGAAGAAAAGAGAATAATAAAGCAATCTATCTATCAGAATTTAGACGCAACCTTAGAGATAATGCAAAAAGCGGTAGAAGATGACCCTTTGAGGTATTATGTACCGACAGGTGATAATGAGCAGGTAATAAAGAACTTTGCCCATAGTTTAGATAATGGATTTGTAATAGCAACAACTGGTTGTTTTGCTGGTAATGGTATAGGCAAAAGTGTATTATCAATAAATATAACATTAAATCTTATATATGGAGTACAAAACCCTTGGCTTGATTATCCGATATTCCATAACTTTCCATTAAAAGATAAGTTCATTTGGTATTGCTCAAAGTCCTCTGCTCTCAGTAAGGGCGGTGTGATAGAGAATACATTCAGGCATTATTTAAAAGGCAAGAAGGGGTGGAAGTTTAATTATAGTTCTAAGCTGATACATTCAATAGAGTTTAGTGATTCACCTTGGACATTGAGATTTAAGTCTTACGGTATGGCAAAAGATTCATTTGAGTCTGACAATGTATCAGTGATAATCAATGACGAACCGCCACCGCTTAATATATGGAAAGCACAACGGGGTCGTTCAAGAGATGGATTATTAACAGCACTTTATTTCACGCCAGTTTACTGCCCTGCACATATCCTTGACGAACTTAGGGTAGATGAGAAAGACGAAACGAAATCCTGCACGATACATTATGCAAGTCTTTATGGTACAACCAAAGAAGAGGGTATCAGGGGTTTCAGGTCAAAGAAAGAAGTTGACGCAACCGCCAAAACATATCCAGCAGACGAAAGAGATGCCCGTGTAAATGGCACACCTACACATTATCATGGGGTTGTATATAAGGAATACAACGAGGATATGCACATTACCCCTGTCGAGTTAGCAGATTTTGAGCAGTATAGAAAAGGTGAAAGACAATGGTTTATGCCTGATGAAAATGCCCAATTCACGATGTCAGTTGACCCTGCTACAAATAACAGACCAGATGCAGTAACTTACCAGTATTGGAACGGCAACGGTATGGTTGTATTTTTCGGAGCATACCCATTAGAGACAAGTATGAATATATGGGAGATGAACAGCAGTATAGAGCCTACCATAATGTTTACAAGCCTAAAGCACTTTGAAGATGAGATTGCTGCATTATTAGGTATCAAGTCAGGAACACTGCCAATCACAAGACGTATCATTGATAGAAGGTTCGGGGCACAGTATCATGGAAATGAGACAGTTAAAAATAGATACAGGAATATTACAAAGACACTGGATATGCCTGGAATATGGGTTGACAGTTACAGTTCAGCAGGTACAGGAATAGCGGAAATCAAGTTCGGTCACGATGTTGTAAAGAGCTTAATGACAAGCTTTGTGAATTGTGGTAACGGTATAGTCAAGCCGAAGTTTATGATATTGGGTTGGGAGCATACATACCATATCGTGAATGGGATAAGAAACTATACATATAAAGATAGTATGTCAGGTGGTGACAGTATATATGAAAGCCTGAATAAACTGTTTAAAGACATTCCAGATGCTTTGAGATACGCAGCAGCAGATAAAAGCAATCCGCAGAGAATGTTAAAACAGCAGAAAGAGTCTAAGAATGTTGTAACCGTCTATCCAAAGAACTATTCCTCACTGATATAAAAAGTTTATAGCCATAACTATATAATATATATGGAGTTAATTATGCTAACAATAAAACTGGTATTTTTTCCCTTGACAAGTTTACTTTACATAATGTCGTCTGTTTGAGAGGTATAAAATGATTAGCAAATCAGTTAAAGATTTCTTGACTAAGAAAGAGCAGAATGTTTTCGATTTAGTAAAGTATATCGACAAGTATAAAGCGATGGTTGACTATCGTGATAATACTGGCACTACTGCTATGATGGAAGTTGGTATGCGGATTTGGACAGGTGACCTTGACCTTGGTGTATTTAAAGATGCTAAGTCAATGCGTAATTTCATTAATATTGTCAAGAATGATTTAATGCAGAAGCTATCACGACTTATTGCCTCGGACATAGATGTACGACTTGAAAATTTGCTAAACAAGAATATTGTAAGCCAGAATGTATTAGAAGATGAACTTAATTTCTCACTTGATTATTTTGATATTCTACGTAATACAGACCTTGTAATACCGTATAAGCTATTTGCTGGATTTGGTGTGGCGAAGGTAGGTTGGGATAAATATTATACTGCTCAGTCGTGGGAAACAGGAATACCGACAGTCAGGGTAGTTGATTCACGCAATATATTATTAGATACCAATATTCAGCAGGATAACTTTGCCGACATGGAAATCATCATGGAACGCAAGGTATTCAATACCGATATACTTGCCGAGAAGCTATTAAATGACGGGGTAATATCTACAGAGAAAGCGAATGAAATTATTGATATGATAAAAAACCATTCTGAAACTCTTGACCTGAAATACTTTGCTTCCGATAGAGATAACACGAAATACGGAAAGACCGATGTAATAATTTGCCAGTACAAAAATCCATATAGATTAACAATTAGAAAGATAAAAGACCATGTAAGCGGTGATAATACAATATACGAAGCGTTAGAAGGCGACCTGAAAGCATTAATAGACCAAAGTGTTTATAACAAGATAACCGATAGAGATGACGATGATGCTTTACCAGAGGGATTAGAGGCTTCTGACCCGATTAATAAACGAGTTGACTCTTGGTTTGAGGTAATGTTCATACCGTCTTTAAACCTTCTCATATACCCACCTTATTGCATAGGTGACAAATGCCAATACGTGCCTTATGCTGGATTCAAAAACCCTAATAGCTCATATCCCATATCAGAAGCATACGAACAGGCACAGATACTTAATATCCACAGTGTGATATTATCTATCCTTCTGCGGGGTGCAATTAAACAGTTTAAGGCAATCCCTTGGTATAATGAAGATGGTATAGATGATTTAGGTACATTTTTACTTAATTACGAGAATGGTGATGCAAAGCTAAAAATCAATGAGGAATGGGCGTTAGCCCATCCAGGTGAAAAACCTTGGGGTTGGTTGAAAGCACCGCAGTCAAGTGGAGATTTAAAAATACTACTTGATACTTTACAGGGCTGGATAAATCAGGCTACTCAATCCACTCCTACATTATCAGGTGAAAGCCCTGGTTCTCATGCTTCTGGAACTTTAGTTACTCAATTATCACAGAACGCTTTAGACTCATCCAAAGACGACTATTATCCATATCATTTCTTCATAACAAAGGTATGTGAGATAGTCAAGGATTTAACTGCTGAGTACAAGAACTATCCGCATGAATATAACTATATAGGTGACGCAAAAAGACCTTCTGGCATAGTTACGGTAAATGAACAGGGTGGTGAGATACAGTTATTGGAAGCAGCACCTAATTGTTATGTAAGGGTATTGCAGGCAGACAATAACGAAGCACTTAAAATGCAGGAGAAGCAGGAAGCATTGAGTATGTATCAAATGGGCTTGTTACCACTTCCATATACACTCAGGCGTGTAATAGATGACAATGCAGAAGAAGTAATACAAATGAAGCTAAGTGAAAATCAGGCACTTGCATTAATGACAGAGATGCAGAATTACCCTGAATTAATGCAACAATTCCAGCAGGCAATTCAACAGATGAAACAACGGCAACAGCAATCTGAGGACTCAGGCGAAGTACAAGCGGAGTCCCAAAATCAGGAAGCAAATGCTGTACAATAAAAAAGCGAGACCTCAATGCACAAGATGTACAGGTCTGGACTCAATGCACAAGATGTATAGTCCGAAGGAGCTATAGTGTTTTTTAAACCCAAGTACCCATTAAATGAAGCAAAGAAAGAGATTGAAGGTGGTGGTGAAATAGCCCCACAAATCATTGAACATGAAGTTGACGGAAAGAACTACAAGTTTAACGCAACTTATGAAGGTAACAAGCTAAACCTCGAACCAGTTGAGGATTATCCAGAACTGGAAGATGAGGGGTTTGCCATTAAGGTATCTAAGAACATTAAAAAGGAACTTAACAAGGTACAGCAAACTAACCAAGAACGTAATACTTTGAAGGCACAAAACGCAGAATACGACAAGAAGTTTGAGGAGCAACAGAAACAGCTTGCGGAACAGAAACGCTTATTGGACAACCTTGCGTCAAAGGGTGACACGAAAACTAAAACACAACTTGAAACCCCTGAATTTGATGATGAGAAGGAATTGTTCAAACTTGCAAAGGTAGATAATTGGGAAGATTATGCTGACCTTACAGAAGCCGAGAAGGAAAGATTACGTTTCAAGGTAAATCAGAAAAGAGAAACCTTCAAATCAGAGCAGACAGAGAAACGCATGATGTCAATGTTCAGTGACAATTTTACAGTCCAACAGCAGGAGTTAGGATTTTCACAGACTTTAGCAGGTGGTGGTTTTACGCTACAGGAAGCTAAATCGTGGATTGCCAACCAGTCTATGCCAGTAAATGCTTCATCTATAGATTACTTTTTGCTTAAACACAAGAAAGATACAGCACCAGACCCTATTAAGAGAGCTAACAAAATAGTATCAATCTTTGATACCATACCAGACGAAATGACAACGAAGGGTGAAATTGATGTATCTATCAAGAAAGCAAAAAGCCAGATTGAACAAGACCGTCAGGAAATCCTTGACGCATAACAGCTAAAGAAGTGACACGTTTAATATCGTTGCTTCTTTACAGGAGTAATAATGAACACCGACTTTAATGACAAATATTATGGTGGAGCTACAGATAGAGAGAAGGATAAAGGTACTCTATCGAATATGAATACGGATGTCATTCCCTTATATTGGGATCCGATTCTTATTGACACGTACATAAACCGCCATCAATTAACCGCACTGCTTGTACACGCAAAACGAGCACATCCCGCTACCAGTAGAAAGTTTAGTTGGGGTGATTACTATGACAACGCAAACTACATCAAGGTTGTCACTAATGCGGCTTCGTTTACTATCACCGTAACAGAGCAGGATAGAGAGAAACTTACCCTGCGTATGAAACTATGGGATAAGACAAATGACAAGCATTATCTTATCACTGCCTTCCCAACAACCAATACAGTTACCTTATATGAAATAGAGGCAACTACACTATCAGCAACAGAGCCAACTGGAAGTGATGGAACTGCCACATGGGTAGTTGGTGATGAGCTAATGATAGCAAGTAGCTCTATCCCAGAGGGTAACACCGTAAGTGACAGCACTATCATTGCAACTCAGAAGAAAGTTGATAACTACTACAATTACAGTCAGCGATACTATGTATGGTTAAAAACCACTACTGATAAGGCTGCTGAGAAGTGGGAATTTACCAACACAACCTATCTTGCACATCAGAGAATGGTAAAGATTCAGGAACTTACTGACCAAGTGGAACGTGATTTATGGATAAACAAACGTGCATACTTCGCTGAAACTGCTGGCATGAACTATAACTATAATGGATTCAACAACTTTGGTATTCAGAAAGGCACTGGTTCGTACAGTGACTTTAGCTTTACTCAGTTTATGGATTTCTGCCAGACTTATGCCAAAAAGTACTATGACGGCACTGGTGGTGAATTGTCTGCATTTGTAAACGGTCAGATGTTCCAGAAGATTGCTTCATGGGCTAAAACCGAGTCACAGATGAACTTTGATTTCACGGGTGAGAAAAACCAGATAGGTATTGACGTACATAAACTGGTAGTTCCTGGATTGAAGTTGACCTGCTATGAGAACCTTGCATTGAACGCACTTTACAGCAAGACAAACGAAGCAATTATGAATATCGTTGACTTGAACAATGTCAGCCTGATTTCCTATGCAGGAAACGGTTTAGACTTTGGTTTCAATGTCAAAAGAGAACAGCAGGCTAAAACAGATGATTTCATCTTAGACCTTGTTAGCTGGACTGTCGGAATGAAAATGGTTAAAGAAACCCAAGCCAGTCAGCTTTGGTTGAAATAAGGAGATGATGTAATGAAAAAGTTAATCATAATCTTATCCTTACTTCTGGCAATGTCTTTCTTGTTCGCATCAGATACAGCAGACACCCTTTCATGGGTGTATAGCTCTGTTGAAATAAACAACAAATATTGGGATATGTACACTGCAACTTTGGCAGATACGCTTGACACCGCAACTACCATGATTGTGACAGAGAAGCTCACATATCCGTTAGCAATGGATAGACAGAGCCTTTTGTATATCAACCCCAATGCAGCTACACTTGACGGCTCTACTACTTCCGTTCAGATGTATGGTGGTTATAGTGACAGCTTTTCTCTTGCAGTAGCAACACAGGCTGTAACTGGAACTTATGGTGGTCTAATAAAAACCATTGAGGCGGATGTGCAGGCAACTGCTGGATTTGTAGTACTTGACCCTAATTTTTTAGGTACAGAGGTTACAGACCAGCGTTATTTCCTGCCCAGTCTGCCATATATCGCATTTGGAATAACGCCCGCAACGACATTTCAGGCTATATCGGGCGATACAATCATATTCGTACTTTTAGTTCCTCCGCCTTCTAACAAATATTAAGCGGAGTACAAATAAGGGGGCGGGTAAAACCGCCCTCGATATAACAGGAGGCATATATGCCGAGAGTAATAGTTGACGGACAGCAAGAACGAGGTATATTCTATAAGGACAAGCACTATCATTTTGACCATGAAGGTCTTTGTATAATGGATAAGGCTGAATTTGATATATTGCATGAGAAGTATAAATACCTTAAAATCAAGCAGGAAATTCCCGACCCGATAGTAGAACCTGAACCTGAGATAGAGGTTGAGATTAAGGTCAAGAAAGAAGTTCCGAAACCGAAGAGAACCGCTACCAAGAAAAAGGGCTAAACAATGTTATACTCTGCACTAATTACACGCATAGCGAAGGATAGTCACGCTTACCCTGAAGCACCTTATACGACAGATATAAAGCAGAAGTTTTTAGACGCTGTTGTTGAGCTATCTCCAACAGCGTCTATTGATAACATTAAGGAGCTTGTGAAGGGTGCATCTTATACGATAGGTGATAGCCAAATAGAGCTTGCAGATAACTTTGTTAAGACGGTATCTATAAGGTCAGCGGATAATGCAGATAAATATACCTTTATACAAGTAACTGCTGATATGTGGGATAGGCTCGGTTCTGACGCTGAACTTGACCCGAATAAAAACCACTGCTTTTATTTTGTAGAAGGTAGAATAGTTAAGTTTTATATCTCTACTACTGGCAATATGAATAACAAAGTGGTGACAATAACTTATCTTGTGTATCCGACCCAATGGGCTACCACACAAGAAATGTACGACATATACAGTTCCCTATTCATAGAAGCGTGTAAGGTAGAAGCTGTAAAGAATATGATTACATTGCAGAGAGGTGAGCAAAATGACGTGGAGTGATATAAAGCTCGAATTAGGCAAGAAATTAGGCGACCCGTCAGGTGTTAAGTTTGGTGGGATATTAAAGAATAGCTTTAGGTCAGCGTATAATCAGTATGTACCCAATGCACCACTTGAACAATTATATCTATTGCAGACACCTGCTTCTGTAAGTTTTCAGGAAAAGCAAGGCAGTTATACAATACCAAAGAGTATTCTTTTTATTAATATATCAGCACAGGATTATTCAGTAGATAACAAACGCAAGAGATTTATACAGGTAACGGATTCGGAATATTCAATGTCAGTTGATAATCCAATAATGCAACCTACATCAAAGGAAGTTAAATGGTTCAGGGACAATAACAAAATAAGATTATTAAGCGATAATTCAATATTAAAATTCAAGTTAAACTATCTACCAGACTTTAATTTTGACAGCATAGATAACCTGATTTCAGACGATGCAATAGCAGTTGTAATGGATATGGTAGTAAACAGCTTAATTCCCAAAAAGGTAAGTAAAGATGAATATACCAACACTAATAAATAGAATACAGGCTTACATTGTTGAGCCACCAAATTATAATAAAATAGTAGATAGTATCAATATTGCTATATCGAGAATAAATATATTAACTGAGAGATTTGACAGCTTTATTAAAATTATTAATGCAACTGCTGGAACTTGGGGGAGCGTTACATCTACGTGGGGTGATACAGATACCGATTGGGGTGACTTGGGAAAGTTTACCGATTGGTTTAATTATAATTCAACGGACTATACCCTATCAGCTACAACTGGCAGGATAATGAAATTAGATAAAATATATAAGAATGGTTTAGCACTCAGGGAAGTTAGTGTAGAGGTTGTGGAGTTGTATATTAAGCAATCAATATTACTCGTACCAGATACAAACTCTGTCGCAATCAACGGCAGAACGATACATTTCCTTGCAGATATAAGTTCAGGCACAGATGTGTATAAGATAAAATGCAAGCTGGCATTAACGTCAATTAAGTCAACCACAATAGAGTATAATATACCAGCATATTTTGATGACCTGATATATAACATTTTGATATATGATTTAGGTGATAAAATTCAGAAGCAGGTAGCTTTGAATTATATTAAGGCAGAGCTTGATATGGCAGGAATAAAAACAGATATATGGAGTTAATATGAGAAAGATAATTTTTCTATTAGTGATTTTTTGTGTAGCATTTATGACGCTACAATCAGCATACACCGACACGATAGTTTCCAGTGGAATAAGTAGCACTTATAAGCGGTTGATGTTCGTTCAGTTTGATTCGCTTACGACAACATTAAAGCCTATATGGATGGGTAATCAGGCAGTTTCACCATTAGAGATTTCAACCACACAGTTAAGCCTTAATGACGCAAACGAACTTCACTTTAGGGATGACGCTACATATTTATATAGTGCAGACTCAAATGATTTAAGCGTGGTTGCTGCTGCTGACCTAACACTTAGTGCAACTAACCTATATCTTGGTTCGGCAAGCAATCATATAAAATCTAACACCCTAACACTTGCTGCTAATCTTATATGTGTAAATGCAACTGCTTCTGGTGATTTAGCAGTAACAGACGATGTAACTGCTGACTCTGTATATGTGAGAACATTAGAAGTTACAGAAACCACAACGCTAACTGGTAATGTAACTTCAAGCGGTACGATAACTGGAAACGTAACAGGCAATTTAGCTGGTAATGTGACTGCTTCAAGTGGCACATCAACCTTCACAGCAATAACCTCTACTGGTACTGGAACTTTTCCAACCGTTGTATGTACTACGGCAACTATTTCGGGAAATTCTACTGTTGCTGGAACTCAGTTAGTAACAGGGGTTCTTACCAATACAGATGGAATTGTAGCAAATGGCTATATTACTTCTGATAAAGTTGACGAAATTAGTGGTAGCGGTAATGGCGTTACGGTTGACGGATTGCTACTAATAGACGGTGATATTCAGCTTAATAATGACAACTATATATCCTTTGATGATGATGATAATTCACGTATTTTCTCAGATACAGCAGATGAAATTGATGTTAATATAGGCGGTGCTACTGATTTTACATTTAGTGCTAATGTATTAACTGCGATAAGTGGTTCTTCAATATTAAGTAATACAATATCTGAGACTACTTCCGAAACAGGAGTAACACTTGACGGTTGTTTAATGGAGGAAAAGGAAAGTATTTATAACTTCTATTCACCCTCTGGAAAGTATGTAGCATTTACGGCATCAGATGTAGCAGAGTCAACAGACCCGTCAAGTCATGGTTTAACTGATTCCGATGATTTATATATCGCTGGAATATTCGAGGTTGACGGCTATACTTATTTAGACGGTCTTGTAACTTGTGCTTCAACTGTAACGACAGCAGGATTATCATTTTCAGGTAACAATCCAGAAGTAAGTCCAACAGCACAAGAGTCAGCAGATGGTAAAAACTTCATTATACATGGTGGTGACGGTTCTGCAAACGGTGGGGATTTATTCTTAGACGGTGGTGCTGCAACGACAGACGGTGACGTATTGCTTGGTGATAGAGACGGAAATGTAAGTATAAATTCAGCATTATTATTTCCAGAAGGTAAGGAATTAACTTGTGACGGTGACGGTATTCCTGCTAATATTACAGAGACTATTAATTATATAAATGCCACTAAAGCCGATACAATTACAGTAGCAGACGGTGTAGAGGGTCAGACAATATGCTTTGTAACTATGACAAATTCTACCGCGTTCAGTATAGCCATTCAGCCCGCAAGTTGTGGTTGGGACACGGAGACGGTATTGGATAGTAAAACTTCTGCTTGTGAATTAATATTTCATACATCCAATTGGTATATTAAGAGTATAACTGATTAATGAAAATAACCGTTGATTTAGGCGAACATTCAGCAGGTGACGCTAAGTTAATACCTGATAACTCTGCAAGGGTGCTAAAAAACCTTGTGAGAAAGAACGGTCAGCTTGTCCGTAGAAAGGGTAAAGACGATGCAAATTCAGGTCTGAGTAAGGCGATAGACAGGCTTGGAACGGTATCTGAGATATGGTCATGGAAACCCGCTTTACGGATAGACGGCAGGGGTGACTTGTATTACTTTGTTTTATATGATGATAATACAGCGGAGTTATTTAAGCAAGATGACGGTGGGTGGAGCGGTGCAAATCTCAATATAACATTTCCCACCAATTCCTCAGTTACGATATTCGCTTCACCTGATGCTTTGCTAATCTCAGACGGTATAAGCTCACCAGCTAAGATATATCTCAAATCAGATAATACAATCAATAAGGACAATCTCGGATTACTTGCACCCTCATTTAAACCATATTTATTTACTGCCGTATATACAGACGAGGAAGACCAACAGCGATTTAGTGAAGTCGGATTTGTCAGGGTGGCAGTAACTTTGGTGGATAAGAACGGAATAGAGAGCAATCCATCTCAAATCTCAAACGCATATAACGGTCAGAAATTCAAATATGTAGATGAAGTGCAAACAAATTATATAGCATCTATAAACGTCAGGAATATTGTAATCAATGATGAGAATATAGAAAGTGTAAATATATACACAGAAACGACAAAATTCTCGGAAGGCGAAGATACATCGGTATTTAGTTACGCTTCAAATTATCCAGTTAATCAAGGTGATAATGAGTTTATCCTATACGCTTCTGGAACAGAGACTACGTTATTATCTTATGAGAATGATGTACTAAAAGTATCTGACAATATATCAAAAGCAGGTGACATAATCGTATCTGCAACGGACGACCAACTATATAAGAATGAGGGTCTATTCAGATATTTACAAGGTATTAATCTGAAAAATGTCAATAATCAGACGATAATGGATAAACCAATCAGATTGAGATTATATAATGGCGAGAGTAATGTTAGCAGTTCACCCAATCAGGAAATACTTAACTTTAATGTAACTGATTTCTTCGATGATGGCTACGAGGATATAAACCTTAATTATATCAGGCTATACGATGATGACCTGTCAACCTTACTAAAAGTGTTTATAGTCAGCAGGGATTCAGACGACCAATATATGGAAATCATGTTCACTACCACTATGGTTGCTGGCTCAACTAAAAAGCTATTCCTTGCATTTACACCAATAGGTAGCAGAACAGATTACAGTGGTGGTCGCTATACTGTCGTAGATGGTAGATTTAGTGATGACGCAGATACGGCAGGGGGACTATTCAGAAGGGTAGATGTATTTAATGCCGATACAGAAATAATATGCTGGTGTGATGATACCCTAATTGACGGTGAAGCTCTCGGCAGAATTAATCTTGCCGATACTGAGGTAAATCCTGGTGCTGTATCAGAAAACCTTTATCCCCCTGCAAATGCAGTAAACACTATGCCGTATTTACAGGCAAAAAGTGATATAAATATTAACCCATATACAAACAACAGGAACTATTTGGTATTTGATTTTGCGGGTGAGATTACGCCCTATACGTTTTATATGTCAGCAAGATTTGATGTAATGTTACGGAGAGAAGTAACGGACATAACGCTTAATATGTTTAGGACAGCTAATGATGAAGATGGTACACCGCAGAGGGTTACGGTATATTTTAATTATGATGTGTATGAAAACGAAATATATTTTAACGTAATAACTAATGAGGGCGGAACTTACCGATTTGAGGGAACTCTTCCTTTTGAAACCTATATACACGAAATAAATGACAATGATTTCGTATTGCCTATTTTTGCATTATGGTCAGTTAAGATAAATCCTAATGACATTAATGACCAAATATATACATTGTATATTATGCCACTTTACAATAATGGTGACAGCTATGTTTTCACTGCACAGATAGACAATGTTGATGGAGAGTCCGAAATAGACGCAGTTTGGTATGGTAGTGTACGTCGTGGTAGTAGTCTTTTTGATTTTGAGAATATAGGTGTTACGGGTGCAGTATTCCAGAGCAATGTCAATCTTGAACTGACAGATAATAATACAGAAGCAGTCAGGAATATGGCAAATGCAATGCCATTGTATCTAACAGCACCGATTGGCAGAAAGTTTGAAGATGGTTCGGCAGAGGAAAATTCCAATTTCAGTTTAGCTGACCAAGTGGATTTTGATAATCTTGGTAACTACTTTAATTATATAATCCGATGGACAGATAAATCAGGTGAGAATTTTAGTGACCTGAATTATCACAAAGCAGATAATGCCTGTACCGCTATCATTCCAGTCAGGGGATTTTATAATAATCAATATGCACCGACATTATTGATATTCACAGAAAATAGTATAACGAGACTGATTATAGATGATGAGACGAACCAGAAAGCAGGTGCTAATCCAATGGTGGGTGAGCAAAGTGGATATGGTTGCAGTGCCAGAAAGTATATAGCCAAATACGGTGACATAGTATTCTGGTATTCAGAGTCAAAAAATCACTGCTATATGTACAACGGTGAAAGTATAGAAAACATATCACTTGGTAAAGTAGAGTTTACAGCACCTACA
>Ga0208900_1001099_pt1 | contig 15227 bp, 13 predicted proteins | sample AntAceMetag02UKK_FD_184763 | JGI IMG/M metagenome (GOLD analysis project Ga0208900, IMG submission 184763) | Saline lake microbial communities from Ace Lake, Antarctica - Antarctic Ace Lake Metagenome 02UKK (SPAdes) (version 2) | ecosystem: Environmental > Aquatic > Non-marine Saline and... | reverse complement strand
GAGTTGGTCCACATCGACGATGTTAAGAGTCTTTTGAAAGGGTTGACTTAGCCTTACCCTCAGCTATGTTTACAGAGCCCATGTTAGATCCTTCCTCTTCCGACTTGTGGAGCATCGGGGCTAACCTATATATACTCTTAACGGCTACCAATTTGAATTTGGTCGTCTAATCAACCACAAACTCTATGCAAGCAGTTCGCAGCCCTGTCAGGTAGGAGCTTTTTCAAGCCCCTATCCCTTTAGGGTAGGGGTTGTTGACGATTTACTTGATCAATTTCACAACTTGACGAAACAAATCGCCTTGGGCTTTCTGGAGTAACTCAAAAAAAATCATCTCCACACTGGTCACCCCTCCCCCGGCCTGGCAGATACGATCAATGCCCAATTGCCGGTTTTCCGGGGTTCGTGAGGACACGCAATCTGCCACCATCTGGACTTCACATCCCTTGTCCAGAAGTTCCATACCTGTCTGATATACGCAAATGTGAGATTCAATGCCAGCCAACAAGACCTGCTTTCTATTAATTGCGTTGAACCGCTCCATGAACTCGGGATTTCCACAGCAACTGAAGGTATGCTTGGAAATAGGGTTAATGTCAGGCCCCAGCTGGTCAGAAACTTCAGGAATCGACGATCCCAGTTTATCAGGAAGCTGCTCCATCCAGATGATGGGCACCTCCATGGCTTTCATTCCCTGAATCAGGGTGGAAACAGATGAAAACAAGGCATCACTGCCATGCATCATGGTGGCCAGTTTTCCCTGGATATCAATGACCAATAGGACTGTGTTTTTCAATGTGTACATCAGCTTCTCCTTTAATATTTATAGATTACTTCAAAAGTTGACTGGCCATTCCAGGTGAACAAGATCAGGAATGGCGGTGAACCCAAACAGCAAAAAATTTTAACCGCGCTTACCTCAATATGAATTTACATGAAAGTGTAGATGCATCTAACAGTCTTTCATACTTCGTTATGGGCAGCCCGGGGCCAGAATACGGTCTGCCCGTGGCAGTTTATTAGAAAATAAAACTTCCGGGCAACCTTAGCAGAGCCCCCCCCCGATGGGTAATAGGAACCGGCCAATTGGGCCGTCTAACGGTTCCGGGCCGGGCCCATTACCCGTCGGGGGGGGGCGGCATGATATCATTTTCAATATTCGTTGTGCCCGATAGGAGATGTGGGTTTTATATAAAAGAATAGGTGCGTCTAACATTCTTTTACGCTTCGTTGTGGGCAGGCCGGGGCCAAAATACGGTCTGCCCGTGGCCGTTACACCAGAATTATTTTGTGGTGAATGTCCTGAGACCAACATAACAATGGCAACTCAAAAGTGCAATAATATCCTGCAATACTGACTACAAAGACCTATGTAGAATTATGCGTTTTTCAAACCTGGTTTTAACTTCCAGAGTGACCGGTATTATGACCAAGCCCCGTGTTTCTCCATGTACGGCTATTTTGCCATAAAATATGCAAAATTGAAATCAAACAAAACATTTCAAAATAAGGGCTTGCCCGGTAAAAGAGTTTCTGGTAAATTCAAATATTATGAAATCATACATTTCCTCAAAAACAATTGATTTTTCAGTCAAATTTTTTCTTTTTATGTTTTTTTGTATCTTGTTTGTGGGATGTGGGGAAGGAACAGGTGATATTCCCCTGGAAACATTGAAAAAAACATTAAAAGATCAGCCCACTTTTTCCGTACTCCTTGACGAGATGAAAGAAGAGGGAACCTTTGTTAAAAATTATTTTCATCGTTACCTTGTGGTGTTGCCAGACGAATCGTCCAAAACCCAATGGTTCCAGGTGCCCAAGGATTATTACGACAAAAATATAAATTTCCTGGGCATGACCCTGCTGACAAAAAAAGACGGTGCCTATGACGATGTGGTTTCTCCTCCAGGATATGGGTTTGTGGGGGATGAAAACTATGGCAGATGGCGTGAAGATAGCAGCGGTGGGTCTTTTTGGGAATTCTACGGCAAATATGCCCTGATTTCCAGCCTATTTAGCGGCTGGTACAGCCCCATTCACCGCAACGACTACAAAAGCTACCAAAGCCATCGAAGCAAGCGCCAACCTTTTTTTGGCACCAGCAAGCAATATGGCTCTTCGGGAAAAATCGTGAAAGCCACACGGCCCACTTTTTACTCCTCCCGGATGTCCTCGGTGAATGCCAAAAAATCTTCCTTTTCCAACAAGGTGAACCAAAAGATTGGCAGATCCAAAACCGGTCTTAGAAGTAGAGCAGGGGGGTCTGGAAAATGACCATTGACGGAATAATTTTGGGTATAATCTATCTTATTGTTTTTTTCATTCTCTTTTTTGTGGGAAAGCTGTGTTACAACCTATTCCACCGGGACTTTAACCTGAACATTGAGCTGGTGGAAAATGACAACCCCGCCGTCTCCCTGGCCGTCACCGGTTACTATGCCGGTCTGGTTATCTCCCTGGGAGGTGCCATTGTGGGGCCATCCCATGGACTTTTTAACGATATTGTGGATTTAACCCGCTATGGCCTGCTCAGTATACTTTTATTAAATATATCCTCTTTCCTATGTGACTGGGTCATTCTGTACCAATTTAAAATCAAAGATGAATTGCTCCGGGACAGAAACCAGGGAACCGGTGCCGTGTTGTTCGGCACCTCCATGGCCTCGGGGTTTGTTATCTACGGTGCCGTATCAGGCGCAGGGGGCGGTGTGGATACCGCCGTGGTATTCTGGGCCATGGGCCAGGTGCTTTTGCTGGTGGCCTCCAAGGTGTATAATTTTATACTGCCCTTTGATCTCCACGCAGAAATTGAAAAAGACAATGTGGCCGCAGGCATTTCATTCTGCGGTGCCCTCATTGCCATGGGTGTGGTGGTGGGCCTTGCCGCCGAAGGTGATTTCATCTCCTGGTCAGAAAATATCACCACCTTCATTGCCTATGCCATTGCAGGTCTTGTTTCGTTGCCCTTTATTCGGATGCTCACCGATGCCCTTTTATTGCCCGGGGTGAAACTGTCTGATGAAATTACCGGATTTCGCAAGGATAAATCCATTGAAACCCGGGGTCCCAACATTGGCGCGGCTTACATTGAAGCCTTCTCCTACATTGCCGGGGCCTTCATTATTTTCTGGTGCATTTAACCCCAGGTGACTCTGTTCCAGCCATCCAGAAGTAGAACCCTTCAAATTGCCCTCTTTGCCACGGGATGCTCGGGCATTGTTGCGGAATTTGTTCTATCCACCCTTGCCACCTACCTCATGGGCAATGCCACCTTTCAGTGGACCATGATCATGTCCATTATGCTATTTGCCATGGGGGTGGGCAGCGCGTACAGCCGTCATTTTAAAACCAGACTGCTGGACACCTTTGTTCTGGTGGAATTTACCCTCTCATCGCTTTGCAGTCTATCAGCCATTCTGTGTTTCGGGCTGTCTCCCCACCTGGAATCCCGGGAACTGGTGATTTATCCCCTGGCCTTTGGCATCGGTTTTCTCATCGGGCTTGAAATCCCCATTGTCATCCGACTGAACAGCCAATATGAGGCCCTTCGCACCAACATTTCAAAAGTTCTTGAAATGGATTACTTTGGCTCCCTCATTGGCGGTATTTTGTTTGCCTTTGTTTTTTTGCCGGTACTTGGTTTTATTTACACTCCGGTGCTTCTGGGGGCCATAAATTTTCTGGTGGCAAGCTGGCTTCTGTGGCGTTTTTTTGACCTGACAACATACAAAAAAACCCTTGTCTGTGCATTTATATCGGTGTTACTGCTCATGGGAGCTTCCCTGTGGTTTGCAAATGATATTGTTACATTCAGTGAACAAAAAAAGTATAAAGACACCATTATCTATGCCATTCAAACAAAATTTCAAAAAATCGTCATAACCCAGTGGAAAAAGAATTACTGGCTGTTCATCAACGGCCAGGAACAATTTTCCACCTATGATGAAGAAAAATACCATGAACCCATTGTTCATCCAGCCATGGCCATGGCACCGAGCCACGAAAACATTCTTATTCTGGGTGGCGGTGACGGCCTGGCCGCCCGGGAGGTATTAAAATATTGTGATGTGGGCTCCCTGACTCTGGTGGATCTGGACCCGGTGATGACCGATCTTGCCACCCATCATCCCATACTAAGCAAAATCAACAAAAAAGCCTTTTCCCATGAAAAAACAACCATTATAAATGGAGATGGTGCCTCTTTTCTGGAAAAAAGTCAGCGCCTTTATAATGTCATTATTATTGACCTGCCAGATCCTGACTCCATGGATCTGATGCATCTTTATTCAGACCATTTTTATCGCACGGCCAAGGCCCACCTGGCCCGGGGCGGTATCATGGTCACCCAGGCCACCAGTCCTTTTTTTGCCAGAAAAGCTTTTTTGTGCATCAATAAAACCATCCAGGCAGCAGGGTTTACCACGCTTCCCATGCACAATGACATTCCCACATTGGGTCAATGGGGGTGGGTGCTGGCCGTGGATCAAGACCTGATTTCTCCCACGGCCCTTAAAAAAATGGCATGTCAACTCACCTTTGACAGTATAGATACCCGATTTTTAAATCAGGATGCCATGGTGTCCATGGTTCATTTTGGTAAAGGGGTATTTGGCATGAAAAAAGAGGAAATAGAGGTTAACACCAGCCAGTTCCCAGTACTTTACAGATATTATCACCAGGGAACCTGGGGAATTTATTAAAAAGTTGTGAACTTAGGGATTTCATAGAAATAAAACTACCCACTTTTAAACTTAATGATCAGTATTTACAGCATATTTTAAGTAAATACGGTTAGATTATTTGTCATGAACTCCCTTATGAACAGAGTTTTAAATCTGTCCCCGCCTCCGAAATGGGAAGTTATTTCGGACTCATTCCTAAACAAGATTAAATGGGCTTGGTTCTAACGTCGGCCACTTGCAGTCAGTGCTCAAATTCACATAAAGACATTGGCTATATTATTAAATAGTTATAGCGCAGTGACTTTTTCAATAATCAGAAATGGCCGATCTTAGAATCAACCCCGATTAAATATACTATCGTTGTGCCCGGGATTCTTGATAATATTTACAATAGCGGTGCAAAAAGTCGCGCCAGGGAATTTCGAAGCTGTTTTGGACGACTAATGGCCGCATAATCCGCCTGGGTAAATTCCCGGGCATCTTCCATATCTGCATGAAATCGAACTTCCATCTCCCTGGCAAGGGCTTCGTCATAAATTAATGCATTGATTTCATAATTAAGCTCAAAACTTCTCATGTCCATGTTGGCAGTACCAATGGAACAGGATCCCCCATCCACCACAATGGTTTTGGCGTGCATGAATCCCTTTTGATAATAATAAATTTTCACCCCGGCATTGAGTAGTTCTCCCACATAGGTTAAAGCAGCCCAATAGGGAAGACGTTTGTCCAAAAGCCCGGTGAGCATGATGCGTACATCAATGCCACTCAGGGCGGCCGTCTTCAATGCCATAACAATGCTGGTATCGGGGATGAAGTAGGGAGTATTGATGAAAATGGTTTTTTGTGCAGAGGAAATAAGCAAAAAATACAACTGTTTAATGGATTCCCATTTGGAGTCGGGTCCAGAGGTGGTTATTTGAACCGGCAGTAGAGAATCTCCTGCATAATTTGCAATGGGCACCGGACAAATATCAATGTATTCCTTGCTGGTATTTAGCCAGGACACTGAAAAAATCTCCTGGAGAACGGTGACCGCCTCGCCTTTGATACGCATATGGGTATCCCGCCAGGCAGGAAATCGTTTTCCCCCGTCAACATACTCCTTTCCCATATTCATTCCACCAATGTAGCCAATACTTCCATCTATAACAACAATCTTTCGGTGATTTCGGTAGTTGAGGGTATGAATTTTCAAGGGAGACTGGAAATTATAATAAGGATATATCTTAATGCCCAAATCTCTTAATTTCTTAAGATATCGTTTGGAAAGATAATTCCCGATGGAGTCATATAAGATGCGCACGTCCACGCCCTGGTCAATTTTTTGTTTTAATACCTCAACCACCTGATTGGAAAGGGGATCAGATTTCCAGATAAAATATTCCATGTGAATATAATTCTGGGCCGAGGACAAATCATTCAGAAGGACATTGAATTTATCAGCTCCTTCAAAAAATATGTTGATGTCTGTGTTTCTTGTTAGAATTGAATCTGAATTTCGATACAAAAGCTCCATGAGCTTTTTGTGCTCAAACAAGGAATATTTTTCAACAATCCAGCCCATATCAGATTTTTGCTGGTCAACGATGGTCTGTTGGATCTCCTGCATCCGTTTTTCAAGGTTTTGCCGCACAAGGGTTTGCCCGACCTTTTTACGCATGCCCCGGCCCACCAGAAAATACACAATAATCCCCCCAAAAGGGAAAAAAATAAAAACAAGAAGCCAGGAAAGCGTGGTTGCCGTCTCCCGGTTATCCAGCAGGAGGTAAAAAATAGTTATGGAAATGTAAGCATAAAGGATAAAAATAAACAGGGAGCTCCACCAAGACATAAGACTTTCCTTCCAGATCAACGATTGAATTAGCGCCCTTTGGGTGGGCTTCTGTCTGGCTCAATATTTTGAGGCATGATAGTATAAAATTTTCTTGTAACAAAAATTGTGAATTTGTAGACTATCAAGTTATCTGCATGAACACAACACTGGTCATTGAGGTTGGGCTCAGGGAAATTTCAACTCCTTGACATTATTTTTTTTTCTTATCCAGTTTAACATGTTTTGAAGAGATTTAATACCGATCAACTTTTTTTCAAACAGTCGTTTTCCGGGAAAATCAATCAACATAATCCCAATCAGCATGGTCAAAAGCCCCTGCCCAGGAACAAAAAGCATAACGATTCCAGCTAACAACAAAAGAAATCCTGCAATATTTTTAACTAATCGTCGTACCCCTTTGGCCAAAGGGGAAATTTGTAAATTTGACTTCAAAGGCGGGTGAAGAAAATAGCTTTCGGGAATTCTGCACACCAGCCAGGGAAGCATCAAAACTGTCCCCACACACATGATACTGGAGAGGATCATCCCTTTAAAAATCATATCTTTTTCCTTTTTCAGACCCTTATTTTAGAAAGTATCATTCTTGTGTCCCAATAACTGCCACGGGCAGATCGTATTCTGGCCTCGGCCTGCCCACAACGAAGCATGAAAGAATATTAGACTTGCCTACTCTTTCATATAAAAATACAAAAAAACTTCCATAAGTATTTTAAAAAAGATAACATTACTCTGATTTTTTTTTAGATGCTATCATTTTTTGAATTTGAAAAAAATTCCTGGTTAATAAGCCCACAGGCCGGGCTACTTACAATAAGCTTTTGTGATGATTCTGTACTTTTACTGTCTATAATGCTTATGAATATATGGCTACCTAATTTAAGGCGGGATATTCTCAAGGCTTTTTATGTGGATAATTAGTTTTTACCCTTAGAATCAAGGATGTTAAGACGTTTTATTTTTAAAGCTGTCCTGCCTTAAGTAGGTAGCCATGAATTGGATTCAAATCAGGCAAAGGTCACCCGGGTATCTCCCCTTGAATAATCCAATCCCGGTGTGTGTATAATAATCTCAATATCACTTCCCAAACAATGAATATATCTTTGAAAAAGGAGGTTTACGGGCTCCATTCCCCACCTTACCCGATGGGTACATGGCTTATTTAGGATGGATCTGCGATCTTTTTTATCATATTTGCATGACATGTCCAGCCGGTTGTAATATTGTTGATAATCACGGAATCGTTATGGTCGATGAAATTTATCTTTATATTCATCCTAAGTGGCAAGTCAATATTTTACCAATTTCTTGCCAAAGCATTGTCCAATATTCAGTTCATTGTCACATCACATAGTCCATTGGTAGTAGGATCATATCATTTTAATGGTGCCTGGCAAAAAACAGACTTGATGAGATTTAAATATCTTTTTTATAAAAAAAACGGATAGTTGAAAACGGATAGAGGAGAGACTTTGATGATCGTTATAAATTCCATAGGAGCATTTATTAGAAAAATTAAAACCATCTGTTTATCAGGATGGAACCATTGGAATGAATATCAGGATCCTGAAAAAAGCCCTGGCATAAACATCCACTCGCATCTTATAGGCGACCTTTTGGTCAGTTCTGGGATTATTTCCCGGCCCCAGTTGGAAGAGGCATTGGCGTTTCAGCAACTTTTTTTTAAAGAGGCTCCGGGTGAAAAGGATCTTGACCGCGCAGAACTGGTTTCCAAAGCTCGAAAGACACGTCACAAGGTTCCCAGGCTGGGGCAGATTCTTGTGAAAAAAGGGTTTGTCAGTGAGAAGGATCTGGCACTGGCCCTAGAGACCTCGACCAAGCGGGTCAAAGATTTATGCCGTTTGGACAGCAATAAGCTGGCCATGGCCCTTGAGAGTGGGTTTATCATAAACTCCACCCTTGATTTAGTGGAAGTCCTCGCCCTTATCATGAAACATGCCAGTATTGTCACAGATTCTGTTGCCAGCACCCTCATGCTCATGGATGAAAAAACCGGAGAACTGGTTTTCAGTGTTCCAACGGGCCCTAATGCCGATGAGTTAGAGGATATCAGGATACCACCGGGAGAAGGTATTGCCGGCTGGGTGGCGGAAAATGAAAAATATTTACTGGTGCCGGATACCCAAAAAGATCCCCGATTCTATTCCGATATTGATGCAATGACCGGGACAAAAACCAAGTCTCTCCTGTGTGTTCCCATGAAATCAAAGCGGAAACTCATCGGAGTCCTGGAAGTGATCAACAAGCAAAATGACTCCGTCTTTGTAGAGGAAGATGCCCTGTTGCTGAGTTTTTTTTCCCACCATGCCGCCATTGCCATTGAAAATGCCATGTTGTTCAACGCCATGCAAAATCGTCTTGAAAAGGAAAAAAGCATTGCTCAAAAGGTTGCCGAATCCGAGCGTTTGCGATCCATCGACACCTTGTCCGGTGGCATTGCCCATGATTTTAATAATATACTTTACATGATTGTCGGGAATTCGGAACTGGCACTTGAGTATATCCCAAAATCGAATCCAGCATATAACAACCTTGAAGAAATTAAATCTGCCAGCCTCAAGGCAGCAGGTATTGTAAAACAACTACTCAACTTCAGCCGCAAGACGGATGAAAAACTGATGCCCATAGATGCTGTCACCGTTATTAAGGACTCCTTAAAATTTTTGCGGTCAACCATCCCCACCACTGTAGAAATTCATGAACACATGCCGGACGATGAAATAGTTATTCTTGCTGATTCAACCCAGATCCATCGGATAATGATGAACCTGTGTATCAATGCTTCCCAGGCCATGGAGGAAACAGGGGGAACGCTTAAGATCAGCATAGAAAAGATATTCTGTGAAGCAGAGGATATGAAGGCATTTCCTGATCTGATCCCTGGCAATTATCTCAAAATCACAGTCAATGACACCGGCCCCGGCATAAGCCCTAAAATTATCAACCAAATCTTTGATCCCTATTTTACAACCAAGAAAATGGGTAAAGGATCGGGCATGGGATTGTCTATTGTGCTCGGTATTATCAAAAATCATGGCGGTGCTATTTGGGTTGACAGCAGCCTTGGCAAGGGTACCGCTTTCATTATCCTGTTTCCGATGGTAGAGAAAAAAACTGTGATCAAAGCAAAGACAGAAGATGAATATCCTTCGGGCACTGAAACGATTCTTTTTGTTGATGATGAGAAATCTATCACTGACATGGTTCAACAAGTATTAGAAAAACTGGGTTACAAGGTTGAAACAAGATTGAACCCTTTAGAAGCATTGGGTTTATTCCAGTCAAAACCTGATTCCTTCGATCTGGTCATAACCGATATGACTATGCCGCAGATGACAGGTGCTAAATTATCAGAAAAATTAATTGAAATTCAACCTGACGTCCCTATCATCATCTGTACAGGCCACAGCTCGCTAATTGATGAAGAAAAAGCAAAACGACTTGGGATTGCCGGTTATATTATGAAGCCTGCAACAATGTCCACAATTGCAAAAGCTATACGAAACGTTTTGGACAAATAACACCGTGTTTTTAGGCCCCAATGGCAGCGGAAACTTCACCTTTTTTGATGTATTTAATTTACTTTCAGAATGTTTCCAGTACGGCCTACGCCATGCTTGGGATCGCCGGGAACCCCGGATCAAAACATGTCCATAAAAACGGGTGTGGATTGTTGGCCTATGGTTGAAAGGCCAGGAATCATAAACGTGGTGGCAGGTACCGGGCAAGGTGAAAATGGTTTTTTTTGTGGAGCAACATTGGTGGGCTGTCACCCTATTATCACACCGGGCGCATTCCCATTTTCCCGGCCCATCATATAACCCATTGATTTCATTAAGCCACTATCCATTGATGCAAAATAAAATTTCTTGATAAATCAAAGAGTTGAATCTCCAACCGGGAAAATGGGAATGCGCCCTATCACACCTTACAAAAAAGGGTCACAGCCAATTAGCTGTAACCCTTTGATTTTATAGTGGTACGCCCGGACGGATTCGAACCGCCGACCCCCTGATTCGTAGTCAGGTACTCTATCCAGCTGAGCCACGGGCGCACAAACCCCTCTTAGATATATTTCTGGCCACTGTTTGTCAATGTATTTTTTAAATTATTTACACCTTCATTTAAAATTAAATTGACCTGCACCCAGAAAAATGGATATAGATAGGCCATGAATGACAGGGATTACATGAACCTGGCCCTGGATCAGGCACTTAAAGCCCAGCAACTGGATGAAGTACCCGTGGGGGCTGTGGTGGTTGACCAGAAAGGATGTATTATCGGACAGGGTTACAATCAAACCATCACCCGGACAGACCCATCAGCCCATGCGGAGATGCTGGCCCTACGCAGTGCTGCCAAAAAAACGGGCAATTACCGGCTATGTGGTGCCACCCTTTACAGCACCATTGAGCCCTGCATCATGTGCATGGGTGCGGTGATCCATGCCCGGCTCTCCCGGGTTGTTTTTGGCGCCCCCGATCCCAAATGGGGGGCCGCCGGTGCATTATACAATTTTGCTTCTGATGCCCGGTTGAACCACAATCTTGAAGTTGTATCCGGCATTTGTGAAGACGAAACACGCCATATTATCAGAAGCTTTTTTAGAAATAAAAGGAGAAGACAGTGTCAAACATCGTAGTTGTCGGCACCCAGTGGGGTGATGAGGGCAAAGGTAAAATTGTTGATATTTTAAGTGGATCTTCCGACTACGTGGTAAGATTCCAAGGAGGAAATAACGCAGGGCACACCATGGTGGTGGATGGCAAAGAAATCATCAGTCATCTGGTTCCGTCGGGTATCCTCCAGAAAAAAAAGTGCTTCATCGGCAACGGCGTGGTGGTGGACCCCAAAGTATTGTTGGAAGAGATGGATTATCTGAAAGACAATCAGGTGGATGTTTCTCCGGACATGCTGAAAGTCAGCAACAGAGCCCACATGATCATGCCCTACCATAGAGCCATTGATAAGGCCCGGGAAATCAAAAAAGGGGCAGACAAAATCGGTACCACCGGTCGTGGTATTGGTCCTTGTTATGAGGATCGTGCCACCCGTCGGGGCATCCGCTTTGAAGACCTGCTTGATCCGGATCTTTTTGCTGATAAAGTCATAAGTATCATGGAAGAAAAAAACTTCTATCTTGAAAAATTTTTTAATACAGATCCCCTTGATCCCAAAGCGGTGATCAAAGAGTACATGGCTTTAAGGGATCGACTGCTACCTTATATTGCAGATGTATCTGTTGTTTTAAACAAAGGTATGGATGAGGGCAAGAAAGTTCTTTTTGAAGGTGCCCAGGGAACGCATCTGGATGTTGAACACGGCACCTACCCCTTTGTCACCTCCTCCAGCACTGTGTCCGGCAATGCCGCCTGCGGTTCAGGTGTGGGGCCCTGTAGACTGGATGAAATCATCGGCATTGTCAAAGCGTATACCACCCGGGTGGGAGCAGGCCCTTTCCCCACAGAACTCTTTGATGACACGGGGGAGGCCATCCAAAAAAAGGGAGCAGAATTCGGTGCCACCACCGGCAGACGACGACGTTGCGGCTGGCTGGACATGGTCGTCCTGAGAAATGCGGCCCGTCTCAACAGCCTCACTGGCCTTGTTATTACCAAGCTGGATGTGTTAGATGAACTGAAAGAACTTAAAATCTGCACGGGGTATGAATACAATGGGGACGTCATGGAAGACTTCCCGGCCAGCATTAAGACCCTTGATAACTGCACCCCTGTCTATGAAACCCATCCAGGCTGGCAGACAGATACCTCAAAACTTAAAAGCCTTGATCAATTCCCAGAAAATGCAAAAAAATACCTTGCCAGGATTGAAGAACTGTCCGGGGTAAAAATTAAAATTTTATCCGTTGGGCCGGGCCGGGAAGCCACCATTGTTCTGGATGCGTTTTTTTAAAATTTGACCAGATATTCCTCCCTTCTGAATCTGTAATTCAGGACGGAACATTCACTTGACAATGCTTAAAAAATAAACTATTAATATGCGTCGTTTGGATGTCGGGATGTGGCTCAGTCTGGTAGAGCACAGCGTTCGGGACGCTGGGGTCGGAAGTTCGAATCTTCTCATCCCGACCACCCAATTAATAGATTTCAAAAAGTTGTAAATCAAATACTAAGAGGCCCAGGAGTCATTTTGACATCTGGGCCTTTTTAGCTCATTCTGCTTCCATTTTTAAATTTAGAAGATGGAAAGTTCCATGACCATCCCAATATACCTTAACAAGCAATCTTACTTCCCCAGCTACGTTTAGTATCTCCAAACAAGGGTCGGACATCTCCCAATGGCGTAAATTGCTCCATAATTGTGGATGGGGATAGGTATTCATTTGAAACCCATCACGAGTTCCATCGCACTCCATGTATACATTAGCCCTGGCAACCCCAGTTGTGGTGCGCAACTGCATATCCATGCTTACCCCTTTTACTTTGGTGTAATGCCCCTTATTCAATAGATATGTAAAAGGGCTTCTTTTATGGGGGATGTAACGTGCTGACAGGTTATGCTCAGTGACAATCCATTCATTCTCAAGATACACCCCATCATTAAAGTCCATGAACACCTCATCTGCACCGGCAAGGGATGATGATATTGATAAAAACACTAAGGACACTCTAAAAAACCTATTAAATTTCAGAAACCCTTTATATAACATTATAACCCGCTATTCAGATGAATCTCCACAATTGGATAGCCCACAATACGGAGATAAAGTTGAAAACCTTAAGTCTTGCCTATTCCAGTTGCCCCAACGACACCTATATTTTCCATGCCATGGTGCATGGCCTCATCAACCCCACAGACATCTCTTTTAATACCAGCATTGCCGACGTGGAGACCCTGAATCAGAGGGCAGCCAAGGGCACCTATGATATTACCAAACTTTCCTTTGCCGCCATGGGAAGCCTGGGGGAGCAATACCGCATCTTAAGAAACGGTGCGGCCCTGGGTCGGGGGTGCGGCCCCCTTGTCATCACAATGCCGGGCTACTCGATTCATTCCCGGCACAAAATCAAGGTGGCTGTTCCCGGCCTTGGCACCACGGCTTGTCTTTTATTCCGGTTTTATTTTGAAGAACGATTTCCAGGTCTGGTGCCGAACCTTATTTCCATGCCCTTTGAAAAGATCATGCCAGCGGTGACAACAGGAAAGGCCGATGTGGGGGTAATTATTCATGAAGGGCGATTTGTCTATGAACAGATGGGGTTTGAATTGATCCAAGACTTAGGTCAATGGTGGGAAACGCACACTGGGCTGCCCATTCCATTGGGCTGCATTGCCGTTAAAAAAGAAATAGGCCGGGAAACAACAAAGCAGTTGGAATCCATGATCCGGCAGAGTATTTCCCATGCAAAGAAATTCCCCACAGCGGGTGCTGCCTATATTCGTCACCATGCCCAGGAACTGGAGGATAATGTGATACAGGAACACATTGGACTCTATGTTAATGACTTTTCCATGGATCTGGGTGCAGAAGGTGAAAACGCCGTGTTAACATTTTTCAAAAAGGCCCGACAGGCGGGTATTCTGCCTCCGGGACCCGATTCCTGGTTTCTAAATTAAATAACCAATACCTTTAAAACCCTCGGTTCGATAGCCATCATAACATACTGTAATCTAAATATAATTTTATTCATGTTTTTTATTTGTTATTTTTTTATATTAATAAATTCAGTTCGTTATAAAAAAATGGTCAAACCGATGGTTTAGAACAATGCCTTCGTCAATTTTATGTCTGATCAAGCCATATTCCATATGATGTATTATCAAAAATCTAAAAACACAATATACAGGATTTAATCCGTTAATCCAAAGAGCATTTAGAATTTTTGCAAAGGTATTGTTAGAAAGGGTGCATTCCCATTTTCCTGGTTGGAGATTCAACGTTTTAATTTATCAAGGTATTTCATTTTGCACCAATGGATGGTCGCTTAATAAAATCAATGAGTTATAAGATGGGCACGAAAATTGGGAATGCACCCATTAAAAACCTTATCATTGAGGTTCAAAAAACCGCACATCCACCTTTTCAGAAAAAATGCCATGGCGGTGAAGTGACTCAAAAAAATACGTTAACCCTTTAATTTTTGGGGCATCGAGGTCACAAATCAAGCCTTTAAAGTACCGTTCTACATACGCTTCTTCAAGGTTAAGTTTTTGAGCACCTTTCCTTATTACCTGGTCGATATGGTCATATCCCATGGTCCTTGACTGATAAAAAAGTTCAAGAGCAGTGCTTACCGCATCTGGATGCTGTTGTGCATATTTTTTCTGCACCACCCACAGGGCATAGACAAAGGGAAGCCCGGTTGCCCCATGCCACACCATTCCAAGATCAAAACGGTATTTAAACCGGGATCCCCAGGGCTGTGTCATGGCGGCATCCCCTATGATCATAGCGGCATCAACATCCCCGGGAACATCTTCAAGGCATTTTAATTTCCCCGTGCTATACACCGGCACCATGTCCTGTTGCGCCATGATCAGTTTTACCAGACAGGCAGAGGTGGCAGAGTCCCGGGTGAGCATGATTTTTCGATCATGAAGCTCATCCAAGGTATAATTACTCATTAAAATAACACTCATCACCTCACCATGGGAGGAGATGGAAAGATCGGGAAGGATCAAAAGATCCCTGTGATTCATGCCATAAAAAGCCGATGAAACCGGACTCA
>Ga0208900_1001097_pt1 | contig 15239 bp, 11 predicted proteins | sample AntAceMetag02UKK_FD_184763 | JGI IMG/M metagenome (GOLD analysis project Ga0208900, IMG submission 184763) | Saline lake microbial communities from Ace Lake, Antarctica - Antarctic Ace Lake Metagenome 02UKK (SPAdes) (version 2) | ecosystem: Environmental > Aquatic > Non-marine Saline and... | reverse complement strand
GAAATAAACCCCCTTGGGATTGCCGGTGGTGCCGGAGGTATAAAAGGTGGTGGCCATGGCATTTTCATCAAAATCCGGAAAATCATAGCCTTCTTTGGCGCTGGTGACCATGTTTTCGTAGGTGTCATCAAACTCAATGGCTGTTTCCGGGGTCTTGTCTGTCTCCTGGATGAGAATGATTTTTTTAACGGTTTCAATTTTGTCTTTGATGGCTTCCAAAAGGGGCAAGAGTTCGGAGTTGACCAGGATCACATCGTCTTCTGCGTGGTTGATGGTGTAAAGAATCTGTTCCGGCGACAGTCGGATGTGCACGGTGTGAAGAACGGCACCCATCATGGGAATGGCAAAATAACACTCCAGATACCGATGGCTGTCAAAGTCCATGACGGCCACTGTGTCTCCCTGTTTTACTCCCAATGTGGTAAGGGCATTGGCCAGCTGGCCCACTCGGCGATGTAAATCCCGGTAGGTATATCTCATCTGATCCCGATAAACGATTTCTTGATCGGGGGAGCGAATCAGGGAATTTTTAAAGATATTTTTGATGAGAAGGGGATAGGCATAGGCCGATGGGGTGGTTTCAATGAGTTTTACGCCCATGGTGTTACTCCTTTGTAAAGTGTTGTGTGCCAGGGATGATTGTTTGAGTTCATCCATTATAAACGCAGGACTCATGGGAATTATATCCCTGATCCAGAAATGCCATTGAGAGGATGAAAAAAAATCTGGAGGTTTCCGGGCGTTGGACGCGCCTGAGTCGGTTCCGCCCGGATTTTGGTACTTATAGATCCTCACAGATGAACTGATGCCGGCTCATTATTAATGAAGGTAAAACGGGTATCAAATCACGTGCGGATGTCTATACTCACTCGATGAGCAAGTTGTTGCAGGCTGATTTTACGAGGAATCGGCCAGGCTTGTGTTGTTGGCACTATTGATCAAAGTGCTGTGACTTTAAAATCCCAACGAGTATCAGGAAATCAAAAAAACAATCGCTGTGATAGTATGGAGGTATCCCGGTCTTGTCAAGAGAATAATGTTTACTCTTGTGAGCAGCTCAACTCTTTATATATTTTTTCGGGGTGGGTCACAAACATGGGCCATTTTGGGAAGCATCTTGTTTGACATGTACCCTATATATCATTAGAGTAAAGGGTGTTATCTCTAATATTAAGACATCACAGATCCATGCCCAATCACCATTAATACGACAATTTAAGGAGAATCACAGATGATCAGCAAAAAAATGGAAGACGCATTAAATGAACAGGTGAACAAAGAGATGTTTTCCGCATACCTTTATATGTCCATGTCCATCCATGCCGGCGATATGGGGCTCAAGGGATTTTCCAACTGGTTCATGGTGCAGTATCATGAAGAGATGTCCCATGGCATGAAGCTGTTTGATTATATTAACAGCCGTGGGGGCCGGGTGATCTTGAAAGCCATTGATATGCCTGCTTCTACATTTGAGTCAGTCATGGACATGTTTGAAAAAACCCTTGCCCATGAGGAGTTTATTACCGCTTCCATCAACGATTTGATGGACACTGCCATAGAAGAAAAAGACCATGCCACCCGAATTTTTCTTCAATGGTTTGTGACGGAACAGGTGGAAGAAGAGGAAAATGATCATGAGATTATTGATCAACTGAAACTCATTGGTCCCAGCCCCCAGGGCCTTATGATGCTGGACAAGGAATTGGCTCAGCGTACGGCCACGGTTCGTTTGGATTTCAGCCTGAATGGCCCTGGGGATGCGGACGCTTGATGATCCTATAAAGGTAGATTCATATTAAAAAATCAAGGGGCTTGACCACACCTTAACCTTTCCAGGTGGGGATTAGCCCCAATTTAAAATCATGGAGGTGGGTTATGGAAAACAGGACGTCCAATGATGCAGAAAAAACAACGGAAAAAAACCTGGATTTTGAAAAATTTATCCTCACCATTGAAGTGGTGCCCCCGGGGGGAAATGATCCTGAAGCCCTGCTGAAGTCTCTGGTATCCCTTGGGGATCTGCCTGTGGATGGTTTCAGTGTGGCTACCAATCCCGTGGCCAAACCCCGTATGTGTGCCATGGCCCTGTGCGCCCTGATTCAGCAGCGCACCGGTCTGCCCGCTGTTTTCCATTGCACCACCCGGGATCACAACCGCATCAGCATCCAGTCCCTGATGTGGGGAGCCAAGGCCTTGGGGGTATTCTCTGTTCTGGTTGCCACCGGGGACTTTGTGGCCATGGCAGATCGAAAAATTGTTTCTGATGTAAAGGATGTCAATGTGTTTGAGTTGGTGACAATGGCCCGGGATTCCGGCCTTCACACCGGGGCTGTGCTGGATTTTCGTCCAGAGGTGAACGGCCTGGACCGGGAGGTGAAGCGCCTGGAGAAAAAAGTGGCCGCAGGCGCACAGTATGCGGTGACCCAGCCCATCTATGACCGAGACACTGCAAAGGAGATTGCCCGGGCCGTGGCCCATTTGAATATTCCTGTTATCATGGGGATTTTGCCCTTGAGAACTCCCAAACATGCGGATTTTCTTCATGACCGTGTGGCAGGGATTGCCGTGCCAGAATCCCTTAGAAAACGGATGCACGGTGCATCAGATTCTGTGGCGGAAGGGGTTTTAAATGCCCGGGAAATGGTGGCGGTGGCCCGGGAATTTTTTCAGGGGACCTGTGTTATGCCTCCCTTTGATCATTATGAAATTTTGCCGGATGTTCTTGGGCATGCCCTATGATTTGACATGCCGGTTTTGTGCTGGGAAATTACACCGTCCACATCAATCTATCATCTTTTGCCCAATTGTATTTTTTAAACGGTAAATTAATAAGATGAGACTTTATTCTGCCATGTTGCCGGACATCCTGGCCGGGGAGATTCCCCAACCAGGATATAGGCGATTAAGCCAGACACCGAAAAATGTTATTTGTTGGTGTACCGTCTTTGTCGGGAAAGGATTTTTTTCCGGACCCGGATGCTCAAAGGTGTCACTTCCACCAGCTCATCCTCATTGACAAAGTTCAATGCCTGCTCCAGGGTCAGGGGTTTTACCGGGGAACAGGCGGTGCTGTCATCTTTACCCGAAGCTCTCATGTTGGTGAGCTTTTTTTCTTTGCAGGGATTGACATCCAGATCGTTGCTTTTGCTGTGCTCTCCCACCACCATGCCCTCGTACACCGGGGTGCCCGGGACAATCATGAGACGTCCCCGGGGTTCCAGGTTGTAAAGCGCGTAGGACACGCCTTTCCCTTGTCTGTCACTGACAAGGGAGCCCGTTCGTCGGGTGGGAAAATCCCCCCGGTAGAGTTCATATCCATCAAAGATGGAGTTCATGATGCCGGTGCCCTTGGTGTCGGTGAGAAATTCATCCCGGTATCCAATGAGTGCCCGGGAGGGGATGGAAAATTCCAAATTGGCCCGTCCCCGTTTGTTGGAAAGGTTCACCAGACGTCCCTTGCGAATGGAGAGCTTCTCCGTGACCACCCCGGTGAAGGTCTCTTCACAATCCACGTAGAGCCGTTCCAGAGGCTCTGTTTTCTGGCCGTTGGCATCGGTGCGGTATATAACCTTGGGTCTGCCCACACACAGCTCAAATCCTTCCCGTCGCATGGTTTCAACCAGAATGGCCATCTGGAATTCTCCCCGTCCCTGGACAGTAAAAGACGCCCTTTCCGTGGCCTCCTTAACGGAGATGGCCACATTGGCCAGGGCCTCTTTTTCCAAACGGTCCCTGATCCGGCTGGACTGAACAAGCTTGCCTTCAAGGCCTGAAAAGGGAGAATCTGATGTGGAGAACATCATGGAAACCGTGGGTTCGTCAACGGTGATGCGGGGCAATGCCTTGGGGAATTCTTTGGTGCAGATAGTATCCCCGATTTCAAAGATGTCCATTCCCGATACAACGGCAATATCACCGGCTTCCACCACATCCACAGGTCCAAGGGATGCACCATCATAGCTCTGGAGGCTGGAGACCTTTAACTTTATGGGCAAATCGTCCTTTCCGATGATTACCAACTCATCCCGGGAACTGACCCTGCCGTTGGCAATTTTGCCAATGGCCAGACGGCCGGTATAATCGGAGTGGCCAAGATCAGATACCAGCATCTGAAAGGGCTCTTCCGGATCAAATGTGGGGGCTGGGATTTCATCTAAAATAACCTTGAAAAGGGGCTGAAGATCCTGGGAATCATCCTCCAGTTCATTTTTGGCAATGCCGTCCCTTCCCACAGCATAGAGGAGGGGAAAGTCAATCTGATCATCCGTGGCATCCAGATCAATGAAGAGGTCGTAGATTTCATCCAACACCTCCATGGTTCTGGCATCTGCCCGGTCAATTTTGTTGATTACCACAATGATACGAAGGCCTGCTTCCAGGGCTTTTTTTAGCACAAAACGGGTCTGGGGCAGGGGGCCTTCTGAGGCATCCACCAGGAGGATGGCACCGTTCACCATGGAAAGAGCACGTTCCACCTCGGCACTGAAGTCGGCATGGCCCGGGGTGTCCAGGATGTTGATTTTGGTGTCCCCCAGCATCACCGCACAGTTTTTGGCGGAGATGGTGATTCCCCGTTCCCGCTCCAGGTCCATGGAATCCATGATTCGTTCATCCACTTGCTTACCCACCCTGAAGACCCCGCTTTGTTTGAACATGGCATCCACCAGGGTAGTCTTGCCATGGTCAACATGGGCAATAATGGCGATATTTCGAATGTTTTTGTTCGCTTGTTTCTGACTCATTGGTGCTTTTAATCCTTTAATTCAAGTATGGAAAAACGGGTCTTCTGGACCCGGATTTTTCAAGTTGTGAGGAGAACCTCGTCATTTTCAAAGGTTTTTTTTGAATAGAAAATGAAGGCTTTAAAAAATAACCATATAATATACCCGATTGCACCTTAAAAGGCAAGTTAAAGTTATACTTGATGCCTAAATTTCTTTTATGTTGACCTTGGGGAGGGGTCAGGTCTGAAGATATAGGTGCCCAGATTCAATGGCTTGTTTGTCCAGTGCGCCCTGGCTGAAAAAAGCGCCAATGTGAAAGACAATAACAGATGCGGCACTGACCACATTAATGGAATTTTTGCGTCCCAGCATGGGGATATGCACAAATGAATCACACACCTGCATCACATGGGAGGAGATACCGTACTCTTCATTACCAAGGACGGTGATGGCCCTGTCCGGCCAGGGGTAGACCGCATGGGAACAGGAGTTTTCTGTGGTTTCAATACCAATGATGGAAAATCCTTTTTTTTTCATGTTTAAAAGATCGCCTGCAAGGTCAGAGGTGATCTGATGGGGCATCCAGGCAGAGGTTCCCATGGAGGTTTTTTGAATGGTGGGATGGTCCCCGGGGATGTTTCCCAGTATCAGGCCTTGAAATCCCCCTGCATCACAGGTGCGAAAAATTCCCCCCACATTAAAAAGGCTTCTGAGCCCATCCAGGGCCATGTGGTAGTGGAAGGAGGGAGGAGAAATCAAGGCCTTTTTTTTATCTCCTGTGATTACCCGGGGCAGCAGATCATGATCCCTGGGGAACAGGCCCATCTCCATGCGATGGTGATGGATGGCATTGGAGATAAATTCCATCCACGCTCTCGTTTCCATGGTGTCCGGCAGGGGTGCCGCAGATGGCTGGCTGCTCATCCAACCATGGGCTTTGTCATATTCCCTGGCAAACAAGGCAAGGCCCGATGGGGATATCCGATTGGTGTTCAATTCCTGGTACACAGACCCCAACCAGTTGATGAGCCAGCGGTTCTGCCCGGTGGAGGAAAGGGCACGAAATTTTTTTTCAGTAAAGGGAAAGGCCTTCATGGCGCTGGCGGTTTTTTTAATTGTTCGGAACGCTGTTGTTTCCGCTTGTCCGTGGCCTTGACATTGCTGTAACGGTCCAGCATATCTTCAAGCTTCTTCTTTTTCATGGGTTTTGCCAGGTAGTCATCCATGCCAGCGGCCAGAAAATGTTCACGATCTCCCTTCAGCGCATTGGCAGTCAAGGCGATGATGGGGGTGTGTTTTTTCTTGTTTTGTGCTTCATTTTTCCGGATGAGGGCCGTGGCTTCAAGCCCGTCCATTTCCGGCATGTTGATGTCCATTAAAATAATGTCCGGATCTATTTCCTCGTGGGCGGCCACGACTTCCTTTCCGTTCATGGTTTTTACCGGGGTATGGCCCATTTTTCTCACCATTTTTTCCACCACCATCAGGTTCATCCGGTTATCGTCTGCAATCAAAATGGTTAAAGTAACCGGGGGGGAGGCTTCTTCCCTTCGTTCCTGGGTTTGGGTCTGTTGGGTAAAACTATACTTGGTCAGCAGTGTGCCTGGTTTTCTATTTGTCTTTGGATCAAGGACGGTGGCCAGGCATTTGAGCAGGGCATTTTTTTTGATGGGCTTGGTCAGATACGCATCAAATCCCGCATCACAGGCTTTTTGTGCATCTCCTCGCATGGCAGCCGAGGTGAGCATCACAAGTATCATGGGATCAAATCGGTGGTTTTTACGGATTTGGACACCCAGCTCAATGCCATTCATTCCGGGCATCATGAAATCCACCAATGCCAGATCAATGGGTCGATCTAAAACTGCGTTATTTAGAATTTCAAGGCTGGTCCGGGCACAATCGGCTTCAATGATCTGGCAATGATATAGGGCAAGATATTTATTTATTACCTTCCGATTGGTGGCATTGTCATCAATGATCAGGATGGTTTTATTCATAAGTGAGCTGGCCACGGATGGCTGGGAGGCAGCCGTAAGGGTTTGGGTACTTTTTCCAAAGGGGATGCTGAACCAGAAGGTGGAGCCATGGCCCGGGGTTGATGTGGCCCCCATGTGGCCACCCATGAGGGTGGTGAGTTGTTTTGAGATGGCAAGCCCCAGCCCGGTGCCGCCGTATTTTCGGGTGGTGGATGCATCGGCTTGGGTGAACTTTTCAAACAAGGTGACTATTTTTTCTTCCGGGATGCCAATGCCGGTATCTTTTACGGTGAATTTAACTGTGGTGGTGTGGGAAGAAACCGCGTCCACCTTGGCCTGGATGAGCACTTCTCCTTTTTCCGTGAACTTCAGGGCATTGCCCCCAAGATTCATCAATATCTGTCGTAACCGTCCGGGGTCACCTTTGACAAAGTCAGGAATGTCATTGTCAATCATACAAATGAACTCAATGCCCTTTTCGTTGCTTTTATGGGAGAGAATGTCGGCGACGCCTTCGATGATGGTGGATAGGTTGCAGTCGATTTGTTCGATGTCAATTTTGCCAGCTTCTATTTTGGAGAAGTCCAGAATGTCATTGAGGATCACCAGCAGGGCATCGGCACTGGTAGCAATGGCATGGGCATACTCCTTTTGTTCGGGGTTGAGCTGGGTTTCACACAAGAGTTCTCCCATGCCGATGATGCCGTTCATGGGGGTCCTTATCTCATGGCTCATGTTGGCCAAAAATTCGCTTCTGGCCTGGGATGCCTGTTCTGCCACAGTTTTGGCCCGTTTCAGTTCCTGCTCCTTTTCCTTTATTTCAGAGATGTCAATGATGGCTTTGATGAGCATCTCTTCCCCGTAAATTCTGGCGGGGATCACCGTGGTCAACACTGGAATTAACTGGCCGTCTCTCTGTCTGAGGATCATCTCCTGTTTTTCGGGATGAATGCCGGTTTGTTCAATGGGGCATCTGGGGGTTGTGTCCATGCAGAAGTGGTCGTAGCAGGGTTGATTCAGGGTTTCTGCTTCGGTTTTTCCACAGATTGCCAGGGCTTCCCGGTTGACGCTTTTTATTTTGTGTTGGGCATCGATGAGAATCATGCCAAAGGGAACTTTTTCAATGATGATTTCCAGGGCTTTAATGGAGTTCTGGAGGTGTTGACGGCTCTGTTGTACCTGGGTTGCCATATCCCTGAAGGCACGGCCGAGTTCTCTGATTTCACCGGTTCCTCTGGGGGTGATGGGGTGTTCATGGTTTCCCTGGGAGATCTGGACTGCTGCCTTGGCCAGATCCAGCAGGGGTTCGGTGATTCTTCGGGATAGAACCAGCGCTACCAAAAGGGTGACAAGGGAGATGAGAAGACCCAAGAGCGCCTGCATATGCATCTGTTCATCGGCATTTCTTGTGGCAGCTTTAAAGGGGATTCTAAGCCCAATGGACCATACGGTTTCGGAGTTATTGAAATGGATGGGAATGTGGGTACCAATTTCCTTTTGTCCTTGAATCATCATGGTGAGACTCTGGGTATGATCCATTTTTCGGGTGTCGTGGAGGGGCGCAATATTGATGTGGTGTTGTTCCAGGGCACGTTCCGGGGAGCCTGGAAGGGGGGACGTATTTAACGTCCATACGATGGCACCACTGTCGGTGAAAAGATCCATTTGGGAGATGTCAGCCGACAGGGAGAAGCTGTTTAAATTGTCGGCGATGGATTTACAGATCTCTTGGATGGACAGTTCAACACAGGTGGTGCCCTGGAATTTTTGGTGCCGGATCACCGGCGTAACAATAGCGCACAACAGGGTGTCCGTCATTTCCGATGGATCTTTGTAAGGATCTGAGATGACCGTTTTCCCATACGTTTTTGCCCGCTGGGCACTGCTTATTACCTGGGGGATCTGGGACGGGTCAAAAAAAGTGCTGCTGGTTTCTCCGGTGGGGGTGGTTTGCCAGAATTGAATGAGCTCGTTGTTGAGACGTCGCGTGTTCTTTTTCTCCGGGGGGATGATGAAAAGACTTTTGATGCCGGTGATGTGGTTATGCTTTAACAAATTATTAAGAAAAATAGTCTTTTGCCATTCGTGGTGGGTGGAGGCAATGTATTGTGCCAGAATGTGGCTCAGCTGGATGGCATCCTGTATTTTTTCATGGATTTCCTGGCTGTTTTTTTTTAAAAAAAGCTGGGTCTCCTGCCGGGTGTTTGACAGGGTGGTTTCACGAATTTTCCAGGTGGCAATTCCCGTGATTATTCCAATGGATAGGGAGACAATCAAAAAGGCGGACAGCGCCAGTCGGGTGCGTATGGAATTGAAAAAATTCATAACGGTACCTGTGCCGGGACTTTGGGCAGTGGATCTTCAATGACGGACATGGCTTTCCATTTCCCCCCGTAATAGCGCACCATGACAAGGAAAAAGAGTATCACCAGGTAAAGGGTTATACAACTCCAGATAAAATAGAGTCCCATGTGCCAGAATGTGATACCTGCCCACACCGGCAAAAACAGGAACAATGTGCCTGTGACCACCATGCACCACATCACATACTGGGAATCTCCTGCCCCTTTGAGAACCCCGGTGTAGATGATGACAAGGGAGTCAAAAAAAAGATACAATGCCACAAATCGGAGAAGAACTATGCCCATGTCAATGAGGGGGGCCATATTCATTCCGTTATTCTGGGGGAGAAACAGGCGAATCAAGGGTTCCGGAATCAGTAGAAAGAGCAGGATCAGAAAGGCCAGATAAATCAAGGCGATGTGGCTGGTTGTACGGGCCGCAGCTTCTGCTTCTTTGGGTTTCCCCGCCCCCATGGCCTGGCCCACCAGGGTGCTGACCCCCATGGAAAAGCCGAACATGGGCATGTAAGACAGGCCGTTGATGGACATGACCATGTTGGTGACGGCAAGTTCATCCCTGCCAAGGCGGCCCACCATGAGGATAAAAAAGGTGAACACCAGGATATCCAGGAAAAATTGGACCCCACCGGGGATGCCAAATTTCATCAGGCGCATGAAGAGGGAGGGGATGAACTGCCTTTTTTCCCAGAGGTGAAATTTGTGGTTGTTGTCACGGGTAAAGACAAGGAAAATGAAGGCCGTGGCCATGAAAATCCAGGCAGCCACCGTGGCAAGGGCCGCCCCTTGGATGCCCATTTCCGGAAATCCCCAGGCCCCGTTGATCAAGGCGTAGTCCAGGGGAATGTTAAAAAGGGTGCCAGCCATGTTGATCCCCATGACGGTTCGTGTCAGGCCCCGGCCCGTGAAAAAGGTGGAAAGGGTGGCACTTAAAAGACTGGCCCCGGTGCCCAGGCACAGAATTCGAAAGTAAATTACCTCAAGGGCTTGTATGGCCGGGGCATGGCCGATGAGGGAGAACAGGGAAACAGAAAAAAAGGAGAGGAGGGCCATGAAAAGCGATCCCCCCAGGGCAAAATAAATTCCCTGCCACAGGGAGGCGCCCACACCGGCCAGGTCTTTTGCCCCGGTGTACTGGGCAATGAAGACGTTGACATACCCGGCCACGCCCAGAAAAAAAGCGGTGAATAAAAACGAGGTGATCCCGGCAGGTGTAGCAGCGGCCAGGGCATTGAGATCATAATTACCCAGAAAAACCCGATCGGTGAACTCCATAACTGTGATGGCCCCCATGCTTAACACCAGGGGCAGGCTGATGGTGAGGACGTTTTTATACTGGCTCAGGTTCATGATTTTTTGCTTCCCGGGCTGGATGTCGGGTGCCTTTTTTTCCATAGGGACGGGGCACACTCGGGCTATTTTTGTCGTTATAACGGGTTCTGGAGGGCCTGGGACCATTGGACTTGTTAGCGTTTCTTTGGGGTGCCCCACCAAAACCGGTGATCATTTTTTTTTGTCGTTCCTTTTGATGGACATCTTTTTCCACAAAGATTTTTTTCATGGAAAAGGGATCAAGGCCTGTGGCATACATTAAGGTGGCATAGGTGGAAGGAGTGGGGGTGAAAATTTGAACCTGTTCGGGGTGGATGCCGAGTTCCTTTCTGACAAACTGCTGGAGGCCTGCCATGTGCTTTTTATTACATCCTGGATGGGCAGCCATGAGATAGTAGGTGAGAAATTGTTTTTTTCCGGCCCTTTCAGACAGGGTGTCAAATCGCTTTTTAAACTCCATCAGGGCCGTTGTGTCCCCGGGTTTACCCATGACCTCAAGAACCTCTTCTTCCGTGTGTTCCGGGGCGATTTTCATCTGGCCGGAGACATGGTCCTGGACGATTTGCCCTAAGTATTGCTGGCCATGTTTTTTGTCTGCCAGGATTAAATCATATCGGATACCCGAGGCCACAAACACTCGTTTGATTCCCTTGACGGCCTTGATGCGTTTTAAAAGGGATATCTGGTTGGCGTGGCTGGGATCAAGGGATTTACAGGTGCTGGGAAACAGGCAGCGTTTGTCCTGGCAGGGGCCTTTTCCCAGCTTTTTTTTGCATTCAAAACCATACATGTTGGCCGTGGGCCCTCCCACATCGGAGATATTTCCCTTGAATTTGGGGTGGGTTGTCATTTTTTCCACCTCCTTTACAATGGCATCCGGGCTTCGCCAGCACACGGTGCGACCCTCATGAACGGCAATGGCACAAAAATTACACTCCCCATAGCATCCCCTATGGGTGGTAATGGAAAATCGGATGGTGTCCAGGGCCTTTACCGCGCCCATTTTTTCATAATAGGGATGAAGCTCTCTTTCAAAATCAAGGTCATGGATGCGGTCCATTTCTGCCATATCCGGCACGGGGCCGGGGGGATTTTGCACCAGATACCGGGCATCCTGTTTTTGGACCAGTCCCGTGGCGGTGAGGGCATCGTTGTTACGGTAGAAATCGTGGAAACTCTGGATAAAGGCCCGGGTGTCTTTTTGTACCGTCTCAAAGGGCGGCATTTCTTTGTAACCGGGTACAGGGGCTTTGGAAATATGGCACAGCCCATTCACCGCCAAAATGTCCCGTTGCAATGTGTAGGGGCAGGATGTTTCCAAATTTCGCTGTAGGGTTTTTGCCAGGGCCACCACACTGTTTTCCCCCATGCCGTAGATAAGATAGTCTGCCTTGGCATCAAAGAGGATGGAGCGTCTTATTTTATTGCTCCAGAAGTCATAGTGGGCCACCCGTCTAAGACTTGCCTCTATGCCCCCCAGAACAATGGAACAGGTGCCTTTAAAATGTTGTTTTACCAGATTGGTATAGGCAATAACTGCCCGGTCGGGTCGGCGGTTGTTGATGCCGCCTGGGGTGTAATCATCCTTTTTTCTTCGTTTCCGGGTGGCCGTGTAGTTGGACACCATGGAATCCACGGCGCCAGCGGTGATGCCCCAAAAGAGTGCGGGTTCCCCCAGACGGGTGATATCCTGTGGAGAATCCATATCCGGCTGGGCAATGATCCCCACTTTAAACCCCGCTTTCTCCAGAGTTTTTCCAATGACGGCGGTTCCGATGAAGGGAGAATCAATGTAGCTGTCTCCGGTGACCAGAATCACATCCAGTTCTTTCCAGCCCCGGTCATGGCACTCTTTTTTTGTGGTGGGCAGAAACATTACGAGGTGGGCTCCCCGGTGGATGTTTCCATGACCTCACGGATGTAGCGAAACAGAACCCGGGAGGTTTTTGTCTTTTTTTGTTCATCCTTTGCATTGACGGCATTGCGGATGAGCTGCCCCAAGCGCTGTCGATCAGTGTGGGGAAATGCGGTAATAAAGGCCTCTTGGGTATGGTCTTTATTGCCCGGGGATATAAAATGATCCCGCCAGGCCTCCATTTTCTGAAATTTATGGGCCGCCTTGGCCCTGTCCAGGGAGATATGTTCCACGGCCATCTGTATGGGTTCCGGATCAAGATCTCGCATCAGAGTACCTATGTATTGGAGCTGTCGTCTTCTGGACCCGTGTTTTGTCATGGTCCGGGCATCCAATATGGCGTCTTTCAACTCCTGTGGAATAGTCAGGTTTTTGAGCTCTTTTTCCGGGAGTTCCACCAGGGCTACGCCAATTTCTTGAAGGGCCTCGGCCTTTTTTTTCTTTTTTGTTCTGCTCGGGGGTGCTATCTCATCGGTTTGTTCCATCTTAAATATTTATCCTTGGGAATTTAGGGTTTGAGTGCAGGCATGGTGCCATGTTACTACATCATCATAGGGGATGGTGCCGCCAAAAATATCCAAGGCACTGCCAATGGTGAGATCCACCCGGTTTTTTCCCAGTTTTTTGACAAGATCAAGATCGGAAAATCGGCTGGCACCACCGGCATAGGTGGCAGGGATGGGGGAATGTGTGCCGAGGATCTCAACGAGTTCCGTCTGTATGCCTCCCATTTTCCCCTCCACATCCACCCCGTGGATGAGAAATTCGTCACAGTGGGCCGAAAGGCTGGAAAGGGTTTCTTCGGTGACGGCAACCTGGGTAAAGGTCTGCCAGCGGTCGGTGACAATAAAGAACTGCCCATCCTTTTTTCTACAGCTGAGATCCAGAACAAGGCGTTTTTTTCCCACCTTTTGTACCAGCGCGTTGAGTTTGTCCATGTCAATGGTGCCCCGGGAAAATACATGGGAGGTCACAATGACATGGCTGGCCCCGGCATTAAGATATTCTCCGGCATTTTCCGGGGTTATTCCTCCTCCCATCTGGAGGCCTCCGGGAAAGGCCTTAAGGGCAGATATGGCGGCATCATGGTTACCCGGTCCCAGGGCAATGACGTGGCCCCCGTGGAGCTGGTCTTTTTGATATAGTTGTGCAAATGCCGCCGGGGTTTTTTCGGTTTCAAAATTGGTGATGGGGGTCTGGGCCTTATTATCGTTGAGGGTTCCCCCCACAATCTGTACCACTTTGCCGTTTTTCAGGTCTATACAGGGTCTGAATTTCATGAATTTTATCCGTATCCTGCTTGAATTTCATGGTAAACGTTGTTTGATATGGAGCAAGTGTGTTGTCAGTATTAATAAAAACAATGGGTTGAAAAAATATTCATTGATATCATCAAAATTCACCATGAAATTTAAAGAGGATACTTTTACCCGCCCAGATATGCTTTTTTTACATCCGGGTTATTTAGAAGGTCTTTGGCAGATCCCTGGGCCACAATCTCTCCGGTGTCCAGGACATATCCCCGGTGGGCAAACTTCAGGGCAAGGTTGGCATTCTGTTCAATGAGAAGGATGGTCATTCCCTCTTCATTGAGTGTTTTTAATACCCTGAACATATCATACATGAGAAGCGGAGACAATCCCATGGAGGGTTCATCCAGGAGAATAAAATCACAGGCCGTCATAATGGCCCGGCTGACGGAGAGCATCTGTTGCTCACCGCCGCTCAAGGTTTCACTTCTCTGGTATCTGCGTTCCGCCATTTTGGGAAACAGATCATAGACCCGGTCATAATCTTTTTTTCTGGCCGCATCATCCTGGCGGGAATATGTGGCAAGTTTGAGATTCTCTTCCACGGTGAGGTTCCCAAAGATATGCCGTCCCTCCGGGGCCAGGGCAATGTGATAATCTGCCACAATGGCGTGGGCCGCTACATTGAGTATGCTCTGGCCATCATAAAAAATATCCCCGCCGGATACCTTGGACCCCTCGGGGGGGGGTACCCGGGTAATGGCATGGAGAGTGGTGGTTTTGCCTGCACCATTGGAGCCGATGAGGGTTACAATCTCGCCTTTGTCCACGGTGAAGGAGATGCCGTGCAGGGCCTCGATATTGCCATATTTTACATATAGATCTTTGATTTCAAGTAGCATCAGATATTATCATCCCCCAGATATGCTTTAATTACCGCCGGGTTGTTCTGGATTTCGTCGGGGGTTCCCTGGGCAATGGTTTTCCCGAAATCAATCACCTGTATCCATGAGCAAAGAGACATGACCACGGCCATCTGATGTTCGATCATCCAGATGGCAATTTTAAATTCCTTGTGAATCCAGGCAATGAGTTTTATCAGTTCCTGGACGTCCGATGAGTTAAGACCGGCAGCCGGTTCATCCAACAGCAAGAGGTCCGGTTTCACGGACAAGGCCCTGGCGATTTCAATTTTTCTCTGGACCCCATAGGGCAGGTTGCCCGGCCTTTCATCCTTAAATTGAACCAGGTCCAGATGTTCCAGAAGGTCCATGGCAATGGTGCGCATGCGGCGCTCATTGTCCATATATCTTTTGTTTCGCAGGAAAGAATCAAACAGGGTGTAACCCAGGTTGTGGTGCTGGGATATGAGTATGTTGTCCAAGAGGGACATATCATGCCACAGCCGGATGTTCTGAAAAGTCCTGGCAATGCCCATACCCGTCACCACATGGGGCTTGAGTCCGTTAATGGCCTTGTCTTTGAAAACAAGATCTCCCTGGGTGGGGCTGTAAAAACCTGAGACAATATTAAACACCGTGGTTTTTCCGGCACCATTAGGGCCAATGAGACCCATGAGTTCATTGCCTTGAAATTGTGTTGAAAAATCTGAAACAGCGGTTAACCCACCAAATTTCTGGGTTAACCCTTCTATTTTAAGCAAAGACATAAATCATCTC
>Ga0208900_1001096_pt1 | contig 15242 bp, 12 predicted proteins | sample AntAceMetag02UKK_FD_184763 | JGI IMG/M metagenome (GOLD analysis project Ga0208900, IMG submission 184763) | Saline lake microbial communities from Ace Lake, Antarctica - Antarctic Ace Lake Metagenome 02UKK (SPAdes) (version 2) | ecosystem: Environmental > Aquatic > Non-marine Saline and... | reverse complement strand
TACGGTTACCAGGTTGAAGAGCCGGACGCTCCTCAAATACAATTAAGTGCCGATATGATTGTTGACGAGGTTGAAGGGGGAAGTTTGTGGACTGCAGCTTATCTGGTTGATGAACAAGATATAGACATAGAAACAGAGCATGCCACAAGCCAATCGTGGAAACCCTATTGGAATATGGACAAGGCACCCTATCATATTTATTTTGATTTAGGAACCGAGCATGAGTTAACTTTAATTGCTCTTCACGACATGAACAATACCAAAAACATGGAAGTGTCCATTGGTAAACCCGGAAACTGGGAAAGCTTATTTATAGAACCCTGCGACAAATACAAAACCTGGAAACAACATGATGTGAATGTTACGACACGCTATGTGAGGTTTAGTATGACCGAAAGTGTTTTTGCAGCTGTTAATGAAGTACAACTTTACGGTTACCAGGTTGAAGAGCCGGACGCTCCTCAAATACAATTAAGTGCCGATATGATTGTTGACGAGGTTGAAGGAGGAAGTTTGTGGACTGCAGCTTATCTGGTTGATGAGCAAGATATAGACATAGAAACAGAACATGCCACAAGCCAATCGTGGAAACCCTATTGGAATATGAACCATGCCCCCTATCATATTTATTTTGATTTAGGAGCCGAGTATGAGTTAACCTTAATTGCTCTTCACGACATGAACAATATCAGTAACATGGAAGTGTCCATTGGTGAACCCGGGAACTGGGAAAGCTTATTTATAGAACCCTGCGACAAATACAAAACATGGAAACAACATGATGTAAATGTTTCGACACGCTATGTGAGGTTTAGTATGACCGAAAGTGTTTTTGCATCTGTTAATGAAGTACAGTTTTACGGTTATAGCAATGAAAATAGAGCAATTCAAGAGAAAAGTGCAATGGTGGAAACAACTGCTGATGCCCAAACGATTAAAATGGATAATTTAACTGAGGATTTGTTTCTATGCCAAAATCCGGTTAAGAATACTTTAATACTAAAGATACCAGACGAGCTAAATCACAATTTTAAAATTGAGGTTTATAATTTAAATGGAATGCAATTGTTTTCGAAAGAATATGTAGAGAATCCTTCGTCGAAATTAATGATTGATATTTCAGAAAAGCATATTAATAATGGTATCAATATCGTTCGATATTCAAACCAAAAAGGGATATGCAAAAGTCTTACATTTTTAAAAACTAATTATTAAACTTATTGGAATATAGCTGGTTTTAAGGTACTACCACGAATTTAATGGATGAATTCTAAAATAAATATTTATCAGATACTGACGCATGTTAATTGTTGGGTGTCGGATGACGGGTGTCAGATGTGCAAATAGCAGAAATACTGTTGTTTAACAACATAGCAACATCGGTCACCTGTCATCATACTTCAAGCAATAACTCACAATTAGCACATACTTGTTATTATTTTCCATTCTTGTTATTATTTTCCATTAAAAATACAGTAGAACCGTTTTTAAAAGGTATTGATTAACCCTTCTGACAAAAAAGAAATGATAATTTTTAGCTGAAATATAAAGTTAGATAGTGTATTTAATTTTTAGCCCGTAAAGGCAAGTTAAATATGAAAGTACTTCCTTTCCCTATTTCACTTTTTACTTGAATTTCTCCACCATTTTTTTCCACAAAATCTTTGCACAAAACAAGTCCCAACCCACTTCCTGCCTCATTGTTTGTTCCAAATGTTTTTACCGATTGTTTTTGGTCAAAAATCTTTTCAAGGTTATCCAACGATATTCCAACTCCTGAATCTTTGACACTTATTTCTACGTCAGTTTCCTTTACCACACCATCCAATACTATTAAACCGTTTTCAGGAGTAAATTTTAATGCATTCGACAATAAGTTCCGAAATACGGAATGAATCATTTGCATATCGGCAAAAACTGATATTTCTTCAGAAATTCTATTTTCAATCCTAATTTTTTTGTTCTCGCTGGTTAATTTTAGCAGACCAACAACACTTTCGGCAAGTGACCTTAATGTAAGAATTTCGGGTACAACTTTTAATGTATTACTTTGCGACTTTGCCCATCCAAGAAGGTTCTCCAGTAGAACATAAGCTTCATCTGTTGTTTTTGAAAGCTCTTTTATTGTATCCATGTACAATACATCATCGGGTTTTAATATACCTGTTGCAATAAAATCCAACGTTAATTTTACTGAACTTATAGGTGATCTCAAGTCATGACTTATTAGTGAGAACATTTTGTCCTTCATTGCATTAGCAAGCAACAGTTGATTAGCCTGTAATTCAATTTTTCGTTTGCTCTTTACGAGTTCCAGGTGATTTTGTATTCGAACCAAAAGTTCATCCTCATTAAAAGGTTTGGTTACGTAATCCACACCCCCTGCCTCAAAGCCTTTAACTATGTCTTTAACATCGGATCGACCTGTAAAAAAAATAACAGGGACATCTTTAAGCCTATCGATGTTTTTTATCTTTTTACATATTTCAATCCCGCTAAAGTCAGGAAGCCCAATATCAAGCAAAATTAAATCCGGATTCAAATTATTTAAAATTTCAAGCGCCTCAGTTCCATTGGTTACTGCAAAAGTATGGTAATTGTTTTTTTGTAAAATAAAATCTACAAGATTTAATTGAACTTCATTATCCTCGACAATTAATATTTTTGATTTTATTTCCATATTTTCGGCTTTCATTGGTAAATTACCTCCAATTTTATTTTAATATACGATGAATCAACTTGACTTAAATTAAATGATCAGTTGTGAATTATTACATTAAAAAAAATATTTTTTGTAAATCTACACATAATTTTCAAATTTTTCCATCTAACAAATAATAAGTATGTACGGCATCCTAAACAAAGCCATTGAAGTCCTTATAATAGCAAATTTTGAAGCAGAAAAATGGGAAGCAGTTAAAGAACGTTGTGGGATAGATATTGATTTTTTCATCAGCAACAAACCGTGAAAAGACGAAATAATTTTTCCTCTTTTTTTCAGATGGCTATCATCTCTACCAGGCCATTTCACATAAGAATTATAAATTCACTAACATTAACCGGCCTTTTCTTACCCTCTTTCTTATAGCCGGTATGATCTATCCGGTGATTGAAGCTTTGAAGACTTTGTAGAAAACGTTTCATGGCACGGTATCTTTTCTTTTATTCGCCTCAGAAAAAAAAATCCCTGGCCGAAACCAGGGATATTGTATGAGCAATGAAAAAGTTGTGTAAATTTTTATGGGTAAACATTACCTGCATTCCTGTATCCTGGCTCGTCTTTGTACCAATCAGGATAGTTAACCCCGGCACTCGAGGCCCAATCAGCAAAATGCAAGTAGGCATCCATAATTTTTATTTTCTCAACGGGATAGTCAAAAGACTCGATAATGTGAATTCCCCAAGGCATGTTGTTATCCGCCTTATAGTAGATACCATCAATCGGAACACTCACATCATCAAAGGTTCCAAACAGGGACCCATCGGCAAGATCTGTTGGTACATTATCGCTCAAATGCACTTCCCTGCTACGATCCTGATCTATTGGAACAAATGAATTGTATGGTGGCACACCGAAATCAGCCAAGGGTACGCGATTGCCTGAAGGGGTTGAAATGGCAACCTCCAGGGTGTAAAATTCTTTGGTTGGAGGAATATTCAATGTTGTATTCACCCCGATGGCTCCATTTCCCTGATGGGGCAAGAGGTCGAAGCCATTTTCCCAAAGTATGATAACAGCTTTTGATTGTCCACTTTCAGGATTTACAGCTTGTACAGAGGCATCTTCGTAAGTAAAATTAATTCCCTCAATTTGATCTGGTGTTATTTCCAACTGAAATCCAAAACCATTTTCAAAACCTGCCCCCATGGCCCTCAGTTTATATGTACCGTTTACATCCACAACATTGTTGGAAGCATTGGTCACATGATGAATATTGTAATCCACAACCATATCGTTGAAATCATAATCACCTTTTGAGGGCCAGAGATCTTCAAATGCTAGTGTCCCAAATTGGTTTTCGCCTGGATAGTAAACATTGAACGCTCTCTCAGGATCTGTAGGATATTCATCTACATCATCCGGCACACCATCTTCATCTTCATCTTCGATTGGATTCGGATCAGGATATTCTTCATCATCAATAGCTGTAACCGGGTTGGATGTCAGATAAAATACAGCATCATTAAAATCCTGGTCACCACCGGGGCGCTTCTGGTCTTCAATACCTATCAATACCAATTCTCTGATGTCATCATAAAGCATAACAAACTGCTGCTCAGGATCGGCTTGCGGGTTAAAATTAGGATTAGAATAAACCTGATGGGTGCCAAACCCAACAGTCTGGCTACTTTGGCTCCATCCGTTGGCTAATAATACAAGCCCAATATTGGTACCTGCTTCAAACTCTCCCAGGAACACTTTATCACCGGCCAATAAACCCCCGCCAGATCCTACATTCGATACATTCGGGAATATAATATTTATGAGTTCAATATCATCTTTGGAAGCCGGAGGATTGGCAGCATCATAAGTGTAAAATCCAAGAACGTTTTTCCAACCAGCACCTTCATCAATATAGGTAATCCAAACATCACATAGCTCTTCAAGCTCAAAATCATAGTTTATATCCGCTAAAATCCATTCGGGATGGTTATCGGGCAGGGCAAGCTGCTCAGGAAGGTTATTGTTTACCAGCGCAAGTAAGCCGGCATCAACAACATCACCCGGATTTACCAGGTATTCTGGAACACCATTCTCATCGTAATCGCCCATAGGCTGCAACAGTGCATTCGTGCTTTTAAAAGGCACAATCAAACCTCCGGATTTCATATCACGGGCTCCGCCAAGTTTAGCAATGATCTGATGGTTATCAACAGCAGTCACAATGTAATCGGGAAGACCAAGCCATTGGGTTGTAATAACAACTTCATCAATGTATCCCGGCAAGGGATGCACACTGCTAAAAGTACCCTGATCATTAGTAACACCTTTCAGGAGAAGCTTACCGCCATTCTCTGGTAAATCGGTGTAAATTTCGATTGGAACGAAAGGCACCACTTCATTGGTATTGGCCCTGGTATGAATTATAATGTCAACGTTGTCAGCAGTATTAAACAAAAACCCATCTGGAATGACCAAATCTGCTGTTGTTTCGATGCCCTGTTCATTAACTATCTCTTTCACACAGGAAGGCATTCCAATTATAAGGAAGACAAGGCTTATCAGTGCTATAATAATTTTTAACTTATTCATTAAAATTTTGGTTTTTGTTGTTGATAAATTTATTTATATAATTTTTTGAAAAGTTTCAATATGTAACGGACGTGATTTGGGTATTATCAATTGTCGCGCCAAAAATGTAAGTGCCTCAAAATCACAAGTTGCTTATCATCTATTTTTCCATTATGATACTTGAGCGACAAAATACGGTTCATTTTGAAAAAATGAACAAATAATTAGCACAACTTGTATCCAATAAATCATAAGTCTTTGATGACAAGTAGAACTTTGTATTCGTTAGATTAGAGTTAGTATCTGTGATGAATATCAGATAAAATGTAACCTTGGATAATTAGTAGCCCTAAACCCGCAAGAAAAAATTTATCGGCCAGCCAGAATGAGTAATCATAAGTTGGGATTTTGAAATTTATCTACTTATTTCGTGGATATTGTTGTTCCATGTAACTTTAAATAAATGTCACAAAAAAACCGTATTTTAATTCATAAACAAACATGGCAGATGTTTCCAGCCAAAATCATTGTTCATCACATCAAAAAGGTTCTCGCTGCACCCCCTTTGATTATAATATTCAATCACATGTTTCTCTGTACTTTCCCAATCGTCAGTCAAAATTGAGCGGTACACAAAAGCATCACCAGTAAACATATCAATCTGATTCTCTTTACCTTTTTCTCGCATAATGACCAAGCTATAACTTTTTTTTAAAAAATAGAGTAAACAGTATTCAAGCTACCTGATAATTATTTGCAATTAAATTTCTACTGTTTCCCATATCTCAATCTCAAATATTTTCCTGATATATATTTCAGATGTTTCCCTAAATGGGATTGAATATCTTCGGCACAACTACCACCACTACAAAATACATTCATTAGGTTTCTGATTATTTCACTGTAAGAAAACCCGACAGTCTCAACTCTCTGTCCAAGTTCATTATCTATTAGTTGTGATAATCCAGAACTATTAAAACTTTGATTAATAAAAGAAGTTCCTGCAAAAGGGCTTACGCTTGATGAAGTTTTTTGCATTTTTACGCTGAAAAAGTTTTCGTTCCTATTTTATTGTAAATAACACCACTAAAATAGGTGAATTTTTTCAGCCGTTAAACATTGTATAAAATACTTTTTCACAATGTTTTAACGGTTTTTATTAATAACTTTTTGCTGATTTAAGGTATAAGATGACAGGCCTAAAAACTTAATTTTTTTTCCAAAATTTGATATGCTTCCCACTTAAGTTCCAACAATAGGAAGGTATTCACTATGACTATGATTTAACTATCTCATTATTATTGTATTAAAAATTTGGTATCGTTTTTGGTAATGTAGGATCATAGTAATTAAAACAAAAACAATTAATTCATTAAAAAAAAACTAAAATGAGAACAAGAATTTTATCAATTCTTTTGGTTGCAATTTTTTCAGCAGCTTTTTTTACATCATGTTTGAAATCTGTGGATACACCAACACCAGAAGAGATGGCAACTGATTTTGAAAGTTTGCAGGTTCCTGCAGGCTTCACATGGTCCACCCTGGAAAAGTCAGCATTCATTGTACAAATTGTTGATGCAGAAAATAACCCAACTGATGCATTAAACGGATATCCACTTGATGCCACTGATATGAAGGGGAATTTATTACAGCGTACCAGCATCTTGGATGGTAAGGCAAGGTTTCTTTTAGAATTGAACAAATCAATCGAAACTGTCAGGCTTTACTCACCTTCACATGAGATTTCTCAAAATCTGAATTTGAAAGGTGAAAGCAAGACCTTTAAACTTAGCGAAACACTCAAATCAGTAAAAGCCTATGAAGATTCTGATTCCGATGGGGTATTTGATGAGTTTGATGATTTCCCCAACGATGCTGATAAAGCATACATCGTTTATTATCCATCACCATACAGCACTTCGGACCTGAAATCGGGTGATGGCGAACAAATTAAATTTTATTATCAAATGTTTGAAGATTTGTGGCCATCCAAAGGCGATTATGACCTGAATGACCTTGTTATTAAATTGAGAATGGTTACAATTTTTGACGGTGCTAGTAATTGGACAAGTGGTTCTTTCGATATCTACATCTGGACCAATGGAGCCGGCAATGATCTGGGAGTAGGTATTGAATTTTTCGACTATCTTGAAAACCAAGGTGATAAAACTTTATTTAAATATTTACAACCCGGACAGCTCCACCTGACAGCCGGATCCTTCGACCCGGTTCACACCAAAGTTGACCCTGATGTTGATAACGCGATCATTGTTTTCAGCCAGGCTTCTGATGTAAAGCCCGTTAATTACTGGAACACAGGCATAGGCCTTTCCTACGATCCAACTGCAAATTATCTATCCTTCAGTTATACGGTCGATGAACCAACCTTTTGGATGGCAGGGTTCATGTACCTGTTTTACACCAGCGACCGTGGTCGCGAAGTCAGGCCCGTCGGATTTCCGCCAACCACAGCAGCTACTTTTAATAAGTTGGGAACTTTTGACGACAACTCACCAAATACTTGGGACTGGACTCCAGGAACAGAATTTCTCTACCCTACTGATCCTTTATTCTATGCCACCTCCAGCAAACACCCCTGGGGTATCGAACTTGAGTATGACGGCAACCTAAAGGTGCCTTTCGAGCGAGTTAGTATTATTGATGCATTCCCTGATTTTAAGGATTGGGCTGAGAGTGGCGGCACCATTAATACTAATTGGTATGAAAATCCTGTTTCGGACCCAACATTAGTATTTGATGTAGAGACATTGATTGGACAATAGTAGAGCTCATTCACCTTACATAATATGTAAAAGCTGCCAGAATTCTGGCAGCTTTTTTTTGTGTAATCTGTTTATAAATTCAACCGTGTTTACAATTACAAAATATCTGGCATAGAAGGCATAACCTTCACCATAGTTTTCATTTCTTTTAACTGATTTTCTGGCTGATAGCTTGTACACAATTAATCATTATTTTTGACCCCAATTTTAAAAACTCAAACTTGTGAAAATACTGGCACTTGCTGCAACTGAAAGAGAAGTACGGAGCCTAAAAGAACAGCTCAGGCTTACTGAAGTTTACAATGATCGTTTTACGGCTTATGCTTTTGAAAATATTGCAATAGATGTACTTGTGAGCGGCATGGGTATGGTGGCAAAAGCATATCATTTAGGAAAGCATCTACAGATGGAGAAATACGACCTGGCATTGAATATTGGTATTGCCGGAAGTTTCTGCAAAAAGATTGCTTTAGGCTCAGTTGTAAATGTGGTACAGGATCAGTTTTCGGAAATGGGTGCCGAAGATGGCGATCGTTTTATCGACATTGCTGGGATGAATTTTAAGGAATTCGATACCTATCCTTATGCAAAAGGAATATTGAAAAATGATACCGATTTTAATCAATATGGTATAGCTGGATTAAAACAGGTTTGTGGCATCACTTCTAATACAATTCATGGGAAACAGGAAAGTATTTCCGAAATTATCAAGCACTTCAATCCCGACATTGAAACCATGGGTGGGGCGGCTTTTTTATATGCCTGTCTTTGCGAGAAAATACCTTGCGCACAAATCCGTTCTGCTTCTAATTATGTTGAAGTAAGGGATAGGTCGAAATGGGAAGTTCATTTGGCCATCGATCAGTTAACGCTTGAAGTAATGAAAATTTTCAGCTATTTAAACAAACAAAAAGCTTCATCAAATGAAAATGAATAGATTAATAACTGTAATCGTTGGGCTTTTTATGCTATCAATATCATCGTGCGATAACAAATGTAATATTGATTGTTTCACACCACCTGGCGAATTAGTACTTAAAATTACCGCTATTGATGATGGTAGCGATTTGATTTATACCGGGGTTTACAACGCAGATACAATTGCCATTTATTACTTTGACGCGAATGTGAAAAGGCATATCGAAATGAATGTATTCACTGATTCGGCAAATCAAAGTTCGGCTATCGTGTCAAATGAAATATCCTGGAAAAGCGTGGAGGGATACAAAGATTTTTATTTGTACTTGAATTATCAGGAAACTGATACACTTTTTTATGATGTAGTTTCAAAAACTGAGGATTGCTGCACCTATCACCCGATAATGAGTTTTTGCATCAATGGTAATGACGTCGAATATGATAACACAGATTACACCTATGATTTAAAAAAATGACAATCAATGACAATCAATGACAATCAATGACAATCAATGACAATCAATGACAGCAAAGCAAATGACACAAAAAATATCCCTTGGCTTTTCGCCTTGCCCCAACGATACTTTTATTTTTGATGCTATGGTGCATCATAAAATTGACACTCACGGACTAGAATTTGATTATGTGTTCGGCGACGTGGAAGAATTAAACCGAATGGCCTCGCAAGCCAGGCTTGATGTTACAAAACTTTCGTTTAATGCATATTTTTCAGTTGCCGAAGATTATTGTTTACTAAATTCGGGAGCCGCCCTGGGAAAAAACAACGGACCGATTTTAATAAGTAAAAAGAAATATTCAGTTGATGAAATCCCTAATTTAAAAATTGCTATCCCGGGGAAACAAACAACTGCAAACCTTTTGCTCACGGTTGCATATCCGGGGGCAACAAATAAAACTGAAATGTTGTTTTCGGATATTGAAGCAGCCGTGCTCGGAGGTGATATTGATGCCGGCCTTATTATTCACGAAAATCGTTTTACCTATGCAGAAAGGGGCCTCAATAAAATTCTCGACCTCGGAGAGTATTGGGAAACTTTAACAGCTTCCCCCATCCCATTGGGTGGCATTGCCATCAAAAGGAATTTACCTGGCAAACTCCAATTATTGATAAATCGAATATTGCATGATAGTGTCAACTATGCCTTCAACCATCCCGGTGAGGCACTTGATTTTATCATGGCACATGCGCAGGAAATGAATGAAGAAGTAATGTACAAACACATCCAGCTTTATGTAAATAACTTCACCAGAAATCTGGGAGCTGATGGTAAAAAGGCAATAGAAACCTTGTACAAAAAAGCCCATGAATTGAATTTGATCCCGAAGGTCGAACAAAACATTTTTATTGATTAATATCACAAGCTGAATGAAATACATTGATGAGTATAGAAATAAAGACCTGGTACTGAAGATTGCTGATGGAATAAAACGCATATCAAAAAAACCGGTAAAGCTGATGGAGGTTTGTGGTGGTCATACCATGTCCATTCAAAAGTTTGGTATCCCTTATTTATTACCTGATACTGTGGAATTATTGTCAGGGCCAGGTTGTCCGGTTTGTGTTTCCAGCCGCCAGTTTATCGACCATGCAGTTGCCTTATCGCGACTACCGGATATTATCATAACTACTTTCGGGGATTTAATCCGTGTACCTGGCTCTACTTCATCTTTAGACCGTGAAAAAGCTGCCGGTGCTGATATCAGGATCGTTTATTCTATCATGGAAGCCCTAAATATTGCCTTGAAATCCCCTGACAAAAAAGTCGTTTTTCTTGGTATCGGTTTCGAAACTACTGCACCCACAAGTGCAGCAGGCATATATCACGCACAGAAAAACAAAATTGATAATTTCTTTTTCCTAAGTTCACACAAAATTATGCCGCCAGCCATGTCGGCACTTATTGACGAAGGTGTAAAAATTGACGGATATATTGGCCCCGGCCATGTGAGTACTATTACCGGTTCAGAAATGTACGAAGAAATTGCACAAAAATTTAAACTGGGTGTTGTAATCTCCGGCTTTGAACCGGTGGATTTGATGCAGTCAATCTACATGCTGGTTGAACAAATAGAAAATGAAAAGCAGCATGTTGCAATCCAGTACAAACGTTTCGTAAAACCTGAAGGCAATATCAAAGCAAAAAAACTAATGGATAGTGTGTTTGAACTGAAGGAAGACTGGTGGAGAGGGCTGGGTATTTTACCAAAAAGCGGATTAAAATTAAGGGGCGAATACAGCTTGTTTGATGCCTCAAAAACGATTGAAGTAGAAATTGAACCTACAATCGAACCCAAAGGATGTATTTGCGGGGAAATTCTAAAAGGCAATAAAAACCCAAAGGACTGTAAATTATTTGCAAAAACTTGTACGCCTCAAAATCCTGTTGGGGCATGCATGGTTTCCAGCGAAGGTTCGTGCCATGCGTTTTATAAATATAACAGGGGGTGAGTTTGGAGTGCCTAAAGTTTGGAGTGCCTAAAATTCTGAGTTTGGAGGTTAGAATATGGATTTCGACAAGACCTGGAAGGTGGGGTGTTAAAAATTAATTTTCTGAAAATTGTATCTTTCTGTTTTTGTGTCTATTAAGATTTATAGAAAAAATGCCTTTTTGTTCCGTTTTTTGAATTTTTTCAAAGGTTTTTGCAAAGAGATTTCTCCCTCCTGCCCGCCGCTTCGCTTTGGCAGGCGGGTCGGTCGAAATGACAAAGTTGTAGTTTATTGGTTTTGGGGAAAGGGAAAGCGGGCGCTTTGCGCCCGCTTTCCCTACCGCACATTCATGGACTTTGTCATTTCGATGGAACGCAGTCCCGCACGTGCGGGAAGAAATCTATCTTTATGAAAATAATAATCTGATAAAAGGAGAGTTAAAGAGAAAAATACAATAAATGGAACGTAAAAGTAAAATACAGATTTTACAACCCACCTGGAAGGTTTGGCCTTATCAAACACAGTAGGTTTAAAAATTATGTCCATCTTTATTGAAATAAAACCTTCCAGGTCTTCGCCAGTTCAGTGTTCAAAGTTCAAAGTTTGGAGTTCATAGGTTTGAGTTTGGAATTCAGTTCTGAGTTTGAAGCTTACTCACAATTTACTATTAACAATTAACATTTAACTATTAACATTTAACCATTCACTTTTAACAACTAACATTTAATCATCAATGAAACACGATCGCAAAATACTTCTCAGCCACGGCAGTGGTGGTAAATTATCTCACGAATTGATCAGTGACATTTTTGTAAAATATTTCGATAACGAAATTCTTTCAGCACAAACTGATTCAGCAATTCTTGACCTTCAGGGCAGCCACCTGGCATTTACCACCGATTCGTATGTAGTCGATCCCATATTTTTCCAGGGTGGAAATATTGGCAAACTTGCTATTTGTGGCACTGTTAACGACCTTGCAGTATCTGGTGCAAAGCCTCTTTACCTGAGTTGCGGGTTCATCATCGAAGAGGGTTTTCCTATTTCTGATCTTGAATCTATTGTAAAAACAATGGCAGAAGAAGCCACAAAAGCCGGGGTAAAAATTGCTACCGGTGACACGAAGGTTGTGAACAAGGGGAAATGCGATAAAATATTCATCAATACTGCCGGCATAGGTTTATTAGGACCTGAAAGGAAAAATATCAGTTTTGGTAAAAACATTGCACCTGGCGATAAGATCATCGTGAATGGACCTATTGGCGATCATGGAATTGCTATTCTTGCTGCACGTGAATCACTCAGTTTCCAAGCCGATATTCAGTCTGATTGTGCTGCATTAAACGGCCTCATCGAAAGCTGTTTGGAGCTATCACCTGGGATAAAATTCATGCGCGATGCCACCCGGGGAGGAATTGCCACGGTTTTATGTGAATTGGCCGAAAATAAAGATTTGGGGATAATCATGAACGAAAACAGCATTCCGGTAAGCGAACTGGTAAAAGGTACCTGCGAGGTATTTGGCTTCGACCCGCTCTATCTTGCCAACGAAGGAAAAGTAGTTATGGTTGTTAGTGAAAAGGATGCAACTAAGGTGCTTGAAAAAATGCAAAAACACCCATTGGGACAGAAAGCTCAGATTGTTGGAGAAATTGTTGCCGACCATCCGGGCAAAGTATTATTGCAAACCGAAATTGGCGGACGAAGGATTATAGATATGCTTGCCGGTGAAATGTTGCCACGGATTTGTTAGGCCAGTTTCATCTCTAACTTCAACCTTTCTAACTTGGTGGTTGATACCATACCAACGATGTTGCAAGTTACAGGTTTCAAGTTGAGGTTAAATTTAACTTGTAAGCTGTAGCTTGCAATGATTGTAAGCACACAGACAAATTGGTGAAATAAAAAACTCAACGATGATGCAAAAGGCTTGGGTTATCAACCACTAGTACCCAATTCTTGGTAGAATTTATTGATGGCACCGGCAAGATCATCAAATACAACATAGTGGTTGTCGCAGCCGCTTCTTGAGCAAACATTTACTTTTCCGCCAGCCTTAATATTCAGCCCAACCATCGGCGCATCACAACTCTGACATTTAATGTCCCTCAAAAGGGATTTATTACAATTCGGGCAAAAGAATTTAACAATATCGCCCTTTTTGAACTCAATATTGCTCTCATGGTCGTAGCATCCATAACGTGCACACAGCCATAATACACCCCGTTCCTCTTCGCCAACAATATTGACTTTTATACTGGGCTTCTCATGCAAGGGATGCCCCTCATCCATCAAAGACGAATCGCAATGTGGGCATTTAACGATTAATGTGATAATGTTATTCATATTATACTCCTGTAAATTAAATGATTAGTAATATTTTGTTGAAATAACAGATTCTAAATGTACAAAAAATAGCTTACAATATACAAATCACTAAACTTTTGTGTGGCTAAATTAAAACAATTATCCAAGCAATGATGAAGGCTTAAAAAAATATTACATTTTTTTTTACTGGTTAATCAATATAAAATAGGTTTCATTTAGCAAGACTTTTCAGAAGGCTTTTCTATCTTTGCTGGCTGTAAAATAATTCAATATTATAATAACAATCTTTATTTCAAGATAAAATGCACGAATTTTCAATAGCTGTCAGCATGGTTGATATTGCGCTTGAATATGCCGAAAAATCAAATGCCACAAAGGTCAACGAAGTTGAACTTGAAATAGGTGAACTATCAGGTGTTGTGTATGATGCCATGGATTTTGCCATGCAAGCCGCAGTTATAGGAACATTGCTGGAAGGGGCAAAAATTAAAATCGTCGCACCACCGGGAATAGCCAAATGTAATTCTTGCAACCATGAATTTAAGGTTGAAAATATTTTTGATGCCTGTCCCAATTGTGGGGCCTACAACCCAAAAGTTATCGGTGGTAAAGAATTAAGGGTAAAATCACTCAATATCGACTAAATGATTTCGTTGTCCTTAATCATTTTAAATAATGAAAAAATAATAAACCATTAAAAACAATAAAACTTACACATATGTGCGGAACTTGTGGATGCGGACAAAATGAAGAGCCCGTAAAGATTTTAATACCAGGAGAAGAAGAACACACTCATAACTATACGCATGTTCATAAACATGAGCATGGAAATGAAGAGCATTCTCACGATCATAACCATTCCTACAATCATTCACACGATGGTGATAAAAGTGCCCATGAGCATAAACACGAAAGTAAGCATGGAACACAGGATCATGAACACCAGCATTTGCATGGGCACAATCATGATAATGATGACCATGATCATCATCACGAGCATCACCATCACATTCATGACCACGACCATGTTCACGATCATTCACACGGACGACAGATTATTATTGAAGAAAATGCGCTGCAAGTGAATAGGCTGTCGGCTGAAAGAAACCGTGGTTATTTTGAAGCGAAAAATTTGGTTGCACTCAACCTGGTAAGTTCACCGGGATCGGGAAAAACCAGCTTGCTCGAAAAAACAATAATAGCCCTCAAAGACCAAACCAACATTTATGTAATTGAAGGCGACCAGCAAACCATGAATGATGCTAACAGGATTGATGCTGCCGGAGCACCTGTTGTTCAGATAAACACCGGGAACGGATGTCACCTTGATGCTGACACAGTAAACAAAGCTGTTAAAAAACTCGACATCCAAAGCGAAGGCATTTTAATGATCGAAAATGTGGGCAACCTGGTTTGCCCTTCACTTTTCGACCTGGGCGAAGCAAAGCGTGTGGTAATAATCAGTACCACCGAAGGAGACGACAAACCTTTGAAATACCCGACAATGTTCGAAACCTCCGACATTTGTATT
>Ga0208900_1001094_pt1 | contig 15251 bp, 11 predicted proteins | sample AntAceMetag02UKK_FD_184763 | JGI IMG/M metagenome (GOLD analysis project Ga0208900, IMG submission 184763) | Saline lake microbial communities from Ace Lake, Antarctica - Antarctic Ace Lake Metagenome 02UKK (SPAdes) (version 2) | ecosystem: Environmental > Aquatic > Non-marine Saline and... | reverse complement strand
GACAAAGATAAATAGGCTTCAAAGCTTATATCACTGGGTCTTCCCTCAACCTTTTTTAAATACAAGCGACATTCGATGCTGATCTGGGGCGGCAATCATTTGTGTCATAACCTATCTATCGTAGGTAAAATTTCTTCTACCTGAGTCTGGTAAACTCAAACTTTCTCAAAATCCGAAGATTTTTTAAAAGCTACCACCCTAAAACATTACGGATTTTTAAAAAGCCGCTATCCCTTTAGGGTAGCGGTAGTTTACAATCACATCCTAACCCGATCAAATCGGGATTAATTAAAAAAATGAGGATCTGCAAAAAACGCGCTATTTAATTCTTTTAAATATAAGGATAGCCGTCATCAAATATGCGTTTCCATAAGAATCATTGTAATGATTATTAGTAAAAATCGGATAAGTCTACAAGTGTTAACCTATTTTAACATCTTGAAATAAAATATTGTTATTATAGCTTAAATTATAGGTCAACACTTGTGGGCCTATCCGTCTTTGTCCTTGTTGTCCACCAAGATGCCCTTGGCCTCGGCCTGTTCAACGATATCTTGGGATTTTTTATTAATACGGAGAACTTATCTGAATCTTTGTTGCCAGGGTTTCCCATGCGTTATCCCCAATATATTGAAAGCAATTTCCCTGACATTAGGGGGTAAATGGTGGATCCATTTACAAATATCTTTATCACTTATTATCCTTGTTGTCCACTGGGATGCCCTTGGCCTCAGCCTGTTCAGCGATATCCTGGGATTTTTTGTTTTCTCTGGCTGCTTTTTTCATGGCAACCTCAGCATGACGCTGGGCTGACAACGCTTCTTTCAATCCGGCAATCTGAGCCTCATCCATGACCCCGCCGGACAATTCCACTGCCTGCATTTTTTCCTTTGCCTTTTCCCGGGTGGATTCAGCCTCCTGCTGGGCGTTAAGGGCACGTTTTTCTGCATGCTCAAGGGCATCCATGAGGGCTGAAAGTTCCTGCACCGGCCCTTCTTCTGGCTCAGCATCCAGGTCGATATCTTCAGCGGCCATAACCATGGCAACGGTGTTCAGCCGTCCAAGCACATCATTGCAGGAGGTTCCGAGGGGCCCTGCCAGTCGGTTGTTATTCAGGGAAAACGGCATAAAAACAAGGGTGGCATCGCCTGCATACTCCACAATCACATCATCGCTGATATCTGTGACAATGATCGGCTGGGCATTGATCCGGATATCATCAAGTACCGTTTGCAGGGCGGCTTTGTTTTCCGGGGAATCCGTGTCATAATTCATGGCCAGCACCCTTATGACACAATCTTCCCAGGCGGTGTCCCGGGCCATGAGATGGGCAAACAAAAGCATGAGACGGCTTGAATCATCGCCTTTCCACCATACGTCAATTCTTTTTTCTTCCGGCTTGACGGCTTCCACCGGGGCCCATCCATCTGGCTTCATGGACAGAACAACGGTATTGCACCGAAACCGGGCAACCGATCGCACAAGGGAGGTGAGGCTTGATTCCGCAGAGATTTCTGGATCTGAGAATTCCTGCCGGTTCAAAAGAACGGTGTTCGCATGAACCGCCCCGATACCAAAGGATTGAACGGCGGCCTGAAGCCCCTCTTCAAGGGATGCAGCTGTTATCACCACCGGGAAGGAACGGCGTTTTAACGGCTGAAGTTCCAGGGTGAGCGCCTCCCTTGCCTTGAGCCACTCTCTTCCCATGCGGGGCCCCCTGCCTTCCACCACCGTCAGAGCGGCGGTGAATCCACTGCCCCCTTCAAACCACGCCCCCAGGGTTAAGAGCTGTTTTCGGGTCTCTGTTTCCCGGGCCACGGCAAGCACACAGGGTCGCCAATCCCTGGGATGTTCCAGATCATCCTGGGCAGCCAGAAGATTTTCCCGAATTTTTTTCAGGTGATAGGAGCGTTGTCCGTCAGCCCATCGTGCCGGTCCTGAGGTTTGTTTAAGATACTGATAAATAGCCGTGATAATGGCAATGGCAACAAGTCCTGTCTTGAAATCAATGGCCAGCATCACCCCCAGACAGACCAGAAATCCGGCCAGACTGATCCATGGATGATAAAATCGAAACCGGGGTCGGAAAGAAGGACTTGCCGCATTGGCTTCAAAATAGGTGGCATAATTGAGCAGACCATAGGAAATCAAAAAAAACATGGAGACAATGCGTGCGATGAGATCCAGCTGACCAAGGGCAATGGTACCAAGGGCAATGACAAGGGACAAAAGCACCCCGCGCCGGGGATTGTTTGTAGGGCCAAATCCTTTGGCAAAGCGGTTTAAAAAAGGAAAAATCTTGTCCGAGGACAGGGACTGGAGGATTCTGGGAGCCCCGAGAAAGGATGCCATGGCCGAGGACAGGGTGGCGGCAATCACCCCGGCATCAATAAAGAACCCCCAGGCGGAAGCCTGTTTCATTGATCCATAGTCGTTTCTTAAAATTTCACCGGGCAGGGTTCCTGCCATAAAAACGGCCACTGTAAAATAAACGCAAATGGAAATCCCCACGGCCATGAAGGTTCCCATGGGAAGGCTTTTCTGTGGGTCTTTAAGATCTCCGGACATGCTCACCCCTTGAGTAAAGCCCGTGGCCGCAGGGAAAAAGATGGCAAACAGCATCCAGAATCCAAAGGAACTTTTCTGGGAGCCCCAGTTTTGAGCCAGCAACCCGGCATCCCAGTGCATGGCACCCCCAACGTAAAAGGACACAAGTGCCAGCGTCATAAGAACCATGACCGCATACTGAAATCGGGTGGCCCAGTCGGCTCCCATCCAGGCCAGCGAAAAGAGAAGCAGGACGGCAAGCCCCCCGATCCATTGGGGAGAAAGGGATAGACCCGGGGCAAAGATGGCAGCCACAGCTTCGCCAAAACCGATGCAGTAAAAAATGCAATGGACACAGACTGGGCAAGGAACAGCACAATGCCGATGGCCCCACCGAACTCAAGCCCCAGGGTTCTGGAAATCAGATAATAATCTCCGCCGACTTTGACCTTCAGATTTGTGGCCACGGCAGCCAGGGAAAAACTGGTCAAAATGGATATCAGGTTGGCAAGGCCAAGGATGATCAGGGCCGATGCAAGACCTGCATTGCCGATGACAAACCCCAGGCGGAGAAAAAGAATAATGCCCAGGATGGTCAGCAGGCTTGGGGTAAAAACACCTGCAAAGGTTCCCAGGGTTCCCCCAGTGGTTTTTGCTTTCATGGATGGTTTCATTTTAACACTCTCTCACAAAATAAATTAAATATTAAAAAAGGTGCCCCGGGGAGCATCAGGAACATTATAATTGTGACTTGGATTTAACCTGAAAAGCAATAATATGAAAGACTTGAATACGGCATTTTTAAATCAAATGAGTGCTGAGAAAAAGTACCTTATAATGCACTGCGTATTCGTTTAAATTCTTCACAGGTCGCCACCAGTGAATCAGGCGGCGATTCGAGTTCTAGTTTCTCTTTGCAACTAACTGCAAGCCTGTCGATAAAGCGATGGGCCTCCTTTCGCTCAGCAATTTTTCCATACTTAATTTTGTAATTTTTCTTCGCCTCATCAACAATTTCACCATCCAGATAGGCCATCCAACTCTCAATATGCCACTTGGGTATGATGTATGATGTATGCTATTGCTTCATTATCATCCCTTGGATGCAAAAATTTTGCATCCAAATTGGCTTTTACCTGTTCAACAGAGAGTTCATCCGCATCTTGAATCACTATCAAAATAGTTGATGCGTGCCGCTTGCGCATGGCTTCTGCTTCCTGAGAGATGTTGTCCGCTACATATTTTTTACCAGACCCCTCTCCATCAGGATAAGGTAACACCCGAATTACGCGGGCCTTTACACCCCACCCCTTTTTCAGGAAACGTTTTACAAACATTTCATGGGCTTTATCTTCACACAGAACGATGATTTGAGATGCTTTACTCATTTTCCCACCCCCGCGCCATGGCTTCCGCCGGAGCCAACCCGGCAATTTGGGGAAAAGGTTTTACAACAACGTGGGCTCCTGCCTGCCGGGAAAACCACAACTCCGTGCCTCTTGCCATCTTGTTAACAATTTCAGGATGATGAGATATAATCACAACCTGTTTGTCGTTTTCATCACAAATGTCGTTAAGATTTTCAATCCAGGGTTGGATTTCACGCATTGAAACAAAGTTGTCCGGCTCATCAATTAGCACTGTGGAAAAGATGCCAGCGCGCAACGCTTCCAAGACCATATAAAGAATGATCAATTGGCGTTGACCATCAGAAATATTCATAAACTCAAAGTCATGGTCTTTGCCTTCAATACGGAATGTCACCATCAATTTTCGAGATTCACCGATTTCTCTGAGACTCAACTGTTCATAACCTGGAAGAACGTCCTCCAGGAGTTGTTTTGCCCCATAACCAATAGATGGTTGCTCCTGTAAGAGATGGCGGTACCACTGGGCAAAATTTTCACCACATTCCGATAGATTGCGTGACTCGCTCACAGCAGCCTCTTTTACAAGCAATGGTACCGGATGAATCAACAGGATTTTTTCAAGTTCTTCCCTGAAGCGGATTAAAGGTTTATTGTCGTCACGCTGTGCAATTGTCGGAATCACTGAACGACCGCAGTTCGCAGGGAAGACAGCTCCTTCTTCTATTTTACTCGTATTCCCGTTCATACGGTAGAGATGCGCTTCCTGCCCATCAAACAAAAAAAATCTTGAGTCTTTCCAGATCAGTTCTTCTCGCTTAATGCGTTGTTTATCTTTCTGGTTTGTATATTCAATAGTCAATTGATATTTGTACACCTCGTCATCTATCATCAGGGAAAAGCCTATCTTTTGATCAAGTCTTTTATCCCAGGTTGTCAGGGTGTTTTGATTAAAAATATCCTCCACATGCTCGCCGCGCATCAGCCGTTGAACATAACGCAATGCATCCAGAACGGACGTCTTGCCTGAACCATTATCACCGAGCCAAAGTTGAAAGTCCTCCGGCTTGATCCGGAAATTTGTCAAACATCGAAAATTATCAATATAAATTTCACTTATCATCGGTTTATTTCCTCTCTCATTGGTAAATCTCTTCAGATACGACAACATCCAAAAGACATCAAGGATACTACCATTAAGATCAAAGTTTCTGAAGAAATAAATTCAAATTTTCGCGCCTTTTAGCAGACTAAAATCATAATAGCAAGACCATTTCCAAGGATCTGGCCAATGGACGGTTCATCCCCCGCTTTCATTAGGAATCAAGGTGTAACGCCATTTCAGTTTTTTTGGACAAAACGGACGCAGACCCAGGCAAAGCCAAGGTAAAGTAGTGTCAGGCCCCACATCCAAATCCATTCTTCCCGGACCTGGCTAAAGGAGGCGCCCATCTGTGTAAGCCGCAATCCACCGGAAATTCCCCAGGTACTTGGCAGCAGCATGGATACGGCCCTTATCCAGCCAGGCATATTTTCCACAGGCCATGAAAATCCAGAGATAAGAACCGCAATCATTGAACTCCATACAATCATTATAATTGCCGTTTCTCTGGTTTTAAAAAATTCTGCCAGGACCTGACCCAGCAAAATCACCGATAACAAAAAAGGCAGAAGGTACAGCAACATCGTTGCAATGCCGGTGCGCATGGGAAAATCCCAGATTCGGTAAACCACTCCGTAGATGAAAAGGATATGGACAAAGTAAAGGCACAGGCAGGCAATGGTTCTTGAAATAATTCTCACCATGGGCCCGCCCCGGCGCGGAGTGACGGTTTTTCCAGCCAGCGACTGTTCCCTGCGGGTCCCGGATATCATTCCGATTCCAATCAACATGGTCTGCTGCAAAATCAATATCAGAACTCCCGGAACAATATAGGTGGCATACCCCATGTATGGGTTGAATAAGGATCGGCTGAGCAAGGTGAGCGGGGACTGGTCTACCATGGCCTTATCCGCAGACCTTCCCAGGACTTGAAAACGGCGGATCTGAATGCCTGCAGACAATGTGCGGACGGCTTTAACCAACCCGGTCATGGCCTGCCTGTAGATCAAGAAATACGTAGCATCCACGTAGGCCGCCACATATACCTGGCGCCCGATGAGGACATCTTTTTCCACCCCTTGGGGGATAACCAAGACGGCGCTGTAACGTCCAGAACGGATCTCCTGACGTGCTTTGCCAAGGTTCTGGGATCGACCTTCCACCCTGAGCATCTGTGAAGCGTCCACCATCCGAACAAGCTTTCTGCTCAGCATGGAGTTGTCCTGATCAATGACGGTGAGAGGTACCTGGCTCAACACTTCCCTGGCATAGGGGAGTGGATAGACAAACGAATAGAAAACAATGGCCGCACCCATGATGATGAGAACGCCCGGATCCCTGAAAATAGATCTCAGTTCCGCTGTTATGTTAAAGGAAAGGTTCCTGATCATGATTTCCCCCAATAACAGCTATCCGTCATATGGCGCTTCAGCAGGGGAACCAGGCAAATTCCCGCCCCAGTATAAAGGAGAAGGATGAAAAGATCCGGAACCGATTCCCATGGTTCTGCACTTCTAATGGTCTGTTCCAGAAAGAGGTGAAGATAGTGTGTCAGTGGCAGCATGTTGCTCCAGGCCTTTCCAAGGGGCGGCATTCCTGACTGGGGAAAGGTAAGCCCCACGAAAGCAAAAGCGGTCCCGGAGAAAAAAGAGGCCGCACTGAGTGCCATGCGAAGGCTGGGACAGAAAAACACCAGGATTATACCGCACCCCATGTAGGCAAGTACCAGAAAAACGGTGGCAGCAATCAGACCGGTCAGAGATCCCCCCAGGGGAACGCCAAAACCGTTAAGAATAATTGCCAGCATCACCAGGCCCAGCAGACAGAATGAAATAAAATATACCGACAGCTTTCCCGCCACTGCTTTCCAAACGCTTCCACCGGCAGTTTCCAGCCATATTTTTGCAGTGCTGTTCTTAAACTCGCTGCCCATGGCCATCACCGCTGTCATAAGAATAAAAATCTGAAAAAATGTGGGACAAAGCGCTGCTGCAAGGAAATACATGTAATTTAGCTGGGGGTTGAACAGGACATGCCTGTCAAGATTAACCGGTTCCAGATGAGCCATTGCAGCGTCGGCCATTTCACCGCGCCGCAGCCTGGATTTAAAATTGATGCCTGCAGATACCGTTGCAACCGCGGCAGCCAGGTTACTTGAAATAATGCTTCCGGGCAGCAGCATCTGGGTATTTGTATAGCCGATCACCTCTGCGCCTTTGCCCCGCAGAATATCGTCTTCAAGTCCCCGGGGCAGGATAACGGCAGAATAAATTCTGCCACTCAACATCAAGTCCCTGGCTTGGGCAGGATCCACCGCCTGAAACGAAACCGCGATAACGGAAGTCGCGTCAATGGCTTTGATGATGGTGCGTGACAGTGACGAGTGGTCAAGATCCACCACGGCCACCGGTAGATCATGGGGATATTGGTTGGAAAACAGGCCCCAGGACAAGGCAAAGGATAGCAAAGGGAGGACGATCATTGCCAGGGCATAGCGGGAATGCGTTCTGATCTGGGACATCTCACGTAAAACAACGCCCCAAAATCCATGGGGATACTCATTTTTAGACATCTGGCAGATCCCCAGTGGGGACGATAATGCTCATACCCGGCCGCAGTCCGTCTATTTTTTCAAGGGGCCTGGCCCGGACTTCAAATGTCTTCAGGTCAAATCCCCCGGAGGCACTGGTGGCTCTCCAGGTGGCAAAGTCGCCTAACACTGAAATGTAGCTTATTTTAACATCAAATTTCTTATTACCGAGAGCCGGTGCGGATACGGGAAAAATGGCTCCCATGCGCATCCCGGCCAGTCGATCCTCACGCAAATTAAAGGTTACCCAGATATCGTCCAGGTCAAGGATCGTTACGATTGGATAACCGGGGCTGACGATTTCTCCAGGATTGGCAAGGACATGGATAACCTCACCGCCCAGGGGTGATTCCAAATGGGTTTCTTTGAGATAGCTTCGAACTTCGGCCACGGCTCCCTGGGCCTGATCAACCAGTGCCGTTGCCGTTTGTCGATCTTCTTTCCTGGCACCTTCCAGAGCCATGTCATACTGCGAACGTGCAGCTGTTGAGGCGGCACTGGCCACTTTCCATTTTGCTTCCGCCTCGTCTCTTTTTTGCCCGGGAACAATTCCATCGGCAAACAGGTTATTGATACGCCGGTAGGTTTTTTCCGCGAGATCTGCAATTTCCTGACTTTGTATCCATAGATTCATGGCCGCAGTGACTTCCTGGTTCCTGGCACCTGCGTAGGCTTTGTCACGTTGGGCGGAAGCGGCCTTTTTAGACGATGCCGCCTGCTGGAGCTTTGCATCAATCTCCGGGCTGTCAAGTTTCAGAAGGCTGGCTCCCTTTTCCACAGATTGTCCCTCTTTGATAAAAACGTCAGAAACACGACCGGCAATTTTAACAGCAAGATTCACCTGGGTGGCCTCCACTTCACCCTGTATGAATTCAAGCTCTGGTTCCTGTAGATACCAGGTCAGCCCTCCCACCAATCCCAGCAGAACAAGGAGTCCGAGGACAGGTTCAACTATATGGCGTATGCCTTTCAATTTTCCACCTCCAAAATTTTTCCGGCCAGATACTGGGGATAATCAGCACCTCTTCCGCATGATTCAAGCAGTTGTGCCAGGGCCACGTCAAAGCTGTAAGCTGCCATCATTCGTTCCACCTGAATCCCGGAAAGAGACATCTGAGCATCAACAACATCCAGGGAGGTGGCAAGTCCCTCTTCAAACGAACGCGTTCTGGCCCAAAGATTTTCAGCTGCCAAATCCAGCGATGCCTGGAGTGCGTCGAATTGCTCTTGACCTTTCATCAGTTCCTGGTAACGAGATGAAACCAGGGTTTTAAGATCTCTGGCCACTTTACGGGCAGTCAAATCAGCCTGTTCGGTCATCAGTTGTGCCGCCTTGATACGGTTGGACCTTGCACGGCCGTCAAATAGGGTAAAATTAACGCCGACACCCATGGCCCAGGTTGGATCCAGAGCCGTTAAGTCGTCTTCATATAGTTCTCTGACCCCAAATAAATAGACATCCGGGTAAAGTTCCGACTGGGTGGCCCTCAGGTTTTCCCGGGCCTTGTCCCTTACCGCCTGGATCTGGTCCAGGGCCGGATGGTTTTTCAGTGCCTGATCTATAAAAAAATCCACCGGATCAATGCCATGGACCAGAAACAGCCGCGTAGAAGGGTTTACAACCTCATCTGAAGCCAGGATGTTGGCAAGGGCAATTCTGGAAAGATCCAGGTCGCGTCGGGAAGCCTTGAGTTCACGGTCCGCCTGGGCTTGGGCCACCTGGGCATGGAGAAACTCGGTACGGGCAATGAAGCCTTCTTCCTGTAGTCTGCGGGCTTGAAACAGGTGTTGAGCCAGGGCATTCTTCACCTCAGTCCGGATATTTAAAACCTGGTCCATCAACCGAACGGCAAAGTAATATCGGGCCAATTCAGATGTCAGGGTTCCCGTGGTTCTGCGCATTTTTGCCGCTGCCTCCCGGGTTCCGGCATCAGCCGCTTTTTTTGCGGCTGTTATTTTTCCTCCGGTGTAAACCGGCCAGATCATATTAAGCTGAGCCTTGAAAAAGGTATCCTCTTGAATGGTCTCTTCAAACGAGGGAACCATTGCAGAAGGAACTGTGGGATGCATGGCGAGAATGACCTCCCTTATGGGATTTAAATCCAGGTAGATGGGGTCATCAATCCGGGTCAGCCGTCCAGTCAAGGTGATTTTGGGCAGATCCAGCCCCCTGGCAGCCTTGGCTTCGTATGTTTTCTGCCTGATTTCGGAGCGAGCCGTTTGCACGGATTCATTCCGGGTAAGCATGTCATCAAGCGCCCGTGTAAAGGTCAGGCCCGTATCTGCTGATACCAGGGATGTTCCTTGAAGGATCATAAAACATAAAAAAGCACAAATCCAAAACGGTCTTGATCTGGGCCTTATCTGAAAATTTTTGTTTTTTCTTCCAGCAGGTGACGTGATCATGCCCGATTCTTTGCCGCTGGATGTTTCCTTCTTTTGAAAAAATGAACAAACCATACAGGAAAGCCTCTTTCCTTTAGGAATGAGTCCGAAATAACTTTTCCATTTCGAGATGGGGACAGATTTAAAAATCTGTCCCCTAAGCACGCAAATGGACAACTTATTTAAAACTCATTCCTTAATCAATACCTTCGCCAATTTTATTTTGGCCTAAATTTTAATCAATATATAGTTCATAAAAATTATATATGAACAATATATGGTATATGAATTATGAAAATTCAAACCATGATATGCGGGCATCCTTCAAAAGTACTTTACACTTTTTTAGCGCATTTCCCATTTGCAGGGGCTTTTTCCCAAAAGACTGTAAAGTACTTTTGGGCTCATATGCAAGGATGCCTATAAACGCACTTGTTTTCGCATTAGACTGGGAATTCCCGAAGCATCTCATGGATACCTTTGTGCATCTCATACCAAAACTCGTAAGCAGCAGCATGGCGATCCCGGGTGAAAAAGTCAATCCAATAATCCAAATCAGGGCTGAGAATATGATCTATCTCTTTTTTGTTTTTCAGGAAGGTAAAAACCATGTCCATATTACGTTCTGATTCCCAGAACACCGATGCATTACGGCTTGTGATGCGGCCAGCCGTGAGACGGATGGACGTAAGGTATGCATCCTTCTGTCCGAAGATGTTTTCCATCATATCGGGTATCAATGCCTCGGCCCAGGCCCGGTGGAAACGGCAGACCCCCAAGTTGTCCAGCAGAAGTTCCTCTATCATGCGCTGGGCATTTTTTCTGCCCAGTTCCCGGGGGGGGAAAAAATCCCGACCATAATTCATATAATATTTCCCCATAATGGCCATGGGTGAAAAAACGCCGGGAGTCCAGTACTGATTGGGAACCATCCATCCCTGGCGGGCAAAGGAATTGTATACAAATTTGTCCAGAACGGCTTTACCCTTTTCCCGCGCCAGGCCCCGGGCCCATTTCCGGACACTGAATGCCAGCGGTATTTTCCCATTGGGTCCGATCATTTGATCCATTAACGCCATGCCCAGTTCGGCATTGTGCATTGAATCATTTATCACATCAAAGTCGGCCATATCCCATCTGGGCAATTGATCCACCCCCAATTCCTGGGGCAGTATCAACCCCTCGTCCAGACAATCCATGAGCCAGGCAAGGGTTCCGCCCAGGGAAATGGCATCAAAGCCCAGTTGATCGGCATGGTGGTTAATTTGTTCGGCTGCCCGCTGGTCAAAGATGCCTGATAAAGGCCCCATGGTCTGGTAGGGTTCATAATCTTTTTTGTAAATGCCGTTCATCTTTTTGCAGACGGCCGTGCAGGGCTCACCGCAATTGCGCTGCTGTTTGGTCTGGATGGTCTCCTCATTAAACTGTTTGAGATAATGGTTGAGGATAAACCGTTCATGAAAATCCTTGCGCGCCGCCTCGGGCCAGTAGATTGTCCGGTAGTTGAAGGCAAGAATATCGCTGCCCATGGTGGCGTAATTGATCCCAAATGTGCCGCCGGTATTAAATTTCGGGTCGAAGCGGTATTTGGTGGTGGCCTCCATGTCCTTGGCTGCCATCCGCAGATTGAATTTGTCCTTAAACCATTGGTCTGCCACAGAGCGGTCCTTGAAGTCCTCATCAATGTGAGTCCCGCCATAGATGATGCCCACAATACCATGTTCCTGAAACAATTTAGAGCCAAAGCCCCCCCGACCCGCCCAGGTATCCACAGGGGTTAAGCTGCCTTTTTTAATCGGGGCAGATGCCACGGCACCGAAATCAGACCCGCATGAGGCTGGCCCCACAGCCAGCACCCGGGGATCTTTTTCGTACCTTGGGCCAAAGGTCTCAAGGGCGTGTTCCATTACGGCGTAAACCCCCTTATCCCCCGTTTCCCAGATCTGTTCGGGAATAATTTTGATCAATTCCACTTCTATCTCTTCGCCGTGGTTCCGATTCAGGTATAAAATGCTTGGGTGCGAGGCTTTACCGATGATGCTGAGATTATTTATGCCCAGATTATTGAATACCAGGGCTGCGCCTCCCATGGAAGAGATATAGAACCCATGCCAGCAGGGGGAAATCCCGGCAAAGACGAGCCGGTTGAATCCGGGAAAGACAGAGCCCGCCAAAAGTCCGGCACCAATGGTCAGGGCGTTGTGCTTGAAGGCCAGATGAATACCGATATCCACCGGGCCAAAAAATTCGCCGGTGCGGTTGCGCTGCATGCGGTAAAAACCGGTTCCGGTATCCACAATGAGGGTTTTAATCGTATGAAGGGTATCAGGCATTCGGGGTATCTCCTTATTTGAATTTGAATCTTCCTTTGAAGGGTGATGTTGCCCCTGGACACAAATCTGGCAGGTATTTTTCAGGGGCCGGGCAGCCAATCACGATCTTGTTCGGAATAACAATATTTGTTTTTAACTGTTAAATTTCAACCACAGGTGGCCGACGTTATGATCAAGCCCGAATTATGAAACCAACCCCTTTTCTGCCTGGGCCTGAATAGCCGTAATGGCAACGGTATTCACAATATCTGTTACAACACACCCCCGGCTAAGATCGTTAACAGGCTTATTAAGGCCCTGCATAATCGGACCTATGGCAACTGCCCCGGCAGAACGTTGAACCGCTTTGTAAGTATTGTTGCCTGTATTAAGATCTGGAAATATAAAAACGGTCGCCCTGCCGGCTACTTTACTGTCCGGCATTTTAGCTGCTGCAACCGTAGGATCCACAGCCGCATCATACTGGATTGGCCCTTCAAGAAGTAAATCAGGTGCCAGTCGGTGGGCAATTTCTGTTGCTCGTTTAACTTTATCAACCTCCTCACCTATCCCAGAGGAACCGGAAGAGTATGACAGCATTGCCACAAAAGGCTTTATACCAAACAACACTGCAGTCCTTGATGATTCTATTGCTATTTCTGCGAGTTGCTCCGCAGTAGGTCTGGGATTAACGGCACAATCACCATAGGCAAGGACCCTGTCTTCAAGGCACATAAAAAATACCGAAGACATGATGGTACTTCCGGGTTTAGTTTTTACGAATTCCAAAGATGGTCTCACCGTGTTCAAGGTTGAGTGGGCTGCGCCAGACACCATGCCATCGGCGTGTCCTTTGTATACCATCATAGTTCCAAAATAAGTGACCGCAGACATCACATCACGCGCATTGTCTGGCGTAATTCCTTTGTGCTTTCGTAACTCAAAATAGGTTTCAGCATAGTCATCAAAGAAATCAGATTTCACAGGATCAATAATTTTAACACCACTTAGAGCCAGTCCAAGTGTCACAATTTTGCTTTTAATAGTATGGACGTTGCCAAGCAGAATGATCTCCACCACATCCCGGTGAATGAGTATCTCAGCTGCCCGCAAGATTCGCTCATCATCACCCTCGGGCAACACGATGGTCTGCTTATGTTCACGCGCACGTTTTATAAGACCGAATTCAAACATTTTCGGCGTCATGACCAGCATGCTGTAGCCGACAATTTTATTCCTTAACTCAGACGTATCCACATGGGATTCAAACAACCCCAGCCCAGATGCGATTTTAAGCACTGAATTTGGGGTGATTGTGTTGTGAATCGCCTTTATTTGCACGGCAGTGGTAAATGTATCACTCTCAACTTTAATAATTGGCACCAGATTGTCCATCCCCTGAAGAAGATTGCGCAGAATCTTATCGGGTTTCAAATAACCTGTGAGAACAATGCCACCGATATTGGGCATATTGGACGACCTATACGCAGCGAGCATGCCGAGAATAATATCGATCCTGTCAATGGACGTAATGATCAGATTATCATTTGCCAGTCTTGGCAATAAATTTCTCAAATTCATTGCTGCAATAACAAAACGGGATACGGGTTTGCTGAGCTGCGCTTTGCCATAGATGACTTTTGCATCAAGCGCCTTGACAATTTCTGCCATCGTCGGTCGATCAAGTGTCTCCTCAAAAGGAATTGAATAGATAAGTTCTATCTTTTGTTGAAGTCTTTCTCTCAACGACTGCAACATTTCCTGCTGTAGGGAAATTGGGGTTCTATTGACAATGATCGACAGTATATTTGACCCCTTTTCCTCGAAAGACTCGATGGCAAACCGGCATGACTTGACCACGCCATCGATGGATCCCTCATGGGCATTGGCAATCATCAGAACTGGAGAGCCAAGATTGTTGGCAATTTCTACATTGAGTTCAAATTCAAACGCCGATGAATCACTCTGAAAATCTGTCCCCAGACAGAGAACGAAATCATATTCGTTTTCAAGCGCTTTATAGCTTTCCAGTACGCCTTCGAGAAGCTTGTCATTCTGTTTGTCAGCGACGAGTGTCCTCGCTTCTTCAAACGTATATGCATACATCTGGCGGTAAGGAAGATTAAGATTGTAGTGGGTTGATATCAAATGAAGGATGTCATCCTTTCCATCCACATCGTGTTTCATATTTACTATTGGTCGAAAAACAGCAACCCGCACCAAATTTCGAACAAGAGATTCCATAACTCCCAAAGCAACCAGCGATATGCCGCTGTTGGGTTCCAACGCTGTGATATAAAGATTTTTCGACATTATGTTTGTCCTCTGACTCAGGCAATATTTTGGTTTCCACTACAGACTAAATCGCTTCTTTCCCGACTGACATCTGCAGACCGAGCCATTTCACTCTGCCCCCATGGACGAATGGAATTCGTGAATCCCACATGAAAGACCCTGTCACATTGTTCTTTGACTACAGCCCCAATGCTACTACACCAATTATGAATAATCCAGCCATAAAACAATCTGTTCTAAAAGGGGGGTGAAGGAGGGATGAAACAGCGGAGGAACCAGGGTCATATAAGACCTTTGGCTATGGTATTGTGATATCCAAATTTTCGCATACGGGCGCGTAAGGTGCTGCGATTTAATCCAAGAATCTCGGTTGCGCTGTTCTTGCCGCTGACCTTCCACCCGGTCTGTTGCAGCACACGGATAATATAATCACGCTCGACCGCTTCCAATGTTTTCTGGCTTTTGCTTAAATAGGCAAAGGGATGGCAAAAGAAATCCAAACGTTTGGATTTTATGAGATCTACACCTATGAGCGCAAACGACGGTTGGCATCTATTTTGCAGGTGAAGAACAGAATAGCGTAGAAATTTTTACCATCAAGTCAACATCACTTATCATTTTTTTAATTGCTGGCAAAATTTTCTCGTTGTTCT
>Ga0208900_1001093_pt1 | contig 15266 bp, 10 predicted proteins | sample AntAceMetag02UKK_FD_184763 | JGI IMG/M metagenome (GOLD analysis project Ga0208900, IMG submission 184763) | Saline lake microbial communities from Ace Lake, Antarctica - Antarctic Ace Lake Metagenome 02UKK (SPAdes) (version 2) | ecosystem: Environmental > Aquatic > Non-marine Saline and... | reverse complement strand
ATACCGAAACTAATCTAAGCGGGTACGAAATTTATCAGTCAACTGACGGAGGGGCGAATTTTATTAAGCAAGTTGTTGTGGGAAAATACGATACCGTGTTTACACATTTTGTGAGGCCACAAGGTACTAATCTTAACCTCTCCTATAAAATTACTGCGCTCAACGATGTAAACGAACCTTCCGAGTTTTCTAACACGGTTGATGTTTCGACCTTCGACATGAGCGATGACGAACTCCTGGAAATGGTTCAGGAAGCTACCTTCAGGTATTTTTATGATTTTGGCCATCCTGCTTCAGGCATGGCACGAGAGCGCAATACCTCCGGAAATACGGTTACTTCCGGCGGCAGTGGTTTTGGAATAATGGCTTTGCTGGTGGGAATCGAGCGGGGTTTTATTAGCCGTGAGCAGGGCGTGAACCGTGTATCGAAAATAGTGAACTTCCTGGAAACAGCCGATCGCTTTCATGGCGTGTGGCCACATTGGATCAATGGAAATACCGGAGATGTAATTCCATTCAGCGAAAACGACAATGGCGGCGACCTGGTGGAAACCGCTTTCCTAATGCAGGGGTTGTTGGCAGCAAGGCAATATTTTGATGAAGCCACTCCCGATGAGCAGGCTATTGTTGAAACCATAACCGAATTATGGGAAACTGTTGAATGGGATTGGTATCGCCGCAATAACGGTAACTTCTTGTACTGGCACTGGTCGCCCAACCATGGCTGGGCCATGAACATGACGGTGCGTGGCCCCAACGAAGCGGCCATAGTTTATTTGCTTGCCATCGCTTCGCCTACGCATGGTGTTCCGGCTTCACTGTGGGACGATGGCTGGGCAAGTTCGTCATACTACGAAAACGGAAAGCTCTTTTATGGTTATAAACTTTGGGTGGGATGGGACTACGGCGGCCCGCTCTTTTTCGCGCATTATTCTTACCTCGGCTTCGACCCGCGAAACATCAAAGACCAGTATGCTAATTATTTTGAAAACAATAAAAATCATACTTTAATTAACCGTGCCTATTGTGATGATAATCCAAAAGGATATGAGGGATACAGCGAAAACTGCTGGGGTCTAACTGCCAGCGATGACCCGTATGGCTACATGGCGCACGAACCTACTTCGACCCGCGATAATGGAACCATTACCCCAACGGCTGCCCTTTCGTCGATGCCTTACACGCCCACCGAATCTTTGGCTGCTTTAAAACATTTTTACAGGAACCTGGGCGATAAAATCTGGGGCAATTATGGCTTTGTAGATGCCTTTAATGAGGAAGTAAATTGGTATGCCGATTCTTATCTTGCCATCGACCAGGGGCCAATTATCGACATGATCGAAAATTACAGAAGCGGGCTTTTGTGGGAAATGTTTATGGAAAATCCCGAAATTCAACCTGCCCTCGATGCCATTGGTTTTGTGGCTGATCCGGAAGCTGTGGATGAAAATGGATTGATAAATAATGGCGTGATGACTTTTTACCCGAATCCGGCAACGACCGAATTGACCATCGAATTAAAAATTAATCAAAACCAGCACATATCTTTGGATTTGTTGAATGTTTATGGTGAGATCGTTAAAACGATGACCGCACAATCGTCAGGCAGCCCCGGAAATTTGAAAGTTAATCTTCAAGTGGATGAAATCCCTTCGGGGATATATTTGGTCAGGGCTAATTTTGATGGGCGTGTTATTTCTGAAAAGGTTATCATTCAAAAGTAAATCTGACATTTTTTTTTAGATTAAAATAATAACTTACCACAACCTATTTCTTGAGCCATCACTTCCTCCGCCATCAGCAAGTATTAACAGTGATTTTTGTTTCGTGGCCATATTTTCCAGTTGGGTATTTGCCTTTTTTGGGTTGGAAAAATAAACGATGAAAAAGTAGTAAAGAAAGTGTTTGTGTATTGATAATTTAAAAAGTGAAAATATTTATGAAAAATTAGTCTTCATTTTATTGTTATGAAAAATATTTGTGTACTTTTGCACTCCTTTTTCAGAATATAAAAGCTAAAATAATGAGCAAGAAAGTTTTAATATCTTTGGTGGAAAGCCAAGTCCCGATTGCAGAAATGCCGGATTTTAAAGCCGGTGATACCATTACCATTACCTATAAAATTAAGGAAGGTACGAAAGAACGTTTGCAGAAGTTTAATGGCGTAGTGCTCCAGCGCAAAGGTCATGGTCCTACTGCCACGTTTACTGTACGGAAAATTTCGAACAACATTGGTGTTGAGAGGATTTTCCCGGTATCGTCACCGTTTATCGATAGTGTTGTGGTTAACAAGCGTGGCGTTGTGCGCAGAGCCAGAATTTTCTACCTCAGAGGATTGCGTGGTAAAAAAGCACGTATCAAAGAAAAGAGAGTTTAATTTTTGTTTTTCATAATGTTTGTGTTTAAACCCGGATTAGTCACCGGGTTTTTTTGTTTGCACTAAGGTCGATGATTACTCCATCGGCAGCAAGTTCTGCTAACGGAAAAATTTCTTTTGCCTCTGCAAGTAATTTATCCAGCTCCCGGTATCTTGCAGAAAAATGCCCCAGGATCAACCTCCCCACATTAGCTTTTTTTGCAATATTAGCTGCACCCTGCGCCGTGGAATGAAACTTTTCATCGGCTACCTTGCGCATATCTTCCATAAATGTAGCTTCATGATAAAGTACGTCACAACCTTTAATGTGATCGATAACAGCCTCAAAATATTTTGTATCGGAGCAGTAGGCAAATGAGATGGGGGCTCCTGGGTCTTCTGTAATCTCCGAATTTTTATAAACCCTTCCTGTATCTGAAACAAAGTCGGCTCCAGCTTTTATTTTAAGTATATCATCAACCGTGATTTCCACATCGTAAAATAGGAAAGACTTTTTAACTTTTCTCGGTTTTAGCTTTTCAGCAAACAAAAATCCGGTAGTTGCAATCCTGTGGTCGAGTGGGAAGGATTTTACAAAATGTTCGTCTGTTTCATAAACCACCTCCGGTTTTTTTGGGTTTGTAAGGTGGAAGTTAAGTGGGTAATTCAGCATTGTTTGTGAAGCCTCTAATTGTATTTTGATGACTTTTTCCAGGCCATCGGGGCCGTAAATATCAAGTTCATCTTTGCGACCCAGCAGGTGAAATGTTGAAATGAGTCCAATCAGGCCAAAAAAATGATCGCCATGCAAATGGCTAATAAAAATGCGCCTGATTTTTTGAAGTTTAATTTTTGATTTTCGAATTTGAACCTGGGTACCTTCTCCACAATCCATTAGAAAATACGTGTAATCCATGTTAACGACTACTGCCGATGGGTTGCGGCTGGATGTTGGAGTGGCAGCACTGCTGCCTAAAACTGTTATTGAAAATGCCATTTGGATTTACTTATTCGCACAAAGATAGTTTTTGCGATTATTAATAAAAGAAAAAGGCTGTTTTGCCCGAGAGCAAAACAGCCTTGTGTTTATTATTTAATAAGAAATCAGCGACTACTCTGCCTTTTTCTCTTCTTTGTCAGAATCCTTTTCGTCTTCTTTCACTTCTTTTTCTTCTACTTCTGTGGCCGGCTCTTCTTTTTCTGCTTCTGCATTCTCCTCAATAGCCTCCTCTTTTTTCTCTACAACTTCGTCTTTTGGAGTTTCTGTTGCAACTTCAGCTTCTTCCGTTGCAGTTTCTGTTGCAACTTCAGCTTCGTCTTTTGGAGTTTCTGTTGCAACTTCAGCTTCAACTTTATTATCTTCCACGACAGGGGCTTCGGTTTCAGCATTTTCTACAGGTTTCTCCTCAGTTGATGCTAAATTCTCTTCTTCCACAGGAGCTTCGTCTTCGGCTTCAGCTTTTGCTACTTTTTTAGCAGCGGCTTTCTTTTCTTTAGCAGCTTCTTTTTTATCATCAGCTTTCTGCTTTTCTTCCTGTTTTTCTTCCTGCTTTTTGGCGTAAGATTCTAACTTCTCACGTGCTTCGGCTTCCATTTCGGTTTTTAATTCAGCCAGTCCGCTAATATCGCCAAGTGTTGTTTTTTCAAGGTTGTCCTTGATTTTTTTAACAGCTTGCGTTGCCGATTGTGCCTGATCTTTCCTATCCTTATCTTCTTTGGCTTTTTCGGCATATTGCACATCCTGGAAAACCCTGGTGTGTGAAAGGATAATCTTCTTATTTTCTTTCGAAAACTCGATCACTTTGAAGTCGAGGGTTTCATCAACTTTTGCCATTGCACCATTTTCTTTCTGCAGGTGGCGGGTTGGAGCAAATCCTTCAACACCGTAAGGCAGGGTTACAACCATGCCTTTATCGCTGGCAGTGGCAATTGTTCCTTTGTGAATTGAACCAACGGTGAATACAGTTTCGAAAACATCCCATGGATTTTCTTCGAGTTGTTTGTGGCCAAGGCTCAAACGACGATTTTCTTCATCTACGTCAAGTACAATTACATCAATCGGATCGTTGATCTTTGTAAATTCTGCAGGGTGTTTGATTTTTTTCGACCATGAAAGGTCAGAGATATGGATCAAACCATCAACACCTTCTTCGAGCTCAACAAAAATACCGAAGTTGGTAAAGTTACGAACGGTAGCTGAATGTTTCGAGCTAACGGGGTACCTGCCTTTGATGTTTTCCCATGGATCGGGGATAAGTTGCTTCATGCCCAACGACATTTTGCGTTCTTCGCGATCGAGGGTGAGAACAACGGCTTCAATTTCATCGCTAACTTTCAGGAAGTCCTGGGCAGTACGCAGGTGCTGCGACCATGACATTTCCGAAACGTGGATCAGACCTTCAACTCCGGCTGCAATCTCGATAAAAGCGCCATAATCGGCAATAACCACAACTTTTCCTTTTACTTTGTCACCAATCTTGAGGTTTTGATCAAGAGCATCCCATGGATGAGGTGTAAGTTGCTTAAGGCCAAGTGCAATACGTTTTTTATTGTCGTCAAAATCAAGAATAACAACTTTGATTTTCTGATCAAGTTCAACAATTTCTTCCGGGTGGTTGATACGTCCCCATGAAAGGTCGGTAATATGTACAAGACCATCAACACCACCAAGGTCAACAAACACACCGTAGGATGTAATGTTTTTAACTGTACCTTCAAGTACCTGGCCTTTTTCGAGTTTAGCAATGATCTCGGCTTTTTGCTGCTCAAGTTCGCGCTCGATAAGGGCTTTGTGTGAAACAACAACATTTTTATACTCGTGGTTGATTTTTACAACCTTAAATTCCATTACTTTATCAACATAAATATCGTAATCGCGGATTGGCTTCACATCGATTTGTGATCCGGGGAGGAAAGCCTCAATTCCAAATACATCAACGATTAATCCACCTTTTGTCCTGCTCTTAACGTAACCATTAATGATTTCATCATTTTCGAAAGCAAGGTTAACGCGTTCCCATGATTTGAGAATCCTGGCTTTTTTGTGCGATAAAATCAACTGCCCGGTATTGTCTTCCTGGCTTTCTACATAAACTTCAATTTCGTCACCAACTTTAAACTCAGGATTGTATCTCAATTCGGCCTTTGGGATTACACCATCGGATTTAAAATTGATGTTTACAACAGCTTCGCGATCGTTTAAGGCAGCAATTGTTCCGGTTACTACTTCGTGTTCGGCAACCGAATTAAATGTTTGGTTGTAAAGTTCTTCCAGTTTGTTTCGCTCAGTGGCAGAGTATGAATCCTCTTTTCTGCCAACTGCATCCCAGTCAAAATCTCCGGGAACAACAGCTTCGGGTTGCCTGTCAACAGGTTCTTCAACCGGTGTTTCTACTTTTACTTCAGGTTCCTTTGCAGCTTCAACAGGTTCTTCAACCACTTCCTCAGCAACAGGTGTTTCAGTTACTTCCTCGGCAACAGGTGTTTCAGTTACTTCCTCAGCAACAGGTGTTTCAGCTACTTCCTCAGCAATGGGCGCTTCAGTTGCAGCTTCTGGTTTGCTAACTTCAGCCACAGTTTCTTCGGCTACTTCTTCAGTTTTTTCTTCAACTGTCTCAGCAACTGTTGGTTCTTCCTGTTTTTCTTCGTTAACTTCAGGCTTTTCCTCGAGGGGTTCCTGATTTAATTTTTCGTTTTCGTTCGACATTAAAAAAATCGTTTGGGATGTCGCCTTGCCATCCGGTTTAACAATAACAAATTTGTTTACAAGTGTGTGATTTTTAGGCGATAAAACCAACATTTGTAAAATGGGGTGCAAAAATAGATAAATTATTTTAAAATAAAAGAGTTTCTGTTTAATATTCAGCCATTTAATGGAGGAATAGCAATGGTAAGGGTGATATTAAAAGGATGTTTTGAATGATGGAGATATTTACCGGGGAACTATTTTTTATCTACCCAACTGCAAATTTGTTGGAAAGGCTTTTTTATCTAATCTTTAATGTAATCCAAAACTACATTCTTGTAAGGGGCTTTTTTTACTGCTTCTTCCATGTTTTTAATTGTGAGATATGGCCCTTTTGAACTAACTAAATTGATTAACCAGTTGGGGATGCTCCCACCCAAATCTATTTGTATTTCGAGGCTCACCAATACTTTACCCTCTCCAAGAGGCTTTAGAGTCCATATTGAATGACATGCCGGAACACGCACAACATCTTCATTTTCAGGAATAAAGTTAGGAATGCATTCGCCCTCATTTTTTATAACTTTTGTTACCGAGTCCTGCCTGAGTGTTGAATGTAGCACCATATCCCGATCCTGAACAGGCCACGGGGCATCGGAGTAGCCATAGAAAATCCATGAAAATTCAGACTGCTTTTCAAGTACTTTTGCTTTTTTATTGGCATAAGTCCAGTTTTTATGGTTTTCAACATCCTTCATCAAAGCTACCAAAGATGATAAAGTTGTTTCCATAACCTTCAGTACTTTGATTTCCTTTATGGGAGAATCATCAGATTTTCGGGAATAAACTTCTATGCCATTGGTTTCTTTTACAAACTTCCATCCATTATCCTGAGCTCCTAATCCTGAACTCAATAAATTGAACAACAACGGCAGAAAAAAAATGTAGGATTTTTTCATAAAAAACTATAGATGAATTAGAGAATTTTGTGTACTATCTTTCGATATTACGGTATTTTTGTACCTAAAATTTGATATGGCCAAAGATAGAATTAATACATTAGCTTCATTAAATCCAGACGATTATAATCACCTTTTGGAGCCTTTGGGGAAATGCACTATTTGCCCGCGAAAATGTGGTGCTAACCGTTTCTCGGAAAAGTTGGGTTATTGTAAAAGCGATGCATCTTTTTTTATTTCTTCCATTTGCGTTCATCGTGGTGAGGAGCCTCCCATTAGCGGAAAGCATGGAATTTGTAATGTTTTTTTCGGGCACTGTAATTTGCAATGTATTTATTGCCAAAATCATCAAATTAGCGATAACAGTGAAATTGATGCAGCGAAACGGTGGGAGTTGAAGGGTGTGCTGGAAAAAATTATCCGATGTCTCGACAGTGGTTGCAAGGGACTTGGCTTTGTTTCACCGTCTCACTTTGTGCCTCAAATGAAAATTATTATTCATGCCCTCCGCGATTTGGGCTATTATCCAACCATAGTTTATAATACCAACGCTTACGATAATGTTGAAACCTTAAAAGAAATCGAATCTTTGGTGGATGTTTACCTGCCCGATTTCAAGTATTCTGATCCTCAATTGGGAAAGGATTTTTCTGATGCATCAGGCTATCCTGGAATAGCAAAAGCTGCGCTCAAAGAGATGTACAGGCAAAAGGGCAGTTCGCTAATTACCGATGAAGATAATTTAGCCGAACGCGGAATTTTGATAAGGCACCTTGTTTTGCCCGGCTACATCGAAAACAGCCTTAATGTATTGCGCTTTGTTGCCAACGAAATTTCAACTTCCATTCATATTTCGCTTATGTCGCAATATCATCCTGCATTTTTGGCTATTGATTTACCTCCATTAAACAGATCATTACACAAAGTGGAATACTTTAAAGTAGTTGATGAATTTCATCGCCTTGGATTTCGCAGGGGTTATATCCAGGAGTTGGAAAGTTATGAAAATTACCGCCCTGATTTTGACCAGGATCATCCTTTTGATACTTAATAGCCAACATAAAAATGTTATGTGTTTCATGTTTATTAAATTTTGATGGAAATATAATCCATCCTTTAAAGCAAAAGATTTGTTTATTTTGTGAAATTATTAGCATACCTTATGTTTTATAGTCCAATTAATTATAACGAACCTGTTTTTAGGCCACCAAGCGAAGCCCGCTCATTAATTTTCCAAATTACTATTGGTTGCTCGTGGAACAGGTGCGCCTTTTGCGAAATGTACACTTCTAAAAAGTTCAGCATAAAACCTGTCGAGGAGGTACTGGCCGAAATTGACCTGGCCGCGAAATATTACACCGATACAAGAAAAATATTTTTGGCTGATGGGAATGCCTTATGTTTGCCCGTTGATAAATTATTGATCGTATTAAATTATTTGAATAAGATCTTTCCAAAATTGACAAGAATTTCGGCCTATGCTATCCCCAAAGATTTTAAAAATAAATCGCTTGAAGATTTAATAAAACTAAGGGAGGCTGGTTTAAAATTATTGTACATCGGCATCGAAAGCGGGGATGATGACTTGTTGAAGATGATTAATAAAGGGGAAACAAGTTCCTCAACTATCGAATCATTAACAAAAGCGCGTGAATCAGGTTTGAAAATATCTGTGATGATAATCAACGGCCTGGGTGGGAAAAAATACTCGAAGCAACATGCCGAAAACTCAGCACAAGTTATCAATTCCATACAGCCCGAATTCCTATCAACCCTGGTTTTAAGTTTTCCTTATGGTATCGATCACTTCAAAAAAAGGTTCAAGGGCGATTTTTTAGAAATGAATATTTTGGATTTATTGATCGAGCAAAGAATGTTGATTGAAAACCTGGATTTGAAGGAAACGGTTTTTAGAAGCGACCATGCTTCCAATTATTTGGTATTAAAAGGAATTTTAAACAGGGATAAAATTAGCTTGTTGCAAGACCTGAATTTCGCTATTGATGCACCCGAAAATGCAGGCTTACGGCAGGAATGGCAGCGCGGATTGTAATTTTTATAAACTAAGTTCCACGATTTATGTTTATCATTGTGTGTAGTAAAAGAAATATTGAAATTATAACAGAATGAATTACACCCCACAACAACAACAACAAACAATTTTCCGGAATAAATTTTAAAAAATAAAACATTGAACTTTATAGATTTTCATTTTCACGATGAAGTAATGGATGGCATAGATGCCATTGGATACGAAAAACCGACACCGGTTCAGGAGCAGGCCATCCCTGCAATAATGGATAAAAAAGACTTGATAGCTTGCGCCCAAACGGGTACCGGGAAAACAGCAGCTTATGTGCTGCCACTGATTAACAATGCGGTATCGAAGGGTGGAAGCCACAACAAGATTAGCGCGCTTATAATTTCGCCAACGCGCGAACTTGCCATTCAGATAGACCAGCAGTTGGAGGGCTTCTCTTATTTTGCTTCCGTAAGTTCCATTGCAGTTTATGGCGGGGGTTCAGGCGCAGCTTTCGAAACGGAACGAAAAGCCTTGAGGGAGGGTGCCGATGTAATAGTTGCCACCCCGGGGCGCTTGATGTCCCACCTGAACATGGGTTATGTAAAACTCGATAAATTGGAAACCCTGATTTTGGATGAAGCCGACAGGATGCTCGACATGGGTTTTTTGGGCGATATTATGCGCATCATTAGTTTCCTTCCTGCCGAAAGGCAAACCCTGATGTTTTCGGCCACCATGCCCGGGGAAATAAGGAAACTGGCCAGGAAAATTATGAATAAGCCCTTGGAGATTAATTTGGCGGTGTCGAAACCTGCCGAAAATGTTTTGCAGGGTGCTTATCTCGTTTATGATAACCAGAAAAATAACCTGATAAAAACTCTTATCAAAGGGAAAGAAGACCTTAAGTCGGTATTGATTTTCTCAGCCACAAAAAGCAGTGTGAAAGACCTGGAGCTTGATCTGAAAAAAATGAAGTTCAACGTCAGGGCCATCCATTCCGATTTAGATCAAAATGAGCGTGGCAACGTGTTGCAGGATTTTAAAAATAGAAAAACCCAAATACTTGTTGCCACGGATATAGTTGCACGAGGCATCGACATTGATAACATCAGCCTTGTGGTAAACTACAATGTGCCCCACGATGCCGAGGATTATGTACATAGGGTGGGCAGAACAGCCAGGGCCGAAAAAACCGGGGTTGCCCTTACTTTTATCAATCAAAAAGAAATCAGGAGTTTCAAGCGAATTGAACAATTTATTGGCAGCGAAGTGCGCAAAATTGCTTTGCCCGAAGAATTGGGCGATGGGCCTTCTTATGATGAAAAAAGCAGACCTATGGACAATAGAAACCGTAAGCCATCAAAATTCAAAAAAAAGGGAAAACCCCGGAATTAATCAAATCCTTATTTGAAAATGAAAAGTACTTGCCGCAGTCATACTTTAAAAAAAGTAAATTTGCGCGAATTTTTTTTGAGAAAATAATTAGATAGAAATGAGTCAACCAATCAAAGAGCTGAGTTTTGATAAAATAAATAAATTCTTGCTGGAAAAAGATCACCGGGTTATTTTTAGGAAAACCAACATTATCCCTAATGATGATGATCTTTTTGAGGAATTAAACACTTATGTTGATTACGAAAATATACCCAATAAATCTGTCCTTGGCATCGATATTTACCAGTACAGCACCGGCTATGGTGTTTTGGAGCAATCGCTCATACCCTTCCTTTTCAACAGATTTATGGAAACCGCTATAGAGCAGTGTTTCGTAAACCACAGGTATATTTTCCAGAAATATGATCCGCAACGTGTCCGCGAACATTTTATTAGTACCGGCGATGGGGGATTTTTTATTTTTGATACACCACTACACTCCTTACTTTTTGCCATTAATTTCGCCATAGTACTCAGGGTTTACAATGCCTTCCATTTTTATCCAAAATTGAGGCGGATCATTGGCAGTATAAACATGAGGTATGCCATCACCTACGATAATATCTACAAATTTGGGAACAATTTTTTTGGAAGAGCCATTATTAATTGTGCCCGTATTCTGCAACGCGACAACTTAAACCGATGCCTGTTCGACCAAAACGTGAACAAATGGTTTTTGGTAAATTTAGGTGGAATTGAAAACCTGCAGGTGATTACCATGTCGGAGATTTCGAATATTGAAGAATTTTTAAATGGATACGACTGCACTATCCTCGACGATTACCCTGACGAAATTTTTGGGATTGTCGAAAAAAGAACCTACGGAATCATCAATTCTGATATTCTAAAAATTGGGATTATTCAATCAAAGTCAACCGAGCTTAATATTTACCTGCTTCATTTGCAGGTTGCCCTAAGGCTGATTAACGATGATGACCCTGACCAAACCAAAGTTTTTACCATAAGCCTCGGAAATCTTAATACCACTGGAATCTAATCAGTATTTAACTATGGATTTACAATTGAAAGACAAACTTTTTTTGATAGGCGGAGCAACAGCCGGATTTGGTAATGCAGTGGCCAGGGCATTGATTGCCGAAGGAGCCAAAGTGATTGCAGTAGCAAGAAATGCTGAAAATCTCAGTGAATTTCAATCCCAGTTTCCTTATCAAATTGAAGCCATAAATGGCGATATTACCGATGGGGAAATTATTGATGAAATTGTAAACTATATTGGCGATCGGAAACTTGACGGAATATTTGTTAATGCCGGAGGCCCACCGGCTAAGCCTGCTCTTGAAACTACGATGGAGGACTGGGATTTGGCCTGGTTTACTGTTGTAAGATGGAAAATTGATTTGACTTTGAAGTTGATGCCAAAATTCAGGGAACAGGCTTATGGCAGGATATTGTTTGTGGAGAGTGTTTCGGTTAAGCAACCCATCGAAAATTTGGTGTTGAGCAATTCGCTGCGCATGGCAGTGGTCGGGTTTGCTAAAACCCTTTCGCAGGAAGTCGGCAAAGAAGGAATAACTGTAAATGTGCTGGCACCCGGCTACCACGATACCCATGCCGTGAAAAGAGTGCTTCAGAAGAAAGCCGATAGTTCAGGGAAATCGTACGAAGAAATTCAGCGAAGTCTTGAAAATAATATTCCTGTGGGCAGGATGGGCTTGCCCAACGAATTTGCTTCTTTGGCGGTTTGGCTACTCTCGCCATTATCCGCTTACATCACCGGCCAAACAATTAGTGTTGACGGCGGAGTGATGGCCGGAAGTTTCGGTTGATTATTTTATGAATCAAAATAAGCCGATCAAAATTTCACGAATATTTACAAATCTTTTTTTGACTGATTAGTTACAATGATGTTTTCATTTTTCGCTTAAGCGACCTAAAATCCGCAAGGATTTTTATCAGATCAATAAAACGTTGTGGTCCGGAATCCAAAGCAACATCCATAAGAATCATCTAAAATCCGTTCAATCCGTTCAATCCGATGATGATAAAGAATCCGCTTGCGGATTCATGGAGCGAAAAGATTTTTCCGTGAATGAAAAAATCGTGTAAATTTGGACTGTAAAAACCACTACTATGAAAAACGTTTTATCATCCTTGCTTTCCATTTTTATCCTCCTCCATTTTACGCTTGTTATTGCCCAAACTCCCGATTACACTTCTTATTTTCAACGTGCCGGTGAGATGTACTTTTCGGTTTCAATTGATAATCCTGAAATTATCCAAAAGCTTTCAAGTATTGTTTCTGTAGATAATTTTGATAGAGACAAAGTATTTGCTTATGCTAATAAGCAGGAGTTTGAAAGGTTTTTACAACTGGGTTTACAATGGAATATTTTACCTAAACCTGGCGAAACCGGCGAAAGGCCGAAAATGCTTGGTGTTGATGAACTGAAAGAAGTCAACAACTGGGATGCTTATCCTACCTACGAGGCTTACCTTGAAATTATGAATCAGTTTGCTGTTGACTTCCCGGATATTTGCCAGGTTTTTAGCATTGGTCAAAGTACCGAAGGAAGGGAGTTGATGATGGTTAAAATATCCGATAATGTTTCTGTTCGCGAAGCCGAACCGCAATTTCTTTACACCGGAACTATTCATGGGGATGAGTTGGTTGGTTATATTTTACTTTTACGTTTATCTGATTATTTATTGAATAACTATGCTACAAATAGTGAGATTGCCGATTTGGTAAATAATACCGAAATCTGGATCAATCCTTTGGCAAACCCCGATGGAACTTTTGCAGGGGGAAATAATACAGTGTGGGGTTCAAAACGTTACAACGCCAACAACGTTGATTTGAACCGCAATTATCCCGATCCCGAAGATGGGCTTCATCCGGATGGAAATGCATGGCAGCCCGAAACACTGCTTTTTATGCAGCTTGCCGAAGAAAATAACTTTGTAATGTCGGCAAATACCCATGGTGGTGCTGAGGTGATTAATTACCCCTGGGATACATGGTCGAGGTTTGCTGCCGATGATGACTGGTGGCAATTTGTTTCGCGCGAATATGCCGACACTGTACATAATTATGCGGTGAGCACCTACCTTGACGGTTTTGTTAATGGCATCACCAATGGATACGCGTGGTACTCCATAAGTGGCGGCAGGCAGGATTATATGAACTATTTCCACAATTGCCGTGAAGTAACTATGGAACTTTCAAATACTAAAAAACTGCAAACCAGTTTGCTCGAATCGCACTGGAATTGGAATTACCGTTCGTTGTTGAATTATATCCGGCAGTCCACTTATGGAATTTCGGGCATTGTTACCGATGCTGGTAGCGGCGAGCCTATTGCTGCTAAAGTTTCTATTGAGGGGCACGATATTGATAATTCCTTCGTGTTTGCCGATCAGGCTTATGGGTTTTACCAGCGCATGCTCGAAGCGGGGACTTACAATCTTACCTTTTCGGCGGAAGGCTATGAAGCTGTTACCATTCCGGGAATATCGGTTTCGAGGTATAGCACCGTCCAACAAAACGTTCAATTGAGTCTTGGGGAATTGACGGCTGATTTTTCATCCAACTTAACAAATGTTTCGGTGGGTGGATCGATGGACTTTACTGATTTGTCTCTTGGAGCACCGGTTTCATGGTATTGGCAATTTGAGGGAGCTGTACCTGCTGAATCCTTCAATCAAAACCCAACGGGAATTAAATACAATAGCCCCGGAAGTTTCGATGTTTCCCTCACAGTTGAAAACTCTGAAGGTGATCAATCCACTACGAGCAAAGAAAATTATATCACCGCAAGTGCTGAATATTTAATCTCGAACCAGGACATTACCGTGGCCACCGGCCTTTTTTACGATTCGGGTGGGCAAAATTCAAATTACCAGGATAATGAAGATTTCGTCATGGCTATTTATCCGGCATTTGACGGCAGCAAGCTCCAGGTAGAGTTCCTGGAATTTAAATTAGAATCGCAGTCATCATGCAGCTATGATTGGCTGAAGATTTATGATGGAACCTCACTTACTGATCCTTTGCTCGAAACCTGGTGTGGAAATGATTCTCCCGGCACTTTAATTTCAACTCACGCTCAAGGGGCGCTTACTTTTGCGTTTCACTCCGACTATAGTGCAAATTTTCCGGGATGGAAGGCTTCCTTGAATTGTGTTTCGGAACAAGCGCTGAGTATTGCTGGTGGATGGAGCGGGATTTCCTTGTATTTAAATCCTGCAGATCCAAATGTTGAAAACTTATTCTCTGAGATTTTAAACGATCTTGTAATTATTGTTGGTGAAGATGGCGTTTATTACCCGGCTCAAAATATTAATACACTCGAAACCTGGAATAGCAAGCACGGGTATTTAGCTAAAATGAATTCGGCGGTTAATTTAATTGTTCCCGGAATAATCGAGGCCAATCAATTGCTCGACCTTAAATTGGGGTGGAACTACTTCCCGGTGTTGAGTAATACCCAGCTATTGGTATCTCAGCTCAATAGTGATTTGGGTGGTAAATTAATTCTGATTAAAGAAATAGCAGGGGTTAAAACTTATTGGCCCGAAATGGAGATTTATACCTTGATGAATTTGCAACCCGGGAAGTCGTATTTGCTTTACCTTTCCGGTGATGCAACTTACACCTTTCCTGATGTTGATTTATTAGATCAGTCTAAGAAGTACTAAAACCCCTACATCCCCTATCTGAAGGGGACTTTCCGAAACTCAGAACCCCTACTCAACGTAATTGCTATGTCGCATTTAATACCCTTTGTGATGCTTTTGCCATTGGCATCCCTTTCGGGAGAGCTTTCGAGCCTTTGGTACGCCAAGAAG
>Ga0208900_1001092_pt1 | contig 15268 bp, 8 predicted proteins | sample AntAceMetag02UKK_FD_184763 | JGI IMG/M metagenome (GOLD analysis project Ga0208900, IMG submission 184763) | Saline lake microbial communities from Ace Lake, Antarctica - Antarctic Ace Lake Metagenome 02UKK (SPAdes) (version 2) | ecosystem: Environmental > Aquatic > Non-marine Saline and Alkaline... | reverse complement strand
CCAAAAATTTTAAATCATTTTCAGCCAGTTCGAATTTTACGGTTTTGCCTTGTCCTGGTTCCAGGCTTATCTTTTCAAAGCCTTTTAGTTCGAGTACTGGGCGGGTTACGCTACCCACCATATCGCGGATATAGAGCTGAACAACTTCCTCACCGGCATATTTCCCGGTATTTTTAACATCAACCGAAATCGTTAATGTTTCATTTTTGGTGATGGTATTTTTGGAAAGGCTTAGTCCAGAATAATCAAAGTTTGTATAGCTCAATCCATAACCAAAGGGGAATAATGGTGAGTTTGGAACATCAAGATACTTGCTGGTCCACTTGACATCGGTAGCCGGCCTTCCGGTATTTTTGTGGTTGTAGAAGAGCGGAACCTGTCCTACATTTCGTGGGAAAGAAACGGTAAGTTTTCCGGCCGGATTGTAGTCGCCAAAAATAACATCAGCGATAGCATCGCCAGCTTTAGTGCCCGCAAACCAGGTTTCGAGAATTGCCGGAGCTTGCTCATTCAACCAGGTTAAATCCAGCGGACGGCCATTCATCAACACAACCACCACGGGTTTCCCAAGTTTGAGGAGTTCGGCAACAAGATCTTCCTGAACCCCGGGGATATTAATGCTGGAACGGCTGTTGGCTTCGCCCGACATATCGCGGGTTTCACCAATGGCAAGAATCACCGCATCTGAACGCCGTGCAACTGAAAGAGCCTCTGCAAATCCTGATTTATCCTCACCCAAAACTTCGCATCCTTTGGCGTGGAGTACTTTGGCAGCAGGTAGCTTATTTTTAATGCCTTCGAGCAAGGTAATGTTTTTAGCCCAATCACCGGCAGCCGACCATGAGCCCATCATATCCACTTTACTGTCGGCAAGCGGCCCAATAAGCGCAATAGTTTTTGTACTTTTGGACAAAGGAAGGATGTCTCCTTCATTTTTTAGCAACACCATTGATTTAGCGGCAAACTCTCGTGAAAAATCCAAATGATCCTGGTGCATGACCAGTGTTTTTTCACGCTCTTCGTTACAATATTTATAGGGATCGTCGAACAATCCCAATTCAAATTTGATTTTCAAAACCCTCCTCACGGCATCATCAATTTCGGCTATTGTAACTTTTCCCTCCTCAAATGATTTGAGGGCATAATCGCTGAAAATTGCACTCTGCATGTCCATATCAACCCCGGCGTTCAGGGCAAGTTCGCCGGCTTCTTTTTCGTTGGCCACAATGCCGTGCTTTTCCATTTCCATGATGGAAGTATAATCGGTAACCACGAAACCCTCGAAACCCCAGTCGCCTTTGAGTATGTCGCGAAGCAGGTATTTATTGCCGGTGGCAGGCACGCCATCCAACTCGTTGAAAGCGGTCATAAAAGTCCCTACGCCAGCATCAACTGTTGCCTTAAACGGGGGCAGGTAAATTTCGCGCAGGGTTCTGTCGGAAATATCAACGGTATTGTAATCGCGCCCGGCCATGGCGGCACCATAGGCTGCATAATGTTTTGCACAGGCTACCACCGTATTGTTATCTTTTAAATCATTGCCCTGAAAACCTTTTACCCTGGCAACGGCAATTAAACTCCCGAGGTAGGTATCTTCGCCAGAGCCTTCGCAAATCCTGCCCCAGCGTGGGTCGCGGGCAATATCAATCATTGGCGCAAAGGTCCAGTGCAAGCCTTCGGCAGAGGCTTCGATGGCTGCAATGCGTTCCGACTTTTCTATCATCTCCAAATCCCAACTGCAAGCCTGGGCTAATGGCATAGGGAAAATGGTTTTGTAGCCGTGAATCACATCGTAGCCAAAAATCAAAGGGATATTAAGCCTTGTATTTTCAACGGCCAGTTGCTGCAACTCACGAAGGTATTTCACACCGAAGGCATTAAAGATAGCACCAACAGTGCCTCTTTTAATATCATCTTTATAACCCTCGCGCATGGTTGGCCCGGTAACATCCCAATCGCTGGTAAAGAGTGTCATTTGGCCTATTTTTTCCTGGGTAGTCATCAGGGCAAGCAACGAATCAACTTTTTGATCCACGCCACTATTTTTTTTTGTAGCAGGTTGTTGACAACTATTAAATATCATAGCTATTGCAAAAATTGTAAAAGTAAAAATGTAAGTGTGTTTTTTCATCTGGATAAAATTAGCCACTGCCTGCCCGACTTTTGGCGGGATGCACGGATAAAATCTAATCGTGAATTTTTCTTGTCAGCGGATGTTAATAATTAAAATGTTTGAAACGACAAAGAATGAAAAACCTGTCAGAACTAAAAAATCCTGACAGGTATTAATTAGTGTCTGTTGATAAAGTCGGCAATCTATTGATTTAAGATTAATGATTAACGATCGGAGATTTTAGATTGTGTTGAATATCACCAACATCTTAAATCTGAAATCGTTAATCTGAAATCGTATATTTTTCTAATACTAACTTTAAAGACGGACACTAATTAGTTTAATAAAATTCCTATTCAACCGCGTAAAGGGTTTGAACCTCCTCAGCAGTTATTGCCCGGTTAAAAATGTGCAATTCATCAAACAAACTCAAATCGGAAAGGTGATCCCAATAGGAAAAATTGGGCCTTCCGGAGGCTATCGACATGGATGTACAACCTCCCCAATTGATGGGGGCAAGCAAATCAAGTTTTTCCATCACAACTTCCCCATTCACGTAAATTATTGCAGCCGTGTCGGAAATTGAAATGGCAATATGCATCCATTCGCCGGTGGGCTCGAAGGTAATAAATGGGTTCATCCAAACCTCTGCGTCACCTATGCCAAAATTGATACCGATATTTTGATTGTCGCCTGCATTTTCACGCAACATCCTGAAACCTTTATACCTCGTTGAATCGGCATATTCTTCAAAGGGGCGGCTGATATTAAAAATCCCTCCTCTGAGTGAATCCGGGTTTAATTGATACCAAAATGCAATACCAAATCCATTGCCGAGTATTCCATCTGTGGGATATGTTAGGTATGAATAGGGCGCCCCGGCATACGCATCGCCAACTTTACCCTCAACAAAACCCGGAGATCCAACAACACCAGCTTCGTTACCGGTGATAACATCCTCGTTGCTGCCATCAAATGGAAAATACAAAACTTCACCCTCTGGTGGGAAATATGGTGGGACAGTAATCTTTTTAAAACTTACTGCCTGACTCACACTTTTATCAGCCATATCGGTAGCTATGGCAGTAAGTGTATATTCTCCATCTAACAGCTGATTGTAATTAATTTCCAAATCAACCCTTCGGTAATCCAGAAACGAAGTAATTTCCTTGATAGTGGTTCCGTCCAATTTAACAAGCACAGATTTAAGTTCGATATCATCTTCGGCCACCATTATAAATTTAATGTTAGCCACTGAATCGGTTGAGCGAATAGTTTTACCATCAAGCGGGTAGTTGATAACGAGCCCCGGAGCAGCTTGGTCTGGCCCCGGGTCAACTGCATTTATCGAATCCAATCCCTTTTCGCAAGCAACAGCAAATATTGCTACCAGCGAAATTATCATTAAGTATTTTATAATTTTCATTGTATTAAGATTTTAAATTTTTGAAAACATCTAACTATTAACGAAGTGCCGGCAGCTGATCTACCTGGTTTTGTGGATAAGGGAGGAAAGTTTTATCTTCCGAGAATGATCTTCCGCCATAGTTTAGCTCATCCGTCCGTTCGAGCCTAAGCATGTCATAATAACGCGAACCCCATTCCATGGCACATTCTGCAAACTTTTCGTCCATCACCTGATCTAAAGTTACGCTGTATAAATTGTCCAAACCGGCCCTTGCCCTTACAAGATTCACGGCTTCATCAGCCGAGCCGGCAGTTCCGCTTGCTCCTTGTGTTAGTGCTTCAGCATACATTAGCAGTATTTCAGCATAGCGGATGCATGTAAAGTTTTTGTTGGTTCCGTAATCGGTGCGGCCTGGCGTTAATTGATCGGAAGGAAGGTAATGTTTTCCGCTAACAAAAATTTCACGTGCAAAATCGTTTATAACATCCCCCGAACGGGTAGTATTTGAAATCCACGAAGGCAGGTTTGCATAATCGGGATCGGATGCCAGCGAATCGATGCCCTTGTTGGTAAACAAAACGCTTGTTTCCAGGCGAACGGTTTCGCCCCTGTCGAGCATAAACTTAACATACTTCATACTGGGCTCGTAAAAACCCCATCCACTGCCGGCACCTTCAACGGCGGGTGTCCATCCCTCGGGACCAAAAAATGCAAACAGGTAAGCAAAGTTATCACCGGTACCCTGGCCAAAATCAGAGTATTGCATTTCCCAGATGTTCTCGTTGTTGAGCTTCCCGGGAATTTTGAATAATTGATAAAAATCGGGTTCAAGCATAAACTTACCGGATTTAATTATTTCGCCGGTAGCATCGGCAACAGCCTGGTAGTTTTTGAGTTCGAGACTGGCCAAAGCTTTTACAGCATAGGCGGTGTATTTGGTAACACCACCGGGAACATCAGTACGTTCGTTAGGCCTTACAGCTACCAGGTTGGGAATCGCTTCATCCATCCAGTCTGTAATCATTTGCATAATCTCATCCTTACTACTCAATTCGGTTTCTAATAAATCAGTTGGATTGGAGCTTGGGGGAACAGGTAATGCACCCCAAACCCGGCTAAGCTGAAATAACCACCACGATTTTAAAACCTTTGCCTCGGCAATATATTGATCCGCCAGCGCGGGATCTGGAGCGTATTCCTTAAAAAGTTCGACCTGCTCCATGGCCGAGTTGGCCGATAACATATTCTGGTAATAATTTTGCCAAAGCGAATTATACATCCAATAATCCTTATTATAATTGTATTTGTCGGTCTCCCAAAAATCCTGCTGGTCGCCAAGGCCACCGGCATTTACATCATCGCCACGTATCGAAATCACAGGGAAATTATCCCACTCGGTGTTATTAAATTCGGTATAGGTACCGATGAGGGGTAATATCATATCCTCGCTTTTGGTATAGTCGGTGTTTCCGGTAAGGCTCCTGTTTTCGGGAGTTTCATCGAGGTACTTTTCGCAAGCGGTAAAACTTAAAAGTAGTCCCAGTGCAAAGAGGCTTGAAAATATAAATTTATTCAGTTTCATCGAAATTAAAATAGCCACTGATGCACGAATGAAATTTGATTCATGCCTGTGGGTGTTAAAGTATTTATATGGATATTTCATAATTATAAAATTTAGAATTTAACATTTAGGCCAAAAGTATAAATTGCTGCAACGGGATAAGTCTGTGTATCCCAGCCATTGGCTACTTCGGGGGTAAAGCCGTTGTATTGAAACAAGGTTAAAGGACGTTCGGCAGTGAAGAAAACCCTTGTTTCGGGGAAGTTGCCACTGAGCCACGTAGTATTTTTAATGGTGTAACCCAATTGAATATTCTGGATACGGAAGAACGATCCATCTTCAACAAAATAATCACTCATTTTTTGGTTCCAGCCTTTACGCATTCCGGCAGATGAAGGATACTCGTTGGAAGTTCCTTCGCCATGCCAGCGGTTGGTAGCAAGGTCGGCATCCATGTTGGCATCGGGAGTCCAAATAATTTCGCCGCGCTTGCGGTTCAGGATTTTGTTCCCGGTCTGACCATAAACACTCAGCGAAAAATCGAAATTCCCGTAATAAATACTCATGTTTGCACCATAAATAAAGCTGGGGAAATACGAGCCCAGGATCACGCGGTCGTCATCGTCGATCAAGCCATCATTGTTTTGGTCCACATATTTGAAATCCCCGGGTTCCAGTCCATTTTCGATGGCCACCGGATCGGCATCAATTTCGGCCTGGTTTTGATAAACTCCTGCAACCTCGCGGCCATAAAATGCCATCAAAGGTTCGCCAACGTAGGTGCGCTGGCGAAATTCAGCAGTACCACCATCAATTGATTTTTGGCCATAAAGGTCGATGGCTTCATTTTTGAGTGTCGAAAAATTTGCACCCACACTATAACGGAGTTTCTCGCTTACCTGGTTCGACCAATCCAAGGCCAACTCTAAACCTGAATTGCGGATGGTTCCCACCGGCTTCAGCACGCTCCCTCCAACAGATGGAATATTAACAGGGATGGCGGCATTTTTGGTGTCGCGCATGTAATAATCGAAATCAACAGAAAGTTTGTTGTCGATCATTTTGGCGGTAAAACCAAAATTGGTCTCCTCGGTAAGCTCCCATTTAAGTGAGGAATAAGTACTTGAAACAACGGTTCCTGAATACAAAATTCCACCCAGGGAGGTATTATAAACATTGGTGGTGAAGGCACCATCGCTGGCCTGTATGCGGTCGTTACCAAGTTGCCCCCAACTGGCACGCAATTTCAGGTAAGGCAATATCGCGTTATTCTTAAGGAAATTTTCCTGTGTAATAACCCAGGCAAGGCCGATGGTGGGGAAGTAGCCCCATTTCTGCTGGTACTTATTACTCCCATCAGCGCGGTAGGTAGCATAAGCCAGGTATTTATCATCGAAGTTATAAGCCACCCTTCCAAAATACGACATCCCATATTGGCGTAAACCGTCATCGTGAACACCCTCTGACGGAATATCCAGAGCCTGATTAATATACCATGATTGTTCCATGCCAATAGGGAAATTTTTACCCTGGGCACTTAAATACTGGTATCCTTCATCTTTAAACGAAGTACCCGCCATCACAGAAAAACTGTGCTTATCGAAATCTTCGTTGTAGGTTAATACATTGTCCCAAATATTATTATTGTACAGCGAATAATTCCTGGTAATAGTAGCATCAGTAGTCTGGTAATTTTCGCCAAGATACCAGGGTAAATTTACAACGCGTTGGTCGAGCGAAGTATAGCTGTAGTTATAGGTACTTTTAAAGTTTAGCTTTTCGGGAATTAAAGTGATTTGCATATAAAAATTAGCCAACAGCTTTTTGATTTTCATCAGATCGATATTGTTATCCATTACAGGAAAGGGATTCTGGCCTTGCCTGTATCCAATATCCTGCGCGTTTGAATAATTAGTTGGCTCGGCCTGGTGATTCATGGTATCGTAAACCGGCATGGTGGGAACGGCAAAGTATGCCTGATTCCATGCACCGCTTTGTGCATTGTATTTTGTTGCATTACTCAGTATCATGTTTCCGCCAACGGTAAGCCACTTGGTGGCTTTGATATCCAGTTTAGTACGCAGGTTTACCCGCTCGTACTCGTTTTTCATATCCATGATACCATCCTGAAAAAAGTAGTTTCCGCCAATCGAATACCGCATATTCTCACTTCCGCCCGAAAAATCCAGGCTATGGTTACTTATTGTGGCCGGACGGAGGATTTCGCTGTACCAGTCGGTATTTGGAGCCGGGATGTTGGGATCGACAGTGCTCCTGCCATAGCGTTGCATGGCATCCAAAATAAATTCCTGGGCGGGGGCAGAGCCCGATTCCATGACCATGTCTGTAAATTGTTGCGAGTTGGCCATCTTTACAACATTTTGTGCTACCTGGTAACCAGTGTAACCATTGTAGGTAATTTTAGTTTTTTGATTGTAAGAACCTGAATTGGTTTCGATCAAAATAACTCCATTGGCAGCTCTAACCCCATAAATTGCAGCGGCGGAAGCATCCTTCATCACCGACATCGACTTGATGTCGCTGGGATTTAAAAAGTCGATATTGTCGAAAAACATCCCGTCAACCACATAAAGAGGGCCTTCGTTGCCCCTTCCGGGGAAAGAGCCGATACCACGTATTCGAACGGTTGGTGAATCGCCGGGGCCACCATTGCTTACAATTTGCAAACCGGCAACCTTTCCCTGCAATGCCTGCAATGGCGTAGAAGAAGGTGTTTTTATAAGGTCTTCAGATTTAATGGTTGTTATGGAAGAGGTAAGGTCTTTAACTTTTGTACTACCATAGCCAACCACAACCACTTCCTGCAGGAACGATGCCGTGGGATTTAAAGCCACATTAATCGTGGTTTTATCCCCAACAATTACTCCCTGCATTTCGTAACCGATGTAGGAAAATTCAAGCGTGGTATTTGCATCGGGAACTTTGATAGTGTAAAAACCATCGATGTCGGACACCGTTCCGTTAACCGTACCCTGAATCACGATGTTTACGCCGGGAAGGGTGGTTCCCTCAACGGCATCAGTAACGGTACCGCTAACGGTACGTTCCTGGGCATAGCTTTGCACGAAGCACACCGTAAAGATTAAAAAAAGTAATAGTTTTCGTTTCATAATTATTGAAATTTATGTTTAAAATTTTTTGTAAAAATATTAATGTTTTTTTGATTATCAATTTTGATTATCGGGAATTTTTTTGGGGGCAGAGACAAGGCATGCCTTGTCTGTACGGCATAAAAAAGGGCTGCATCATGGGCAAAAGAGACAAGGCATGCCTTGTCTGTACGGCATTTGAAATTATTCATCCAGCCATCCACCTTTAAATCCAGCCTTTTTTAATCCATTGACGATGTATGGATTTTTTTTCATTAATTCCCAAACCAATTGGGTGCGGTGATTTTCAAGCTGGATGAGAATCGGCCCCTGGTCGATGCCGATATAGTCATTATCATACCAGCCGTTTGGATTTTTATCATCAACGAAAGTTGGATTAAAGGCATCTTTAAAACCATATTTATCGTAGAGTTTTTCGCCATAAAGATTGTACATTTCTTTAAGTGCCGGAATGCAAACTTCGGGGGCGAACGGAATGGAACCGCCTGCAGCAGTTGGTGCTATTGTTCCATCATCGGTTAAATAATCGGCGGCGACACCACGGGCGCGGTAGGTATTGAATTGTACTTCTTTGCCATTCACTTTTCTCTTTTCATTGGCAGGGCCATCGCAAGCAGTAAGGCCCCAAATATTTTGGCCATAACCGGTGAAGCCTATTGGATTTTCGATGCAATAAGCACGGTTGGCCAGGGTAGCCCTTCGTGAATTTTCAAAATAATCGATCCCTTTTTCTTTCATGTAATCATCCTGAATCCCCCGAAAATCGATATACATCTGCGAATATTGGTGGCCGAACAAGGGGCCAAAGTTTACATGCTCGTAACCCTGGTAATCGGCCCAAAGGTATTTCTCAGTCCATTTTTTCCAGATTTTTTCGTTAACCGGATGTGTTGGCGAACCAAGGGCAAGGATATTCAAAATCATGGCTTCGTTGTAGCCGCTCCATTCTGCTTTTAAAAAACCTTTTTCAGGATGCCAGCCCATCGAAAGCAAACCATTGTCGTTCATAAACCAATCCCATTCAACGCGGCGGTACAATCCATCGGCGATGGTTCTGATTTGCGATTCTGTTTCATCATCACCATCAAAATATGTCATGCACGATAAAATTCCCGCCATCAGCAAACCCGTGTCGATTGTGGAAAGTTCCACATTTTTGAAGCGCACGCCAGTTTGCATATCCAGGAAATGGTAAAAAAAACCTTTGTAACCTGCAATGCCTGACTGTGCATCGCCTTGCGGAAGGGTTTGAATAAATTTCAAGGTTTTCAAAACCCGTGCAGCAGCTTCATCCCTGGTAATGTATCCATTTTCAACTCCAATAATATAGGCCGTAAAACCATAGCCCATAGCTGCAATACTCGAAAATGATTTTGTTGGCCAACGATCGGGGGTTAAACCACTTTGAGGATCGGCAAGCTCCCAGAAAAAATTGAAAGTTCGTTGATGTAAATCATCAAGGCTAAAATCTGTAACTGATTTTTCCTGATTATTTGTTTCAGTATTATCTTTTGTTTGCCACTGGCACGATCCCAAAAATAAAAGCGAAACTACAAGTAAGGAAGTAAAATATTTCATTGTCATTAATTTTAAATATCCTGAAAAATGCAAAAAAAAATCAACTAAATTTTAAAGCTTCAAATTTAAGAAAAATAGATGATTGACATCAAGTTTATTAAACGCCAACACGGTAATATCCGGCATAAAACATAAACCTTCCTATTGCTTCCTCAACAACAATGAGAAAGAAAACAATGGTGTAAAGACGTATCAAAGGTGTGAAAATTACTTCTATTGATGGTAGCTTTAGCGAAAGGTATGCGGCGAATAATGCCGAAATAAAAATTATAAATAGCCTTATCAGGTAAAGTGTATGATAAGAACCCGAAGCAAAATCAGGAGGTGAAATGCCTGTATGTTCCATTTTAACAAGACGATTTTTATATAAAAATGCAGCAAGGAGTTGTATCAATAAAAGTGCTGCGACTATCCTAAGAAGGATAACATTCATAGTTAATGATGCAAGGTTGTAAATATAAAAACCAACCACTACCATGAGCCCCAAAAGGAAACACGACATAAAAAAGTGAAAGGGAGTAAACCTGCTTTTCCATGCTGGAATTGTCGCAACCATGTAAATCCTCGACATAAACCAGATGAGCATGAGTCCCGAAACAGATCCAAAAACAAATACGAAATCTTGAAAAAGCCTAACTTCCCAACTAATCCAAAGCTGCAAAAAAATCAATAATACCCCAAAACCAAACATGCCAATACCTAAAATTTCGCGACTTAGCCATGATAATGCAAGATTATTGGCAGCATTAAAAGCATGTGCAGGATAGCCCAAATGTAAAAAAGAAATGAGGGTTGCAACAGTAATTGCAACAAGCGCAATAAACTGGGGCGATAGAAAAGCAATCCCTTCACGGGAAGGCTGCATAGTAGCCGGAGCATAAAAATGCAATACTGTGAGTACTATAATTATCCCAACACTCAGTTGAGTTAGTAGCGTAAAAAATATTAATGACCAGTCGTTTTTGTGCATCGAAAGAAGAGTTATTGGTTATTCGTTCCCTTCGACAAGCTCAGGGTAAAATCTGTAATTGAAATTTAAATTATTTACTATTTATCCCGAAAAATAGATTCCGAACCTTCGGGATTGATTTTCATAATTTTTCGAGGTGCACATACAGTGGATTTCCAAGCACTACATCAAAACCACCGGTGTATTCGGTGCAAGCTGCTTCAGGGGAGCATGCTCCCCTACCGTCTCCAGTTCCGGCACTGTACGCCGGAGCATGCTCCGGCGTTGTGCCGGTATCTGCGCCTCCTGTCCGGGGCGCATGCTCCACCGAGGTGCGGCCCATAGATATGCTTCAAGCAAGAATGTTCAACTGATCGGCCTCCACAATTTTGGCTATTTGTTTACTATTCATATTTCTTTCTTCCAACTACTACCATAATCAATTGTTATTGGCATATTCGGTTTTTTACAATAATGACCAACTATGAACTATTAACTTTTAACTATCCCCCCAACCGTACTTCCTCAAGGTTGGCCACAGCAGGTTTTTCTATTTCTATTTTTCCGGCACTGCGATGTGGGTTTACAACTAAAGATGGCTCGGTATGATGGCGATTTGGTAAAGGATAAATAGTTCCTGTGCTTCCATATTTTTCGACCAAATCATCGAAATTTCCAAAATCCATTGCCCTCATGGGGCAGGCATCAACACAGCCTGGATTTTTACTTTCATCCACATAATCTAAACACATATTGCATTTTGTCATCAAACCCCGTTCATTATCAAACTGCGGCGCACCATAGGGACAAACCCATTCGCAGTAGCGGCAACCTATACATTTCGATTCATCAATCAAAACTATCCCGTCTTCTCTTTTATAAATAGCTTTGGTAGGACATGATTCAAGGCAAATAGGCTTTTCGCAATGATTACACGCCAACGACACATTGTAAGCATAAAGGTTATTTCGCCAGGCTTCACCTTGTTTTTGCCATTCACCGCCGGTAACTTCATACACCCGGCGCCAGGCCATCCCCAGTGGAAGGTCATTTTTATCCTTGCACGCAATCTGGCAGGTTTTGCAACCTGAGCAGGCATTGGCATCGAAGTAGAAAGCGAGTTTTTTCATTGTTTTATTTTAAGAGAGACAAGGCATGCCTTGTCTGTACAGCAATAGCCTCAGCAATGGCCAAGGCTATGGCAAATATTTAATGAGCTGGGCCATGATGGTGTGCTGGGCATTTCCAAAGGCCAGGGGCGTCCATCGTTCTGAGGTTAATGTATTGATATTTCCTCCAATGTCGTTTCCATCTTTATCGGGTTTCCACCATGCACCTTGTGGCACTGATATTACCCCGGGCATCAGGCGTTTTGTAAGGCGGCATTTCAAAATTATGGTTCCTCGCTGGTTGAAAACCTTTACCGTGTCGCCATCATTAATCCCGCGAGGCTTGGCATCAATGGGGTTTATGAATGCCCTTTGCGGGAAGGCTTCATTCAACCAATCATTGTTGGTGTGGGTGGAATGTACCCGTGGCATGTAGTGTGGGCCAATTACCTGCAAAGGATAATCTTTGGCATTTTCATCAAAAGGATTTTCCCATTCGGGGATGTATTTCGGCACTGCCGGAATTTCCTTAGGATTGTTCATATCGAACAATTGTTTTGAGAAAATCTCAATTTTCCCTGAGGGCGTTGCTAAAGGATTTTTTACCGGATCCTTCCTGAAATCTTCGAATGCTATTTTTGGTTTCTTTACATCCACAGCATAAACGCCGATGTTGGATTTCTCAAACTCTGCCAAAGATGGAATTTTAGGAAAGCGGGTTTTTCGGTAATGATCCATAAAGTGAGCGATCCAGGCTTTTTCGTCCCTGCCCTCGGTAAAGGCATCTTTTAAACCCAGTTTTTCAGCTACATCAGCACAAATCCGGTAATCACTTAAGGTTTCCCAGGGAGGATCAAATAATTTGGGCATCAGCATTACATCATCACCATATTTCCAGCCATCTTCCAGCCCCCAGGTTTCAAACTGGGTGCAGGCCGGAAAGAGCAAATCAGCATACAAAGCAGTTGAAGTGAGGAAATTATCCTGCACCACAAAAAACTCCACCTTCGATTCGTCCTTCATAATTTCGATCGAACGGTTTACGTTGGCATGTTGATTTATGATGGCGTTGGAAGCCACAGCCCAGATAAATTTAATGTCATTGTCGAGTTTTTCCGCTCCAATAACCCCGTCAGATTCATCCATTTCCTTTCCCCTTATCACAGCTTCCGACCATAAAAAACATGGGATTTTAGTTTTTACGGGATTTTGGAGGGTGGGAAAAATCGTCCAAAAAGGGCCGCCATCATCAGCCTGCAAGGCAATACCACTGGCCCATCCCCCCGATATGCCAACATTTCCGGTTATTGCTGCCAGCACACATCCACCAATTACCGGTTGCTCTCCATAAGCCCTGCGCTGCATACCATAACCCTGGTACAACATGGCAGGTTTTGTTGTGGCAAATTCGCGGGCTATGCGTGCTATGATTTCTTTTGGAATTCCTGTAATCGCTTCTGCCTAATCCGGTGTTTTTGGTTGTCCATCGCATTTTCCCAAAATATAATCTTTGTACGATTCTTCCTTTTCGCAGCCCGGGGGCATTTGGCTTTGGTCAAAACCAACGCAATGAGTTTTCACAAACTCTTTATCATAAAGCCCTTCATCGATCATTACATAAGCCATTGCACTCATTAAAGCCACATCGGTTCCCGGACGAATGGGAATCCATTCATCGGCCAGCGACACCACACTCAGCGTCATGCGTGGGTCGATGCAAATTACCCTGGCTCCATTTTCGCGGGCTTTTTTGATAAAATATTCTGAATTGGTGCCATCGCGCATTTCCGAAGGGTTCCACCCCCACATTATGATGTATTTGCAATTGACCCAATCCTGCCGCTGGTTGCCCGAAACTTTTGTGCCATAAACATAAGGTGTTGCTTTATTGATGCAGGCCCAGGAGTAGGAGTTATAAAACCCCAGCGATCCGCCAAACAGATTTAACAATCTTTCGGCAGGCCACCTGCCATTGGTTTGGTTATAGCTTCCGGTGCCGTAAGGAACATAAAGTGCCGAGTTGCCATATTTTTCTTTGATTCTTGTGAGATTTTCAGCCATCAAATCCGTGGCTTCATCCCAGGAGATGCGCTCAAATTTCCCTTCCCCCCGCTTCCCGCTTCTTTTCATTGGGTACTTTAGGCGGTCGGCATTATTTTGCCTGTGGCGATATCCCCTACCCCGCAGGCAAGCCCTGAGCTGTGGGTTCTCGATTCCATCACCGGGGCGATCATCAGTTTCAATGCGGACAATTACTCCTTCTTTAAGGTAAACCTTCAGCAAGCAGCGCCCGCCACAATTATGCGCCGGACAGCCAAGCCTCACCATTTTTTCGTAGGAAAAATGTTGGCCGGCTACTTCGCGGATCTTTGGCTCGCCCATCAGGCTGCTCAGTATCGATTCTCCAAACCTGGCTGATTTGGAAAAGAGTGTACTTGTTTTTATAAAATTTGTGCGCTTCATCTTAATTTAATCGAAAAGTAAAAATAAACAGAAATGAATGTGCAAGGCATCGATTGGGAAATTTAGGGTGATTCTGAATAAGCCGGCAAAAAATGAATTTTATCAGATGATCGCTGATTGCAAGAAAAGAATATTTCAAATATGTCAATATCCACTAAAATCAAAAGGCTATTTTTGCGTTTCACAAATCATGAAAATGAAATACTTTAAACTTCTTATTGGCTTCTTAGTTTTTATTATGCCTGAATTTTTAATGGCTCAGGTAGATACTTCTGCAGCAAAGCCTGATGCCGTTTGGGCTGTTTACCCTGCCTATTCGTACCAGTTTCCGGGTGGTGACCTTGCTGATCGCTTTGGGCACAACTCGAGTATTGGCCCGGGATTTTTTCATAAAACAGCTTCCAACTGGATTTTTAATGCTGATATCAATTTTATTTTTGGGAACACCATAAACGAAGACAGCCTTATCAGCAACCTCATAAACTCCGATGGTTTTGTAATTGACGACCAGGGGCATTATTCCGAAGTTTCGTTTTTTGAGCGTGGATTTTACAGCACACTCAGGATTGGCAAGCTCATTCCTTTGTCAAAATCAAATCCTAACTCAGGGCTGGTAATTATGGCCGGTGGCGGATACATGCAACACAAGATCAACATCCAGGTTAAAAACAAAGCAGCTTCTGCACTGAAAGACGATTATAAAAAGGGTTACGACCGCTTTACTGATGGTTTTTCGACAGCACAATTTGTTGGCTACATGCATATTGGGAAAACCCGCCTTGCCAATTTTTTTGGGGGAATAGAATTTGTGCAGGCCTGGACCCAAAACCGCCGTTCGATGAATTTTGACACTATGCAAGTGGACCGTAAACAAAGATTCGATTCACTTTTTGGGATCAAGGTAGGGTGGATAATTCCATTCAGCAGAAGAGAACCGGAGGCATTTTATTATTATT
>Ga0208900_1001090_pt1 | contig 15292 bp, 10 predicted proteins | sample AntAceMetag02UKK_FD_184763 | JGI IMG/M metagenome (GOLD analysis project Ga0208900, IMG submission 184763) | Saline lake microbial communities from Ace Lake, Antarctica - Antarctic Ace Lake Metagenome 02UKK (SPAdes) (version 2) | ecosystem: Environmental > Aquatic > Non-marine Saline and... | reverse complement strand
CCCCCCCCGATGGGTAATAGGAACCGGCCAATTGTGCCGTCTAACGGTTCCGGCCGGGCCCATTACCCGTCGGGGGGGGGGCGGCATGATATCATTTGGCTCCGCGTCTACGACCCAATATTCGTTGTGCCCTACAGGACATGCCCGTTATATGAAAATGAAGTGTCAAAGTACCCTCAGCAGAGCCCCCCCCGATGGGTAATAGGAACCGGCCAATTGGGCTGTCTAACAGTTCCGGGCCGGGCCCATTACCCGTCGGAGGGGGCGGCATGATATCATTTGGCTCCGCGTCTACGACCCAATATTCATTGTGTCCGGCAGGCCATGCCCGTTTTATATGCCTATTCCCAAAGTAACTGCCGGGATGAAATTCTGTAAACCATGGCAACTGCTTCTTCCCTTTCAGGCAATTTTTCCGGCACAGCCACCTTGGAAACATGCAATATTACATACTGAAATAAGCACATCAAATTTTGACCACCTGCTGTTCCCCGGCAATGCAGTCCTTTTTAAAGCACTTCTGCCAGTCCCGCCTGTTCACAGACAACAGATCCTCTGACCTCGTTTTTGTAAAATCAGCTTTAAAAAAACGAAACCAGCACCCCACAATTTAAGGGGTCACAATAAAAACAAGAACCTCTGCCGGTTTTCCATTGTTAATGACCATGTCCCGCTCTTCACCCGGGGCAATATACACCATGCCCCCTTCATCAACCACATGGGTTTCGTCATTCTTACCACAGACAGTGATGGAACCCTTGGTCACATAGTAGACCCTTTCCTTGGGAGAGGGACACATTTCCGCACCCCCATCGGGCTGAAAATAAGAGTAACAAACCGTAATCCTTTCTGAATCTGTCTCCGTAAGCTTTTGAAGACCATATACGCCGGAATGCTTGGCTGCATCATAGGGCTTACCCTTTGCATCTTTTACACTAATCATTGTAAAGCGCTCCTTGGGATTCCCGGAAAAATTTCAGGAAAATATCCGTTGATATTAAGAAAACATTTCCAGGGTTAAATTTCACTGATCCCAATCCAAAATGGCATTGGGATCAGACTAAAATTTCAGAAAGTTACTGATTTAAACCGGTGAGATCACAATTTCACCAAGGTTCACATCGGTGCGGGTGAACAGTTCTGTGGTATAAGTTGCATACCCTTCCTTTTCCACGGTGAGGGAATAGGCCATGTTTTTTTCCAGCCCCTCAAACTCAAAATCGCCGTAGGAATCTGACAGGATCTGACACTTCTCACCATTGCCATCCAGAACAACTTTAACCCCTTGGGCACTTTCACCGGGGGTGTCAGCCAGAACCACTTCTCCGGCCACAAACTTCTTTGGAATGCCAGCATAAAGAACGGAAGGCTCCGTGTTGTATTCAGGATGGAAGGCACCGGCATTGAGCTCCTTTGCCTTGATGGAAATTTCACTTGTCTCATCATCCAGGTCGCCAAAGTACATGGCACCCGTGGGACAGGACTCCACGCACCGGGGTCTTCTTTCTCCTTCATCCAGGCGATGGGCGCACAGGGTACATTTTTGGGGAATCTGCTTTTCTTCATTCCAGAAAATGGCGCGATAGGGACAGGACTTTACGATCTCTTTTTGGCCCTTGGCTTTTACCGGATCAATGACCACCACCCCATCGTCCCTTTTATAGACGGCCCCATTGGTTGCAGCACTAATGCAGGGGGCATCCTTGCACTGCATACAGGGAGTGGGAATATAAGAAAGTTTAGGACGGGGAAATTGTCCCCGTTCGATCTCTTTGATCTGCATCCAGAACTGTCCATTCAACGGTTGGGCCGCAGAAAGGGGAAGGTAATCATTCCCGAAATGTTCATCCCTGCATGCAAGAAAGCAATTGTAGCAACCCGTACATCTGTCTACATCAATTAAAATACCTTTACGTGCCATTTTATATCAACCCTCCCACTTTTCAATTTCAATGAGGCAGGAATTCGGCGTCATGCCCGGTACATTTTTCGATAACATGCGTGACGGTGTCAAAATATTCACACACCCACCCCGATCCACAGATCTCGAATCTCCCGGAGAAAGGGGATCGTACTTTGCCGATGAGGCATAACTGTGAATCACACCTGGTTTGATTCTTTCTGTAACAACGGCGCAGCACAAAACCCCGCCTCGATCATTGTAAAGTTTTACAATATCGCCGCTATTAATATTGCGCAAAGCCGCATCCTTGGGATGAATCCGTGCCGGCCACCAGGCATACCCATCTTTTTTGATCCGATGGATGGGAATATCATCCAGCCAATCCGTATGTTTGTCATAGTGACAATGGAATGAAAACCGTGGATGGGGACTCAACAACTGCAATCCATATTTCTTAAAGCTATCTGATCTATGACCTTCAAAACTGGGAATGTAATGGGGAGAAACAGGTCTCTCTTCATCATCGGGGAAATGCTTGCGCAGGCTTTCCGATGCAAATTCAATTTTACCGGAATAGGTGCCAAGCTCCTTTGCCTTATCCGTTCCCCGTTTTGCATTGTTGGGATCAGGGGTGTCACAATCCCGTCCTTCAGCAAACCATCTCAAGGCCGGGGTGGGTTTGTAATCTTCCTTGATATTGATGATGTGATACCCTTTTTTATTAAAGGTCTCCCAGTCAACCAGCTTGGGCAAATCTGAATGGTTGAAAAAGGTTTCCACCCACTCGAGTTCTGTTTTACCGTCGGTGAACTCCTCTTTTCTTCCCAACTTGTCCGCAATAAGGGTAAAAATTTCGTAATCAGACTTGGAGTCCCACATGGGCTCCATGCACTTTTGCTGGCGTACCACAATGCGAAAATTACTTCCACTGCTGGCATGGCAGGTGTATCCGCCACAGGCACCCCATTCTCCCACATCGTCCCGCTCAAAGTTGGTGCAGGCTGGCAAAATGATATCTGCCATGCGGGTTTCACTGTTGTACCAGACATCCTGGTTCACCACAAACTCAAGTTTGGGGCTCTGGTACATGCGCACCCATTTGGAAGTGTCACTCAGGGTTCCCATGAAGGAACCGCCATAGCGGTAAAACATTTTAATCTCGGAATAGCCCTTCATGGGATATTCAAAATGGGTAAACTGCTGATCCAGGGATTGGCCACAAAAGCCTTCTCCATACCAGCTCACCGGAGGATCAAGTACCGCATCGGGAAGGGTCAATCGCCACAGTCGTTGTTTGGTGGGGTTAAAGGGCAGAAAACCAGCCACACTGGAGGTGGCGATTCTACCTTCGGGATCAGCGTAAGCAGGAAACCAGGTGTCCACATCAGAGGGTGCACCCATGGTGGTACCCCAGATGCTGCGTCCGGGTTTACCAAGACCCTGCATGGCCTGGAGCAGCACCATCATTCGTGCCCATTCCGTACCAAAGGCCGTACGGCAAGCCCCCCCTTCACCGCCCCGGGAACCGCCGGACAAGATGGTTCTTTTGGCTGCCCATTCCCGGGCCAGGGTACGAATGGTCCGGGCCTTGATACCCGATTCTTCTTCTGCCCATTCCGGGGTCTTGGGAACGCCGTCCGTTTCTCCCAGCACATAGGGTTTAAATTCGTCAAATCCAATGGTGCGGTCTTTAACATACTCTTTATCATAGATGTCTTCGGTGATCCAGACATGGGCAATGGCCATGGCCATGGCCGTATCTGTTCCGATGCGGGGAGCCAGCCATTTACCTTCCATAGCCCCTGCTGTGTAGTTATGAAAGGGATCAATGAAAATGGTTTTAACCCCTTTTTCCTTTAACCAGGTCCGCCACAACGCAGAATCCTGCCCCGTGTAAGTTCCCCGGGTGGTGTCAGGATCATTGGACCAGAACACGATCATCTCTGCATTCTGAAGGGCATCTCCCAGCATGTCATAGGGTTCGGGCATACCAAGACGCCAATAAAAACCATAGGTATGGGTGGCTCCCCAATGCCATCCCTCCCAGGAGTCGGGGTTATCCAGCACCGGTGTGAATTCAAGCATGTTCATGAACCGGGGAAAAGGACCCATTTTATAGCCCACGATACCCCAGTTATGATGGGAAGAGGTCATGCCGCTGATGGCGGAACCACCATAGTTATCTTTTACCCGGGTGATCTCCTTGGCAATAATTTCAATGGCCTCATCCCAGGAGATCCGCTCATAGGCAGATTTGCCTCTATTTTGGGCATTTCGTTCACCATCTGGATCAAAATCCACCCGTTTCATGGGGTATTTGATTCGATCATCGGAGTAGAGACGACGCCTCTCCCCATGGACATAGGGTGCAATGTTAAATTTCTTTTTTGGTGAATACTTCTGCCCACCCGCCTCAATTACCCAGGGCTTAAAATCTTTTTCATCCGCCACCAGGGGCCGGATTCGTTGAACTTTACCGTCCTTCATATAAACACTGACGGGTCCTGCATTGGTGCAATTGGTAAAAACTTGTTCTGTCATCATTAACCTCCCGGCTTTCCCGGTATTAATAGTTGACCTTCCGGCATCATACGCGCGACATTTACGCTGAATAGGTACAGCGTTGGACGTGATATGATCCAATGAAGTGATAGATTCACTTAAAGATCACTGATTTTGCCAGTCGCAGATTTTCATACTATATTACATGCAATTTAAAATAAAAAAAAGTTATTTTTTATTTTTTCAACAAACACAACATATTGTATTAGACTATGCTCCCAACATACAACATGGCAAAACCATAAATAAATTGGAACATCCCAGACGGCTTTTAGCAAATTTTCATTTTAATAGAAAAGAGATTCTTCATCAATTTCCTACCGATTGTGATGGGATAAGTCAAGCTCAAACTGGAAAAACCATTGACAACAGATCCTATGCACGATCAGACACATTAAATCCAATATTAAAGATCTGGTTGTACCTTATAAAAAAAATATGTTATTTCACTCATGGACTGTATCCATGAATAGGTCAACTTCCAGTGGATGCCATGCAATCATCCCCAACAAACAACACCACATCAAACAAGGCTCCATGCCCACCGTCAATGAACGGGTATAGCCAAGACTATCACCAAACAAAAAAACTGAAACAAACAAAGAGGTATTGATGGACAAAAAAAACAAGAGACCCCCGGTGGTCTCCATTATCAGTAAAAAAGATTCCGGGAAAACCACCCTGCTTGTCAAGTTGATCCCGGAACTGAAACAAAGGGGGTATACCGTGGGCACCCTCAAGCACGACGTCCATGGATTTGACATTGACCATGAAGGCAAGGACACCTGGCGACATAAACAGGCGGGCTCCGATGTGGTGGTGATCTCCTGTCCCTGGAAAGTCTCCCTTATTAAAGATGTTGAAAAAGAGCTTTCCGTTGATGAGCTTGTGGAGCGTTTTTTCATGGACACCGATATTGTCATCACCGAAGGATACAAGCGGGCAGATAAACCTAAAATTGAACTATTTAGAAAAGCGGCCCATGCATCCCCGGTTCATACCACCCAAAAAGGCTCTACCTTGATTGCCATGATTTCTGATATTCATGTGGAAATTGATGTTCCTCTGTTTCACATTGATGACATCTCTGGAGTTGCTGATTTTATTGAAACTACCTTCCTGGGAAAATAACATCACCTCCTTTTGATCAACTCCTCCTGCATCCTTCATATAAAACGGACATGTCCTGCTGAACACAACGAATATTGGGTCGTAGACGCGGAGCCAAATGGTATTATGCCGCCCCCCCCGACGGGCAATGGGCCCGGCCGGAACCGTAGACGGCACAATTGGCCGGTTCCTATTACCCATCGGGGGGGGCTCTGCTGAGACTAATTGGACACTTCATTTTCTAATAAAAAAAAGCCCCAAAGTACTTTGAACTGACAAATTAAGGATGCCCCTGATCCAGCAAAAGTCTTCTGTCTCACAGGCGATTATGCGCATAACATATTGATAAAAAACATAATAAAATCAGCATTACATTTATCACTCAATATAAAATACCATATTGTATGTAAAAAAAGCTTGACTTTCCCCTTTAACGAACTATAAAATCACTTCAATCAGGTTCAACAGAATATATATTTAACCCCATTGGACAACGCATATAAAATGCAGCACATGTCCTAACTTATTTATTGAACAACTGTAAAAACCGATCACAGCACATGTTAAAATCCTTCAGATTACCGAATAATCAGTTGGATGTATAAAAAAACAACATTAAAAACACAGGTGTACGGATTGGTAATGTGAATATTTGGTCAGTGTCCCCGATTCGCGTATTTGGAACTGCGTAGCATAATACTAAGGAATGAGCCCGCAATAACCTCCCCATTTAAAAACGGGGAAAAACTACAATTCAACGATAGTGTGTTCTGAAAAGGGCAAGTTATTTAAGACTGGTTCCTAAGTGTTAGGTGAGCAGGCCAAACCTTAGATGAATATGGGGTGCTGATAGAAGATTTACTCAGAATGACGCTTAAGATATTAAGGAATACGGAATATATATTTATCAAGGATGGAATTTTAATCATAATGATCATCACATGGATTTTAACCCCGGTCATAATTAGATCAGAGTATTCCATGTTTTTTTCATCCACTCAATTGTACGAAGGACATTTCATGCACGCCTTCGTTGGGTGGTATTAAACCCATCCTCACTACTTTTATGATGACTTTTTCGCAAAGGAGGTTTTCAAAGTATGGCGGGAATTAAAACAAAAGATAAGACAGTTCTGCGAAGTCTTGGACTCGGTGGTTTTTTCGGCGGAGGCGCAGAAGGAATGGTCGACGTTAAAGATGGTAAAATTGTTCGCGTTCGTCCCATGCAATACGGCTGGAAATACAAAAAAGAGGATGTCCGACAATGGGAGATGAAACGAAACGGCGAATCAATTTCTCCGCCCTGGAAATCTCTACCTGGCCCCTTCTCACTTGCCTATAAAAAACGGGTATATTCGCCAAATAGAATAAAATATCCTTTAAAACGGGTTGATTGGGATCCCAATGGAGAAAGAAACCCCCAGAATCGTGGGAAGAGTAAGTATGTCCGGATCTCCTGGGACGAGGCCACTGACATTGTTGCTTCTGAAATCACACGCATTCATAAAGAATACGGTTTCCATGGTATTCTGATGCAAGGAGATGGTCATGGTGAATGCAAGACCATCAACACCCCCCATGGTCACTCAGGTACCTTGTTGGACAATATGGGTGGATTTACCATCCAGGTACGAAACCCCGACTCCTGGGAAGGATGGTACTGGGGAGCCAAACATGTCTGGGGACAGGGAGTGCAGGGCAACATGTGGCCGGCTGCCAATATTGTCAATGATACCACCAAACACTCAGAGCAGGTACTTTTCTGGGGATGTGATCCGGAAACCACCCCCTGGGGATTCACAGGGCAGTTCCCTTCCCTTCTGACCTATTTCTGGTCTAAAGTTGGCATCAAACAGATCTACATCTGTCCTGATCTTAATTATGGCGCGGCGGTTCATGCGGACAAATGGATACCGGTGCTTCCCAACACAGATGCCGCCCTCCAGCTTGCCATCGCCTACACCTGGCTCACCGAAGACCTTTACGACAAAGAGTATGTCGCCACCCACGTGGTGGGACTTAAGCAATTTTCCGAATATGTCCTGGGCGACGAAGATGGCGTTCCCAAAACACCCGCCTGGGCATCAAAAAAATGTGGGGTTCCCGAATGGACCATCAAGGCCCTGGCCCGGGAATTTGCAGCAAAGATAACCTCCATTGCCCACTATTTTGGCGGCGGATTTATCAGAGGCCCCTTTTCCCATGAAAACGCAAGGCTTGAGGTCATCCTCCTTGGCATGCAGGGGCTTGGTAAACCCGGGGTTCATCACCACCAGCTCACCTATTTTGGCATGCCTCGAAAAGAGGGATTGGGGGGAACCTTTTTCTGGAATCCGGAAATTGAAGAGCGACTTGCCGTACCGGTCATGTCTTCGGTGACCGCATGGCAGGAGCAGGTTATTCCCAAAACCCTTATTCATAAAGCCATTGAATCTGACGAACCCATTACCTTTATGGGCACCGGTGCCATTGAGGCCCTGGCCATGGATCAATTCAACGAGTACACCTACCCCATTCCCGCAGATGAGGGCGGAACGGAAATCCATATGATGTGGACCGATACCCCCTGCCGCATCACCTGTTGGAACGGTGGCAATGAGACCCAGTTAGCCCTTCGAAACCCAAAGATAGAAACCATCGTATCGCAACATCCCTGGTTGGAAAACGATTGTATTTATTCTGACATTATCCTGCCTGCCAATACTCACATGGAAGTGGATGATATTGTCACCAACATCCGTCAGGGTACCTCGCAGCCCAATATGATGATCGCCGATAAGGCCATTGAGCCCATTGGGGAGTCCAAAAGTGATTTTGAAATCGTTGTTGAAATCGCTAAAAAACTGGGTTTTGAACATGAAGTAACAGGGGGCTACTCCACCCAGGATATGCAGAAAAAAGTCTGGGGATACATGGACGGTGAGAAATTGGTTCCCTTTGAAGATCTCATGGAAAAGAAGTACTGGATATATAACACGGCTGAAGATTGGGAAGATGATCCCGCCGGTTTTGAAAAATTTGCCAAAGATCCGGAAAAAAATAAGCTGCCCACCCCCTCTGGGAAACTGGAATTCTACTCTGCGGCTCTGGCCGAAAACTTTCCCTATGACAAGGAAAGACCGCCAATACCAAAATGGATCGAAAAAAGTGCCATGCACGATGAACGGCTCTCCAGCCACCGGGCAAAAATGTTTCCACTGCTGTTGATGTCTAACCATGGCCGCTGGCGAGTCCACTCCCAGTGCGATGATATCACCTGGACAAGAGAGGCCCCCACCTGCAAGGTCATGGGACCAGACGGGTATAAATATGAACCGCTGTGGCTTCATCCTACGGAAGCTGAAAAACGGGGCATTAAAAGTGGCGATATTGTCAAAATCTTCAATGAACGGGGCATTGTTCTGGCAGGTGCCTATGTAACAGAACGCCTGCGCCCTGGTGTGGTCTACATCGACCATGGAGCCAGACATGATCCCATCATCGTAGGTGAGGTGGAGCGTGGTGGTAACATCAACTGCATCTCTCCGGCTGGTATCACATCGGCAAATTGTGTGGGCCAGGCAACCAGCGGCTACCTGGTTCAGTTGGAACGATTAAAAGGCGAAGAGATGGACGGGTGGAGAAGAGATCATCCCGCTGCATTTGCAAGAGAATATAATTCCGATGCAGGTTTAAGATTTGATGCATGGGTTGAGGGAGGTGAAAAATAATGAAAGCATTTTTTATAGATCTATCAATTTGCAATGGGTGCTACTGCTGTCAGATTGCCTGTAAAGATGAACATGTGGCCAATGACTGGACCCCCTATGCCAAGCCCCAGCCCGATACAGGTCAATTTTGGATTGGCATCACCGAACAGGTGCGGGGCCAGGTACCCAAGGTGAAGGTCTCCTATATTCCCAAGATGTGCCAGCACTGCGATGATGCCCCCTGTATCGAACAATGTGAGTTTGATGCCATTGAAAAGAGAGAAGATGGGCTGGTTATCATTAATCCAGACAAGTGCACTGGATGTAAGCTGTGTGCGGACACCTGTCCCCACGATGCCATCTTTTTTAACGAAAACCTGAATATTGCCCAAAAGTGTACTGGCTGTGCCCATCTTCTGGACAATGATGCCGAGTGGACAGTTCCCCGGTGTGTGGATCAGTGTCCCACCGAAGCCCTTAAATTCGGAGAAGAGGCGGATTTTGCAGATTTTATTAAAGATGCAGAGTTTCTGAACCCCGAAGCCGGTACCAAATCAAGGGTGTTTTATAAAAATCTTCCGAAAAAATTCGTGGGCGGAACCCTATATGATCCCGTGGAAAAAGAGGTAATCATAGGTGCCACCTGCACCTTAAAGGACATTGGAAATAATGACACCTTCACCGCCACCACGGATAATTTCGGTGATTTCTGGTTCCGTAAACTTGATGACGATCGAACGTTTACCCTGACCCTTGATAAGGGGGGGAAACAGAAAACAATTGATAATATCGTAACGGATAAGGATTTGAGTCTGGGGGATATCCCCATGGCACTTCAATAATTTTAATTTTGCAGACGACCTGTCTTAAAAGGTCGTCTGCAAAAAACAGATAAAAAATTTAATTCAGGTCACCGGCACAATCAATAATATATTCAGCCATCTGTTTTTTGTTTTTGGGAAGATTTTCTTCGCTTTCAATGGCTGCTTTGAGTTGCTCCGTCAAAGTACCGACTTTTTCGCGATTTTTCCATTTAGCCCCGAAAATACGTCCTGCTTCGAATTCGATCTGTTTAGCCGTCATTCTTTTCATTTGATCCTCCTATGTCAATTATCAGTTTAATATTAAACACCTCTAACATACTGGAATTGTATAATCATACTAAGCAAGCATGGTATATCTATGCCTGTTGATTTTGATTTTTAAACGTTCAGGTGAAATTGCAGCCTCAATGCGCTGGGATGGGTCAGATATTTTATTTTTGAGTGAACTCTTAACCTTGATATGAGCAGGATAGATAGCTGCTGCCCCCTGTTCCAAAATTGGTTTTCCGCAAATGGCGATCATGGACGATTTTTTACATGTAATAATTCATTTAATTGTTTTGATAGCAAGTTTTACATCCCTGTGTCAAGGGCATATTAAGTAAATATTCGGCAAGCACCCCATCTTCACTCATTTGGGCCTGCTCACATAGCAATATAGTATGCTACGCAGGCCCAACTAAGCGAATATGGGACACTGGTCAAACATTTACAGAATCAACCCGAATATTCACCATATTAATTAAGATTATAAATAATTAAAAGAATATACCATGGACTATTGACTATTTTTTTCACCGTGACATAATGCGTTCTGACTGGCACCACACCATCGTCCAAAAAGAAATTTTAAAAAAATATAGGCATCCTTCAAAAATGATTTACACTTTATTTTGATCATTACCCATTTGTAGGGGCTTTTTCCCAAAAAACTGTAAATTACTTTTGGGGCCATGTGAAGGATGTCAGAATATAAATACAAACCCAATCAATTGCTGGGCTACCCACTTAAGGCGGGATATTTTCAAGATTTTTTATGTGGGTAATTAACTTTTAACCCCTAAAATCAAGGATGCTAAAACGCTTGATTTTAAAGTCTGTCCCGCCTTAAGTGGGTAGCCAATTGCTGAAACCAATTTTTCCAGATCTTTGTCAGTTTTATTGTCGATCTTATTAACCCCCGGACTAATTCGAGAAAGGAGATGCCCATATGAGAATTATGGTTTATTGTAAAAACATTGAAAAAATGGCAAAATCACTTGCCATTGCAGTGGAACATGGCAAGGCATTTAACGCCTCCGTGGATCTGGTGACAGCCTTTGAGGACAGAACAGATCTCCCCGGTGAAGTCATCGAAAAAGCCACAGAACAATTAAAAAATATTGCCATGGAAATATCTACCAATGAGGGCATTCAGTGTACGTCCCAGGTACTTGTAACCACCCTTTCCATTGGAGAAGAACTGATTCGATATGCTGAAAAAAATGATATACACGAAATCATCATCGGTCTGAAAAAGCGTTCAAAAATGGGAAAACTCTTTTTTGGTTCCAACACCCAGTACATTATACTTGAAGCACCGTGCAGGGTTGTCAGCATTAAAGAGTAAGCCGAGGGTAAAAAAATTTCCCCCGACGGTCTCCCATTCAGGCCAGGGCAGACGTCGGGGTGGCAGTATGCCCAAAATTCATCAATTCATACCCCCCCCATTTTATATGCTAAGTCCCCGAATATATATTCTTCAACATAAAGCCCAAACCATCGGTTCGATCATTTTTTTATAATAAATAAAAGTTATTGATATAAAAAAGTAATAAATAAAAAATCCAAATAAAATTTTATTTAGATTACAGTATGTTATGATGGTTATCGAACCGAGGGCACAAAGATATCAACGATATATATTCATCGAATACCGAAAAAAATATGTGTGGGTACTTAACACTCCACAGACTCTGGAGATTTGTCCTCAAATGGCATGCGGATTTCAATATCCCCTGTGTGGATCTTACTTTCCGCGTGGGGATAATACTTTGTAAACACATGCATCATGGCACGGTTCTCGGGCAGAATAGAGGCAATAAAACCAATGTATCCATTGGAGCGTGCAATTTTTTCCAGGGCCTGTAGAAGATGACCGGCAATGCCCTGACCATGGAAATCCTCCCGAACCACAAAGGCCACCTCAGCCCATTCTTTGTCCAGTTCCGCATAGGTACCAATGGCCATCACCTCTTTATTGCCTTTATTTCTCACCATGCCAATAAGGGAGATAAAACTTCGATAGTCCATGTTGGCCCAGTGGGCCTGGGCCATTTTTCTGGAAAAGATGGTGATGGAATGGAAAAACCGTAAAAAAACCGTCTCCTCTTTTAACGAGTAAAAGAAATTCCGATAGGCAATTTCATCCGAGGGCAATAAGGGTCTCACGGCCATGGATTTGCCACTTTTCAACTCAATCCGGCTCTTATATCCCTCCAGAAAAATCAAATCCTCCGCAGGCAGGGGCATTTGATCTGCAAAAATATAATGATGTTCCTTGGCTGCGTCCAAAAGGGTGGCCCGGAAATCAGGATGGGCAATCTGGGTCAGCTCAATCACCCGCTGGTAAATACTTTTTCCTTTTAACTGTGCAATACCGTATTCAGTCACCACAAAATTGACATCGGCCCGGAGGGTGGCCACCCCAGCCCCGGCACTCAACGTGGGAACAATGCGAGAGGTCTTTCCATTGTTTGCCGTTGATGGCAGCACAATGATGGAAAAGCCCCCCTTGGACAGGGTGGCCCCCCGGACAAAATTGGCCTGATCACCGGTACCGCTGAAAAACTGCCGCCCCACAGAATCAGAACACACCTGTCCGGTGAGATCCACCTCCAGGGCGGAACTGATGGAAACAAAGTTGTCATTTCTGCCAATTATCCCCGGCGTATTGACAAAATCCGCCGTGCCAAAATAAAATTGAATATTGTTGTCAATGTAATCATAGGCAATGCGTGATCCCATGCAAAAGGTGGTAACGGCCCGATCTTTCATGAAATTCTTTTTCTTATTATTGATAATCCCCTTTTCAAACAAGGGGATAAATGCATCTGAAATCATGTGGGTGTGAATGCCCAGATCATTCTTATTATCAATGTACTTGAGCAATGCATAGGGGATATTCCCGTACCCCACCTGGAGGGTACTGCCATCATCTATAAGTTCCTTGACATACCCTGCAATACGTCTGGCTGTCTCCTGATTCACCACGTCCTGGCTGTTGGTCAATAGATTTTCCTCAAAGGGAACCAGATAATCGATATCTTCCACATGGATGAAGCCATCCCCATGGGTTCGGGGCATCCGGGGATTGACCTGGGCAATGACCAGGCGGGCACTTTTCACCGCCTCCAGGGTGACATCCACTGAAATCCCAAGACTTGCCACACCAAATCGATCCGGAGGACTGATCTGCACCAGCACCGCATCAATACCAATTTGATTGCTTTTAAAAAAATTGGGAATCTGGGATAAATAAGTGGGGATGTAATCAATCTTTCCTTCAAAGGCTGCCCGCTGCATGGGGTGGGTGACAAAAAACAGCTTCACGGCAAAGCGATCCAGAAAATCTCTATCGTCCAGATAATGCCCCAGTGTAAAGGCAAGCATCTGGAAAAGCATGGCATCTTGAATTTTACGGTTTTTCACCATAGCGTGGATTAAATGCTGGGGTTCTCCACAGGCGGACCCAATGAAAACCCGACTGCCATTTTTAATTTGTGAAGTTGCCACTTCCGCCGTAACAATCTTGTGCTGGTACGCTTTGCAATAATCTAACATAGGTCTCCTTTCCCAATGTATTCGGGAGGTGGTCTTTGTGTTATTTAAAAATCTGTCCCCTAAGCGCACGACTGGTTCGGCTTGAAGAAGCACTCAAGAGTCAGTGGTCTTTTTCAACCGATACTCTCTTCCGTAAATTATATCCAGTTTTTTCATGCGATTCCTCAAGGTATTGGGGTGGATATCCAGTATATGTGCGGCCCCCTCCGGCCCATTGATTTTTCCGTTGGTCATGTGGAGCACCTTTTCAATGTACCGTTTAACCACATGATCCAGGGTCACCCCCTTTGATGTTCTTTTCAGAGGAACGTAAAGATCATTGCCCTCCCCCTCCAGGGAGGTGTTTAAAAAGTGGAGTGGCCCCTGCCGGTGCTGGATCAATGCCCGTTCAACGGTATTTTCAAGCTCCCGCACATTTCCCGGCCAATCCCACTCAATCAACTGGGCCAGATCATCGGGTGCAATTTCTGGAATTTTATGAATTCCCATTTCCCGGGATTTCTTTTCCAAAAAATGGGTCACCAGAAGGGGGATGTCCAATCGTCGGTGTCGTAACGGAGGAATCACAATGGGAAAGGCGTTGATACGAAACCAGAGATCTTCCCGAAAGGTGCCCCCTTCCACCATCTGCTTTAAATTTCGATGGGTGGCCACAATCACCCGAATATCCAGCTGGATGGCCGGAGATCCCCCCACCCGTTCAATTTCCTGGGTCTGGAGCACCCGGAGCAGCCGAATCTGGGCCCAGGGGGGCAGTTCTCCGATTTCATCCAGGAAAATGGTTCCCCGGTGGGCCCGTTCAAAACGGCCCTGTTTCTGGGATACCGCTCCGGTGAATGCCCCTTTTTCATGGCCAAAAAGTTCACTGTCGATGAGATTTTCCGGTATGGCACCACAATTTACCTTTATGAAAGGTTTATTCCGCCGGGGGGACAGACGATGGATGGCATTGGCAATCACCTCTTTGCCCACCCCGGTTTCACCGAGAATCAGCACGGTATTTTTCAGATAGGCCACCTGATCCACTTTTTTAAACACCGCCTGAAGTCCATGATCGGCCCCCACCACCTCCTCCCCTGCCCGGGAAAACAGCTCTCTGTTGAGATATCGGTTATCGGCGATCAACTGCTCCTGGAGCCTTAAAAGTTCCTGGTGTTTCAAGGCATTGGCCATGGCAATGGCAAAGGGCTCTTTTAAAAGGGAAAACAGTTTTAAGTGGGCCTCTGTAAATCGATCCACCCCTTTGGCAAAAAGGTCAATCACCCCCAGACGTTCCACTTCAATGTGCAGGCGCAATGCAATGAACGAGTACTCCCCCAGGTTCAATTCCCGGGTGATGATGCGCCCCATGGGATCCTGTTCAGGACGATTAATAATCATGG
>Ga0208900_1001088_pt1 | contig 15296 bp, 12 predicted proteins | sample AntAceMetag02UKK_FD_184763 | JGI IMG/M metagenome (GOLD analysis project Ga0208900, IMG submission 184763) | Saline lake microbial communities from Ace Lake, Antarctica - Antarctic Ace Lake Metagenome 02UKK (SPAdes) (version 2) | ecosystem: Environmental > Aquatic > Non-marine Saline and... | reverse complement strand
GATATAAATCTTTGAATATTTCTTGCGGAAATTTTTTTTCATCGGTTAGTGATGTGATAAGAACTTCAATCTGGCCGGTTTCAAGCTCAACACGGATGAGACGTAAGCGTAAAGGCAATATATCAAGTCCCATCTCCAGGCATTCTTTTCTCGATTGATACGAAGCATGAAGGACTACTATGGCTTCATTTGAGCCCGATTCGATAAAGCTTTGTACTATTTTCCATTGCGTGGAAATCCTGGCACAAAAATTTCCACCACGCGATATTATCAGATTAAAAATCCAATATGCAGGATATCCCCGATCCAAGAGTAACAAATCGTTTGGCATCAAATTAAGCATGTGTTGATGTAATAACTCTCTTTCACCGCAATGGTAGGGGCTGATAATGGCATCAATAGTTAATTTATTTAGAACATCAAACATTTGTGATATGCGTGCCATAGGAACCTCGGAGCCTTTATTTGGTTTCATCACTCCGAAATGATCTCTGATGTCGTTATATTTAAATAATTTGAGAGTCGAACCATCTATCCCCAAGAGATTGAATCCGTGCCATGTTTTGATGCTTTTGAAATGTTTGTAGAAAAATTCGATCAGGTGCTGGTTCAATTCAACAAAAGCAGAATATTCAAGCTTCCTACGTGCAAGACATAATGCCATTTTGGAGACCACTGCAACAGCGACATCTAATTTAAACAAAGCCTTAAAAAAATGGTCTAACTCATCTTGATATGATCCTTTCGGCAAATTTATGAAATAAAGAAAAAGCAATTGAAAGGTGAGGAGTCGTTTGCGTATAAAGTCTTTTGGAGATCTTTTGTGGCGATTAACAAAATCTTGAGAGAATAGAATTTTTTTAAGAAATTCGATCAACTCGGCACATGTTTTGAAAAGCAGGTTCCATGCCAACCATTGTTTTTTCTTTTAATTTTTTTGACATTTTTTCTCCTTATTTTTATGATGTTAGATGCTCCAATAGCATTCACAATTATAGCATAAAAATCAATTAAATCAAAGGCTTATTGAATGTTCTTAACTTTATGACATTGACTGAGCACTAGTGTACGCTGCATAAAATTGATAGTCATCAGATTTTTTGGCATCAGCAAAATCACAAGCGGATTTTATTGAAAATGCTTTTGGTTTCGGATATGTGCAATTTTCGGCCGCGAAAAATACTCCATATGTTTCCATATCTAAACCAATTAGTTTTCTGTTTTGCGATTTGATGTGCTGAACAATTAGTTCATTTTGTATAACTGCAGACCCCGATGCCACAGGTCCAATATGAATTTGTAATCTTGTTTTTGGCATAGTACCGCGCCATTTCCTTTGTATGTCATCTAAGAAAGAATTATTGGTTTTAATATTTTGAAATTTTGATTTAAGCCCCACATCTAAAGGAATGCATTTGGGGTCTGGTTCGAAGATCGGATTGTCTTGTATAGTTTTATGTTTGCCACTTTCATAGTCCCAAGACTGATCAGCGACTAAAGTGTCTCCTAAAGAAATGTCTGAATCTTTAACTGTTGCAGCAATCCCAGTCATAGCTAAAAATCTTGGCCGAAATTGTGAAATTAATTTTGCTGAAAGGACTGCTGCTGCAGCAACTCCCATTTGTTGAGCACACGCAGCGATGACAGATACTTTCTTATCTCCTTTTTGAAAAAAACCTTTGTGATAGATTGTTGAATCATTAGGTGTCCTAACTTCAACCCATTCTCCTTGAAGGTCCAGAATACTCTGGTATTCAGGTAAATGAAGTGCCGTTACAATACCTAAATCGTACATATATTGTTGAGATTCTAAGAGGGCTTTTTTCGATTCTATTAAATATTGTAATTTTGTTGTTAATTGTTTGTACCAACTATTCGTTTGTGGATCATATTTAATAATTCGCCATAAATCATATTCGAAAATGGGGTCAGATTCTTTGAACGCGTCTTCATGTGCCGTTAGTCCAATGATGTGAAAAGGACGGAGGAGAGTTATGCTTGTATTAAGCTCTTTTATGAATTCAGAGCCTGCTGTACTCTGTGGGATATCACCTATTCTATTCGGCAAATGCAAATCAAGGATAAGAAGATCATATAAATTTTTCCGGCAAAGGTCTCGAGCTTGTATGAGATCGGATGCTATTGAAATATCGCTTTCTTTGATTTCTGGACTTTCAAGAATAGCCTTTGATACTTTTTCTGCTTTAGATGCATCATCTTCAATTATCAAAATAGAAATCACTAAATCACCTCTTTGATCTTTTTTCTCAATGAACTTTTCCAGTTCACTTCAGAAGAATTGTAATAAATCATTCCTCGATAAATCAAAGGAAACTTTTCGGCAAGATCACTATCCAGTTCATCTAACGTCATAAGATCATTTCCTTCTCCAAATGTTTCAAACATGGTTATTACAACAGTCGGAACCAATACTTTTTTCCGGTTCATCTCTTCCAAAATATTGCGACCAGAAAATGGATCGACTTGATACCCGTCCTCATCGTTTGAGATATCAAAAATCGGGAGTGTCATATCTAATAACAAAAAATCATATTGCTCTGACATAAGATTACGAACTCCGCTTTGATAAGAACGGGCTTCTGTTAATATTATATTCTCATCTATATCCCTTACTTCACTTGAAATTCTACGCATCTTGTTACTATCATCTTCAATGATTAGTATTTTCATTTGTCTAACCCCTTACTTTCCATATTTATTTTAACGACAAACTTATTTTCTTTATCATAAGTGAAATCAATCGAAGAATTTTGACGTTGAAGGTCAACGGCCATAATCTTTCTCACCTTCAAAAGACCAGAATTGCCCTCAGTTGCTATCGCATTTGAAATTTTTGAAGTCTCAATTGAAGTATGAAATTTATTTAATTTTTCTGCAGGATCTGTTTCTCGCTTTTCTTCTGATAGACAATTTTTAATTTTTATTTCCAAATGACTCCTTTGTATTTGTATTTCAATTTCAATTTCAATTTCAATTTCAATTTGATTTGGCAATAAACCCGAATGAGCGAGAGTGTTGTCTAATAGAGTGCGAATAATGTCGAAGAATGGGGGGAAAAATTTACCATCGATGGTCAGATCCGTACTTATATTTATTTTGGGATGGACTCTTTTGTTTGGATAAATATTATTTATACTCTCAATGCAAATATTCACCAAATTTTTAAAACTGAATTCTGGAACCAAGCTAGTCCTTGAAATTGTAAACCAGTCGGAAATTCGTAAAAGAGATGTCTCAGATTTTGTGCGACAAATTGTGATATTTTGCAATAATTCAGCGGGTTGAGAAGAATTGGTTACTTGCCGAACACTTTGGTCAAGATTTTTTATGAAAGAGTTTATTTTATTGCTGACCTCTACCATAATAAATATCTGGATGTGTTCAATGTTTTTTTGAGTTCGCCTCCACAATATTCTAAAAACGCTATCGATGAATCGATCAAAATCTGTAATTTTGACAAATTCTTCTTCAAACAAAGTAAATAACTCCAATTCTGAAAATGTATAATCAAATAATCCAACTTCGTTTTTTTTCTCAGTACGGACTTGTATGAACTGTTGATTAATTCTTGTTGCAACCTCATCAACCTGTTGAGAAAATATACTTAAAAATTTTTGAATTTTTGAATTTATTGATTTCGGTAGGTAGTCTAATCTTTGTTTCCAGTGTTGATTTGGTAAATATTCTCCAGTAGTTGTGTCTTTCTCAGATATCAAGTGTAGTTCTTCAAATGAACTCCGAATTTGATTTTGAAAGACGCCATGTCTTATTCTCACACTAAGATAACCATCGAGGCCATATTCACCGCTCGAAATGAATCTATCTCTTATGTCCACGAACAGTTCTTTGAAAATTCGAAATAGTGAATTGTGGACTATACGGGTGCCAAATATAACATTCTTTTCTATGTCGTCTAATGAAACATTCTTTTTGATGAGTTCCCCTTCTTCAGTTCTTATGTATAATTGAAGAGTGCTGGGGTTTAATCTTTTTAGAGTGTCGATACTACTCATCGATGCCATTTCGCGATAACGTTCAAAACTCTCTTGGAGAATTTTTCTCCCTGAGGTTCTAACGCCGACCTCATCGACATAAATTTTACTATAATCAATTTGTCGTATCCCCTTTCTGATTATAGACTTTGAAGTTATAGAACTAATTTCATCAGAATATTTTTTTAAATTTTTAGAGTCTTTTTTTGATAAGTATTGACAAATTTTTACTCTTTCTGTTTCTAATTCTTCCGTGCCATTAAAATGATAGGAGCATGCAAGAACATCAGTTGTGCAAACTTCAGAAAGGAAAAATATTAATTCATTTTTTTCAAAACGGTTTTGTGTTTTTATTAGTTGGGTGGGCTTATTTATTCCTATACTACTTAGAAAATTGTCATAGGCGACATAGATTGGGCGAGCTTTTGAGTAATATATTCTATATAAAATGGGGTAGGTTATGCTTCCCATTACATTTTCAGGTAGTTCTGTGTCAATTCTTTTTATGATATCGACTATCGGTATCTTTTTTATCGACAATTTATTCCAAAGGTAGTTACTCACTATCAAATCAGTACATTTTGATAATGCTCCTATTTTATTGTAGGCCTCATATAGACCTCTTAGAATTTTTTCTCTGGTATAAAACCCGCCAGCTATCTTTTTTTCTATCAGATCTGTGAATAATGGTTCAAATAACTCTATGGCCTCCTCAGGTTGATTTGTTCGTAGATAAATACGTGCGTTGTAGATGCGTCTTCGACTTTGTGAAATAGTTTCTGGTAAAATAAGTTCAGCATCCTCTTTGTTAGAACTTGTAGTTATTCTTCTTATCAAAGACAAAATAGCGTGGTTATTAGTTTGGGGAAACTGACTTATAAAAGTTTTAGACTTGTCTGCATCATCATATATCGTTGCAAATTTTGGATTGGAAATCGAAGTATTTAATAGAGCTAATTTTTGAACACTCCTGTTTCTAACAGGAAATGCTTCCCGAAGATAAAAATCAAATAGTTTGTATGCTAATGGGTCTCTCCAAAACGAAATGGACATTTTTAAAAGCAAATCACAACTACGTTGCCAACTTTCTTCACCTTTTATTATTGCCGAGGTATGGTTTAACAACATAGCTGCAACCGATCCTTCGGAAAATATTTGCTTGAACTTTTGATCAGAATAGTCGAGAGATCTTATGTAAATATAATATAATTCATAATTGTCAGGATTCGCAACCAATAAATCCTCGCTGCTTTTTATACATTCTTCATAGTTTCCAGTTGTATAGTCATCCAATATTTGTAGTATCTTTTTTGATAGCGCCCCTGAACATAAAGGTTTTTCTGGGATAAAATACTGTAATAAAGAATCAATTCTATGATCAGAAATTTTACCTTCTAACCGTTTTGTTATTTGAAATGCTACATCCTTTGATTCATTCCCAAACAACGCACAAGATTGAAGAATATTTATAAAAGTAAGATATCTATCAATAATAGACGTAGGGCTATCAAAATATAGAATTGTAGGTGCATCTTTTACTAAATCTGTGTTAATTACACCAAGGCGATATTTGAGATATGTTATTAATCCATCATTGTCACCGAGATCATCAGTGAGGGCTTTGTTGAATCTTTGATTGTAATTTTCAAAAGACAGTTTAGCCTCAGATTTTAAACTTAAAAACTCTGATATATATAGGAATAATATATGATTATTTTTATTTCCCACTATCTTCGACAAAAATTTCTTATTTGATTCTAACCCTTGACCATATTCATGTAATAGAAATTTCTTTTCAACAGCCCAATGTGATAAACCAAAATCCTGAATTATTATTTCAAGTAACTCACCAGCCTCTTCATAATTTCCCAATAGAAATTGATTATTGAAGAACCTGGCCTCTTCAATAAATTTTGAAATTATACTCGCGTCTCTGATAATCCCTATGGACATCCAATTCAAATCTTTTTCAATATTATTGGTATATGGAAAGTAGTTGTCGGATCTTATTTCTGGATAAGATTTTGCGGATGAACTTCCAAACATAAATCTATGATAAGGATTTTGCGGGTTTGATAGTAATTTTGAAATATTTGATATTTGATTAAAGCTCTGAGAAAGCTTTATTTCATTAAAGATGTCTTGAGGTTTATACTTAATACTAGCAGCTCTTTTATTCGGCTTATATTTGGCCCCATAGAGTTTTTGCTTGAATGTTGTTATGTAGGGCGGTTGCTTTTTTTTGCTTTTTTTTCTCGATTTGCTTCGTGATGCAGACATATTTTGATAGTTTCCATACTGAGCGACAATTAATATATTTTATTATGTATCAGATTATTTTAAAAAATGTCATGATTTTACATAAAAATATTCTCTATTTGGGAAAAACTAAATAGTCTTTATATGAATACTTCGTTTAGATAAAATTTTCGCCGCAACAAAAGGAGTTTATCTCCTGTACCTTAGTGCCTGATCAAAGAAAAATTTGTTACCCTTTAAAACATCCAGAGAGAGAGGTATAAATCATAATATGTGATTGTTATTTTTTTTATCAGTGATGTCCTAAAATACGAATTTTAAGACTTAAAGATGCTTGTATGAATATGACCTCAATTTTTAACAGAAAACTGTTCTGATTTACACAGGTATCTTTATAATTTCTCACTGTTGACTATGTCTTCCATGAGAAGGCAAGTCAAGACCCCGATTCACAAATTTTCATTTTTTTAGGAGTATTCAATTTTATCGTATAAGCCAGCGGAAGTAAAAGTCCGTTCCGAGAATGGGCCTCCAAAAAAGCCACGTCGGAGGAAAGGACTTTTTGCTGGAGCGGGTTTTGAATACTCTTTTTTTTTAATAACCCAGACCGTCACGCTTCCATTCGCACTCTTTTTTGAGATTCGCCAAAAATCTCGGTGCATGTTAAAATCCGTCGGCAGGAGCTGCAATCTATTAGGCGCACTCGTTATTCATTAGCGGCAGCTAATCGGTGCAAGACATAGTCCGCAGTCTCCTGGACAGGACGTCTTGGGTTATAAGCTACTTCTATCTATGTTGCATTTTGAGCAACACTTTTATAAAATGGATTGTACAATTGATCACTAATCCACAATCGATGCAATAATACTGTAAGCTTACGGGCTACAGCCACCACTGCACGCTTTTTAGCATTTTTACCGCCCCGGATAACTATTGATATCCCGTAATTGCGTAAATCACTTTCAGGACCAAAAGGACCGAGAATGTATTGACCACAACTAACAAGCAATGACCTTAGATATGTATTCCCCGCTTTGCTGATTCTTAATTGTTTGTCACACTTCCCGGACTGGTCTCGTTTTGGGGTTAATCCCAAAAATGCTCCAACCTGTCGACTTTTAATAAAACGATGGGGGTCATCTATTGTCAAAACAAATGCCAGGGCTGTAACAGGGCCAACTCCTGGCACTTGAAGCAATAATCTTGTTTCTGGATATTTCAGGCACAGCTTATTAATTTGACGATCCAGTTCCTTGACCTGTTGGGTTAAAAGATCAATGGTCAATAATAACGGCATAAATGAGTCTTCCAATTCCGGTGGTATGTGGTCCGGTGCTCGTTTTGAAAAACTGGGGGTACTGCATTTTGGGATTCGATAACCACAGGTTTTTGTTACACTTCGAACATGATTGATCAAGCGGACACGGTTTTGTACCAGAGCATCCCTTGCTTTAATAACTCCCAAATCAGCATAAGCCTGTTTATCTCGATGCTTTACTGGCCACATTAGCCTGGGCTCAACTCTGCAAACCATTGCGAGTATCCTTGCATCTCGTTTATCAGATTTATCATTACAATCCCAGATTATGCGTAGCTTCCGTGGATTACCAACATAAACTTTACAGCCAATTTCTTTTAACAGTCTACTTATCCAGGGGGAATGTGTACCGGCTTCAATGGCAACTGTTGCTTTAGGATATCGAGAGAAATACTCTACAAGGGAAAATTCGGTATTGCTGATGGTTCTCATTTCTATTTCATCGCCATTTTTATCCAAAACTACCACCACATGGCTCTGGTCTCCTAAGTCCATCCCAATCGTAATGTTCTCTTTCATGGCTGGTTTCCCTCCTTTTTTTGGCAGCTATATGACTGCGCATTTAAAAAAGTGTGAGTATGATTATACCACAATTTTGAGGTAGCAGCCTTCTCATCTTATCTATTAGGGTTTTCCATCACTTCCGGATTTTAGGGGGTGGACTATTAATATTCTGGGGGGGGGTACTTTAACGGCAGAATTCAACATCAGGATCTCACAGATTGTCCTCTAAAGCCTGGTAATATTCAATAAGTGTAACGCCCCCTCTGCCAAAATAATATAACGTCTTTTGGGGACATTATCCCGCAGCCATACCCAGCCTTAAAATTGAATAAATACCCCGCCTATCCCGCCTATCCCGCTTTTTAGCCTGGTTGAAAGCCAGGGACTTGGGCCGTGTTAGCGTTACAGGATTTCGTCATTCCCCAATGAAAATACCCGTTACAGTATTTGAATCTTATCAAAAGCCTTCAGGCAGTGAGTTTTCACTCTTTTGATAGAGATATATATACTTATAATCTAATCACTTGAAGTGTGATAGATCCACCCACCCGAAACTAAAAAATCGTATTTTTCTATAACACTCTCGTTATGGTCTGATGCGATTTTTTAGTTTTATTCATTTTTCTAAAACTGAAAAAAAGGAGATTTCTATGAGCACTTGTTCAATGGCATCGGCATGCCCAAAACTGTATTCAGAAAACTTGTTCGTCTGTGATTTCTGTCACCGAACTGCAGAGTTTGATGTTGAAGCCACCATTGATGGTGGAGAACGTTCAGTATGGCTGTGCGGTGAATGTGACAGAAGTAAACAGATACTTAAAAACTGGGAGGTTATTAAATGATCAAAGATGATCTAAAAAACTATTTAAAGGCTGGTTATCCGGCCCTTTGTGTACTAACCCAAGAATCCCATCGAGCAGAACAATTATTAATCTGTGATGATTGGGAGTTCTTCGTGTGGGACTGCAACCAAGGAATCAGACCTACTGGTAAAACACAGGTTGTTGATGAAATCAAAGACCCTGTTGAAGCGATTAACTGGTTGAGCATGTACACTGACACTGTATTGATTGCCAACAATCTTCACCTGTTCCTGGATATTCCTGAAGTCATTCAGGCGATTCAGAACGGCGTGATCCGCTGGAAAGGTATCGGATGTGCGTTAATCATGATTTCTCCGGTAATACAAATATCACCAGAAATCGAAAAATACTTTACCATTATTGACCTCCCCCTACCGGACGAGAACTCATTGATTAACCTGCAGAAAGAACTTTGCTCCAGTGTTAACGTTAACATCAATAGAAAAGCAGCCCGTGCAGCAAAAGGCCTTACAGAGTTTGAAGCAGAAACAGCTTTTGCACTCTCATTAATTAAAAAAGGCTATTGTTCAACAAGAATAATTTCTGAAGCGAAATCTCAAATGATTCGTAAATCAGGATTGATGGAGTTCTGGGAACCAGCTGATATCAAAGATGTTGGAGGATTAGATAATCTTAAGACATTTATCAGCAATCGTTCCAGATCCTATGAATCTGGTAACGAGCATTTGCCACGCCTAAAGGGTATTATCCTTTGCGGCATCCCTGGAACTGGTAAATCTTTATCGTGCAAAGCAACCGCATCTATTCTGGGATGGCCCTTAATACGACTGGATATTGGTTCATTAAAATCCTCACTGGTTGGGGATTCAGAAAGACGCATCAGAGAGGCCACAAGTGTAATTGATGCTTTCGGAGAAGTTGTGGTCTGGATTGATGAAGTAGAAAAAGCTTTTGCTGGATCTAAAAGTAGTGGTGATCTTGATGCTGGTACAACGGCAAATATGTTCAGCCACTTTTTAACCTGGGTCCAGGAAAGTGATACCTCTGCTATCATCATGGCAACTGCAAATGACATTTCAAAACTCCCTCCTGAGTTTATAAGAGCTGGAAGGTTTGATGCGACATTCTTTGTAGACCTGCCAACCCTAAAGGAACGTGTAGATATTATCAAAATTATGAATAGAAAATATGGTTCTGATATTCCTACCACCTATGCTCAGAGATTAGCCGGTTATACTGGTGCAGAGATTGAACAACTTGCAAAAGATTCTCTTTATGATGGACTGGATGAAGCATTAACTGCTTTAGTCCCTCTATCGAGAGTCATGCGAGAAGATATCATTGCTCTCAGAGACTGGGCTAAAAACCGGGCTCGTCCTGCTAATACACTTGAGGAAAAACCCACAGATCAAAGAAAGATCAGACAGATACCAAAGGTATCTTAAAAGGAGATTAATTTTGAGTCATATTTCTAAAATTGAACTTGAAATACGTGATCTGGAATCATTGAAACAAGCCTGTAAAAAGCTTGGATTCCAATTCATGGAAAATCAGAAGCATTATACCTGGTACGGCAAATGGGTTGGTAATCAACCTTTACCTGATGGTATCAATGAAGAGGATCTTGGAAAATGTAACCATGCCATCCATATTCCTGCAGCAGTATTTGAAATAGGTGTTGTCCGAAGAGACAATGCTTACATACTGTTATGGGACTCATGGATCGGCGGTGGTCTTCAAAAACAGATCGGTAAAGATGCAGGTATTTTAAGACAAAGCTATGCCATTGCATCCGTAAAAACAGCATCCCGTAAAAAAGGATATCGAATTACAGAAAAAAGAATGAAAAAAGGCGTTCGCCTGTCTCTTGCATTTTAACCTACCATAATCCCCTTCCACAAATCTTTCCAAATACAATCCCGCTAAAAAATCAAATTTTAAACCAGGAGTGTTTCAAGTGAAGCAAATAATTATTGACGTAATGGACGATGGTGAGATCAAGATAGAAACTAAAGGTTTTCAAGGCAAATCCTGCATTGAAGAAGCTCAGTTCCTCAAAGATCTGCTGGGAGAAGAAAAAGCAAGAAATCTTGTTCCTGCATACTACATCAAAAAGAAAACAGCAATTCGTAAATATCTGCCTTTGTGTGGATAAAACTAAAGGAGAAAATAAATGAATGATTTCAGCGACGTTTTTAAGAAAGCATGTTTGATTCAATTATCAAGCAGTGTCTGGCAATCCACTCGTGTGTTAAACCAAAAGGTATTGGCGCAAAAAATTGGTCAAGACAATGATTGGTTGAGAGGAAGAAAGTTCCTGATCAACCCTGAACTTCTTGGTCCTATTAAAACCGCGGTCCAACAGGCCAGAAAGACTGTGCAAAAGCACTCTCTGCCTTTCCCAATCACAAGCATCTATCTGATTCCCAAAGAATCGTTAGCTATAATTGATGAGCGATTACAGTCTTTCAAAGACCGGTTCTGGAATAAGGTCCAGGACTTTGAAATGTTGTATGATGTGGGAAGAGAAGAAGCAGAAACAGTATTGGGAGATCTGTTCAATGAATCAGATTACCCTACTGATATTATGAAGAAATTCAAATTCGACTGGAGATATTTTGAACTGTCCACACCAGGGAAATCAAAAATACTATCTCCTGCAGTGTATGAAGCTGAGAAAGCCAAATTCACAAGTCTCATGGAAGAGACCAGAGAACTTGCCATGGTTGCTTTGAGAGAAGAATTTTCAACTGTTGTTACAAACCTTGTTGATCGTTTGACCAGCAACAATGACAAACCCAAGGTTATCAGTAGCAGCATGTTCAACAAATTGCATGAATTTCTTAATGAATTTTCTACCAGGAACATCTTTGATGATGAAAAACTGGTTGAATTAACAGAAGAAGCAAAATCTGTTGTAAGTGGTGTATCCCCTTATGGCCTCAAATATAATGATGTCATGAGAAAGAAAATTGCAAATGGGATGACCAATCTCAGTGATGCAATTGCGGGTGCCATTGAAGATATGCCCCGGCGAAAACTTCAGATGGCTGTGAATGCATGAACAGATCATACCTGAACATATCATACCTGAAATAAATCATTAACAACCAAACGGGACCACCCGTCCGCTTTTATGGATACGCATCCTGTAGAGTCGTCAGGAAAAATATAGTGCGCCAGGTGGTGAAAGGTGCACTCCCGTTACCATTTAAAAAAAGGAGTATCAAATGAATACATGTATTATCACTGGCAATCTTGGAGCCGATCCTGAATCCTTTTTCAGTGACGGTGGCACCCAGGTGGTATCGTTTTCTATGGCCTTCCGGTCAACAAAAGACAAGGATAACTGGGTCAAAATTACCTGTTTCAACAAGACCGCTGAGCTTGCAGAAAAATACCTGCATAAAGGCGCTCGTGTTGGAATCACAGGCATGCTTGATCAGGATAAATGGGAAACCAATGAAGGAAAATCCAAATCGATGTTAAAGCTGATCGCCAATTCCATTGAGTTCATCAAAACAGATGGACGAGGATTTGAAGACAATCAGGATGATATCCCTATTTAAGGAGTTGAATCATGACAAAAGATCAGAATAACAAACCTGTACTGGATGAAAGGTTTCTTAAGAATATCAAAGGGAAAGATTTTGTCCTGTATTCTGGATTACTTGACTTGGGCCATCAGATTGGAATCCAGTCTATCAGGGTTAAGACAATACAATATCCCACCAAGGAGAATGGTCTTGAAGCTATTTGTGAAGCACATGTGGTGTCAAAAAATGGAGAAGAGTTTATTGAAATCGCAGATGCCAGCCCCCGAAATGTGGCACCGCTCGTAAAAGAGCATGTCCTTCGTATGGCTGCAACCCGTGCGAAGGCCAGAGCACTAAGGGACATGACAAACGTTGGAATAACCTGTTTAGAAGAATTAGGAAATATTGATGAAATCGAAAATGCTAAACCAGTTAAAAACAATCGTACATCAAACACCAGGTCAGCTAAAAAGACTGAATCAAATACTGGAACCGTTGATGGAAAAACTAAAACTGCAGGCAACCAAAAGGAAACTGAGATTGCCCAAAAGAAGGAAAAAGAAAACCCGAAAGAAGAGCCAAAACAATCATCTGAAACAACCGTCTCCCCAGACGGACCCAAGATGAGCGTTGCTCAGAAAACTGCTATAATTCGTTTAGGAAAGCGCAGAGGCTTATCAGAAGATGATCTGACTAATCTGTCCATAGAGTCATTCAATGTAAAGTTTGAATATCTGGATTCTTCCAGTGCCTCGGTTTTCATAAGAGACCTTCAGCAGGCAGCTTAATTTAACCATTAACAATTTGTAAGGGATACGGGCGTACGCTATTGCTGCGCCCATTTCCTGAATCATATCAATAAAGGTAATTGTATGGATATTATAGAGTTACGAAAGCAACCGCATTTATCAGTCAGTTCTGTCAGTTCTTATATTGAATGTGGACTGCAATATAAATTTTCAAAGATTGAAAAACTAAAACCTGATTTTGTATCAGATAACCTCGTCTTTGGATCAAGCATCCACAGAATTCTTGCTGAATTTAACCAGGAGAAAATGATGGGAAACTTCCTATCATCTGAGGATATGGAAACAATGTTCAAACAAGACTGGGAAAGATCAGCAAAAGATAATGATGGTATTCAATACTCGCAAGGAAAAAGTTACAGGGTATTATTAAGCCAGGGCGTTAAACTTCTCACAGAGTTTATAAAAAGTGTCCCTGAAGATGATAATACCATTGTGGCTATTGAAGAACCGTTTAAATTTCACATTGACGGATTGGACATTCCATTAATCGGTGTCATGGATCTCGTTGAAGAAGATCCTGATGGAACATTAATCATTACTGATTACAAGACTTCAAAAAGGGCAATGAGCCTGAATGAAGTTGATAAAAATTTTCAACTTACTGTTTATTATACTGCTGCGAAAGCAAATGGATATGCAGACCGTGAGGTGAATTTAAAATTTGACTGTCTGATAAAAACTCAGAAACCAAAATTTGAACAAATCTATACTTGTCGATCTTATGACCATACTGTCAGAGCATTGAAGAAGATTAAGTATGTCTATGACGGTATTCTTAAAGGAGTCTTCGTACCTAATGACAATTCATGGCGATGTTCTGGATGCTCTTACAAATCCCATTGTGACAACTGGTTCAACAATGAATAAGGAGGCTATCAATGGTCATTAGATTGAATGATCAACAAAAAGCCGCATCAGATTTTACCCATGGCATTGCATGTGTAATTGCAGTGCCCGGTGCGGGGAAAACTCTTACTATGAGCCATAGAATTGGCAATCTGGTAAAAAAAGGGATTCCACCTGAATCCATATTGGGACTAACCTTTACCCGGAATGCAGCCCTTGCCATGCGCAAAAAGTTGCAGCCGGTATTAAATGATCAAGCATCAAGGGTAACGTTATCAACGATTCATGCCTTCAGTTTGAATTTGTTAAAAAATGAAGGAAGATCCTTTGAACTGTTAATCGGTTCAGATCAAATCAAGTTCATAAAAAAGATATTAAAGAAACTGAAGATCAGGAATATTCCATCAGGGATGGTCCTGCGAGAAATTGGACTGGCAAAGAATAATCTGATCACCATTGATGAGTTCAAAGCTCTTTATGATGGTGATAATACCATGATGAAAGTTGCCGATGTTTACCTTGCCTATGAAAATGACAAACGTACAAAACTGCTAATGGATTTTAATGATTTATTGATTGAAACCCTTACCCTTCTGAAAAATAATAAGGAGATTAAAAAGAAATATCAGAATACATATAAGCACACACTTGTAGATGAGTTCCAGGACACGAATCCTGCACAGCTGCATCTTTTAAAAGAATTGATTGATACTTCAAATGAAGACAGTTCATTCTGGGTATGTGCTGACGATTGGCAAAGCATATTCAGCTTCACCGGTGCCAGTGTTGGCAATATTTTGAACTTTAATAAGAACTTTAAAAATTCTAAACAATTCATACTCGATATGAATTACAGATCTACTCCCCAGGTACTGGAAGCTTGTCAAAATCTGATCAGTCATAATACCAAAAAGATTGAAAAGACTTTGAGGACCAATAATCCTCCAGGAGATGAAATTATTGTCCTGGAATGCTCTAATGAAGAGGATGAGGGTGTTCAGGTGGTTAACGAGATAAAAGACCTGACAGAAGTAGCGGGTCAGCAGCACAAGGATATTGCTGTTCTTTACCGGGCAAACAATTTGTCCCGGGTAATTGAGGATGCTTTGAAACAAAACAAGGTTCCTTATCATATTGAAAATGGTCAATCATTTTATGAAAGGCCTGAAGTAAAAGTATTGCTGAAT
>Ga0208900_1001087_pt1 | contig 15297 bp, 10 predicted proteins | sample AntAceMetag02UKK_FD_184763 | JGI IMG/M metagenome (GOLD analysis project Ga0208900, IMG submission 184763) | Saline lake microbial communities from Ace Lake, Antarctica - Antarctic Ace Lake Metagenome 02UKK (SPAdes) (version 2) | ecosystem: Environmental > Aquatic > Non-marine Saline and... | reverse complement strand
CACAACGAAGCATGAAAATCCGTCAGGTTTGGCAGGACTTTCATATAACGGGCATGTCATAGTGGACACAACGAATATTGGGTCGTAGACGCGGAGCCAAATGGTATCATGCCGCCCCCCCGACGGGCAATGGGCCCGGCCGGAACCGTAGACGGCACAATTGGCCGGTTCCTATTACCCATCGGGGGGGGGCTCTGCTGAGGTTGACCGGAAGCTTTATTTTCTTATACATTGTCATGGGTAGACCTGGTAAAATATCAAAAAAACTGACCATATCTTTCAGAATTAAAGGGTGTCAGATAAAAATAATTTAGGAGATCGTAAATGAGTGAACACGGCAAAATCAACATGTGCGAATTGAATTGTGAAAAAGAGAGACCTGCTGCTAAGAACCCTCTTAAGATTGAGGATCTGTCTCTGCGTGATGGTCACCAGTCCCTTTTTGCCACCCGGGGCAGAACCGAGGATATGATCCCCGTGGCCGAGCGGATGGATGAGATCGGTTTATGGGCCACGGAAGTCTGGGGCGGTGCCACCTTTGACACCATGCACCGATTTTTGAACGAAGATCCCTGGGAACGCCTCCGTACTCTGAAACGTTATTTCAAGAAAACCCCCCTTTCCATGCTGCTCCGGGGGCAAAATCTTGTGGGATACCGCAATTATGCCGATGATGTGGCAGCGCTTTTTGTCAAACGGGCCGCAGAAAACGGCATGGATATCTTTCGTACCTTTGACGCACTGAATGATTACCGTAATTTTGAGTGTGTGGTACCGGTGATTAAATCGTGTGGAAAACATTTCCAGGGATGTATTTGTTATTCCCTTACAGAGCCCCGCATGGGCGGATCTGTTTATACGCTGGATTACTACATCAAAAAAGCCAAAGAGCTTGAGGCCATGGGTGCTGACAGTATCTGTATTAAAGACATGGCCGGTCTCATGGCTCCCTATGATGCCTATGAATTGATCAAGGCTCTGAAAGAAAACGTCAAACCCCTGATCCATCTGCACAGTCATTTCACCTCGGGCATGGCTGCCATGACCCATCTTAAGGCCGTGGAAGCAGGCGTTGATATTTTGGATACCTGCCTGACCCCCTATGCCTACAGAACCGCCCACCCAGCCCTGGAACCCCTGGTTATGTCACTCATCGGCACCGATAGAGATACTGGATTTGACATTGAGACCCTGGCCTCCATCAACGAGACTCTGGAAAAAGAGATTCTGCCCAAATACAAACATCTGTTGGATGACAGCAAGGTGTCTGTGATTGATATCAATGTATTGCTCCACCAGACACCGGGGGGCATGCTCTCCAACCTGGTCAATCAGCTCAAAGAGATGGACGCCCTGGACAGACTGGGAGATGTGTACAAAGAGTTGCCAAAAGTGCGTAAAGATCTGGGCCAGATTCCGTTGGTCACCCCCACCAGCCAGATTGTGGGTATCCAGACCGTGAACAATGTGCTTTTTGACACCAAAGAAGAACGCTACAAGATGATTACGGCCCAGGTAAAAGATCTTTGCTACGGACTTTATGGAAAGACCGCTATTCCCATTGATGCAGAACTTCAGAAAAAAGCACTCAAAGGATATGAACGTGGCGAAACACCCATTACCTGCAAGCCTGCTGAAGTGCTTAAACCGGAACTGGAAGCAGCCAAAAAAATCATTGGTGATCTGGCTGTGGATGATGATGATCTTATCCTCTATACCCTGTTTCCTGTAACCGGTAAAAAATTCCTCCAGATGAAATACGGCAAAGAGGCCGTGCCCGCATCCATGAAAGCCATTACCATGGAAGAAGTGGCCAAACGGGATGAGATTCTTCGCAAGGCAAAGGCTGGAGAATTGGTTGAAAAACCATCCGGTGATGCCCCGGAAAAAACCGAGGCCCTGCGCACCTTTAACGTGTTTGTGGAAGGCGAATATTTTGAGGTGGGTGTGGATGAAGTCGGTGGCGCACCGGTTATTGCCTATGCCCAGCCTGCGCCGGCAGCCTCTGCTGCTCCGGCGGCCCCCGTGGCAGCTCGGGCACCAGGTCTTGTGCCTCCGCCTCCGGCAGCGGCGGCAGCGCCTGCGGCTCCTGTTCCGGCAGCCCCAGCTCCGGCACCCAGTAAACCCAAGCCTGCTGCGGCCCCAGCCCCGGCTGCCAGTTCTGGCTCCGGCGTTCCGGTAAAAGCCCCCATGCCCGGTATGATTATCAAGTATGAAAAAAATGTGGGAGATACCGTGAAAAAAGGGGATATTATTGTAATCCTGGAAGCCATGAAAATGGAAAACGCTTTGCCGTCTCCAGCAGATGGTGAGATCACTGCCATTAATTTTGGTTCTGGTGATTCTGTGGCCAAGGATGCAGTTCTGGCCCTTATCGGTTAAGTTCTAAGTTCGGAGGCGGAGACAGATTTAAAAATCTGTCCCCCGGGTGCGCTTGCGCATCTGTTGTTGTTTCAATGTGGGGGAACCATCGTAGTATAGAGATGGTTTCCCCATTTTAATTTGGGGGGTAGTCATAAGGGACTTGGACGATAATAAACTACCAAATTAAAATTTTTTATGCTGCAATATCAACCCATTAATTTGGATATCTTGGTAGCCTATTTTCGGGGAAGTCCCTAACCTCGGCCGGTCATCATAATTACTGAACAAATGGGGTCAGGCTTGTGTTATTAGCCTTTTTGTTGCTTTTCTGTTCCGGCTGTTTTAAAAGAACACATTTGATTCCAGCCAGACAATGGCTGAAATGTTATAAAACAAGCTCGAAATGTTAAGGAATGAGTCCGAAATAACTTTTCCATTTCGGAGCTGGGGACAGATTTGAAAATCTGTCCCCTAACGCACACTAAGCGCACAAAATGGCAACTTATTTAAAACTCATTTCTAAACCAAGCCCATCAATAGAAGGGAGGACTGCCATGGAATATTTTTATTCAGTGAAAGCGCCAAGATTCCAGGAGATAAAGATTAAGCGCTCCACCTTTATCTGTGCCCTTTCCCAGGTGGATTCCATGGAAGCTGCCAAAACTTTTATTTCCGCCATTGCATCGGAACACAAGACAGCCACCCATAATTGCTGGGCCTATATTGTGGGTGAACGGGGGGAGACCTTTCATAGTTCTGACAATGGAGAACCTGCCGGAACGGCTGGTAAACCCATGCTCAATGTGTTGCAAAGCCATGATATGACCCAGATTGTGGCCGTGGTGACGCGATATTTTGGCGGTGTTAAACTTGGCATCCGGGGTCTCATTGAAGCCTATGCAGAGGCAGTGGAATCGGCGGTGGCCATGGAAAAGCTGATGAAGCTTGTGAAACTCAACGCGTATCAGCTCACCTTGCCCTATGCCTTTAACGACACCTTGCTGTATCAATTAAATAATTATGGGGTGGTCATCACCCAAACGGATTATACAGACCAAGTGACCCATGGGGTGGCGGTGGAAGCCCATCTTGCACCGGAGCTGGAAAGACTGTTAACAGAATATCAGGATGGAGGAAAATTGATCTTTGAAGGTCCTTTGGAGCAGGAGGCTCAGGTAGTTTAACTACCATTAGACATGTTCTTAACAATATCGGTTTGCCAATGGCTATTTTTATATGAAAGAGTAGGCGTGTCTAACATTATTTCATGCTTCGTTGTGGGTAAGCCGGGGCCAAAATACGATCCGCCCGTGGCGGCTATACAGGAGAAAAAATGGAAAAAATAGCAGCACATATTGAAAGTTGGCTTAGCACCCATTGCGAGTCCGCAGGCCTTGAAGGCTTTGTGGTGGGGGTATCTGGGGGAATTGATTCTGCAGTCACCTCCACCCTTTGCGCCCGCACCGGGAAAAAAACAATTGTTTTGAACATGCCCATTCATCAGGCACCTGATCAGGTGGCCCTTTCCACCGGGCACATTAAATGGCTGGAAGAAACATATGACAATGTCACCGGCGTAACCGTGGATCTCACCCCCTCTTTCCAGGCGTTGGGAACCACTTTACCCCAGGATATCCAGGATGGGCTGACCATGGCAAATACCCGCTCCCGGTTGCGCATGCTGACCCTGTATACCTTTGCTGGTCATCACCGCATGATGGTGGCAGGCACCGGAAATAAGGTGGAGGATTTCGGGGTGGGTTTTTACACCAAATATGGTGATGGGGGGGTGGATCTTTCCCCCATTGCCGATCTGTTTAAAACCCAGGTATATGCCCTGGGTCGCTTTTTGGGGGTGGATGATGCCATTTTATCCGCAGCTCCCACCGATGGATTGTGGGCGGATGATCGTACCGATGAATCCCAGATAGGGGCCACCTATCCTGAGCTGGAATGGGCCATGGATTTTGAAGAAAACTCCGGGAATGAAATGAATATCACTCCCCGCCAGAAAGAGGTATTGGAAATTTACAGGGGATTTCACCGGGCCAATAAACACAAGATGGAAGCCATTCCCGTGTGTACCATTCCCCAGGAACTGAGAGGGTAAGATCTGTTCAGCCCGGTTTTTCACCAACCTATCTGGAAATTAAAGATATGATAAAAAAAGTCAAAGGAAATGGTCGGCATTTTTTGTTGGGGGTCACTGGCGGCATTGCCAGTGGTAAAAGTACGGTTTCAGAAATGTTGGTCAGATTGGGTTCACCGTTGATTGATTTTGATCTGATTGCCCGCCAGGTGGTTGAGCCTGGCACTCCGGGGTTGGCGAAAATTGTGGCGTATTTTGGTCCCCATGTGTTAGATGCCGATGGTTTTCTGGATCGAAAGAAAATGTCAACTATTGTTTTTGGTGATATGGAAAAGCGAAAAAAACTTGAAGGCTTTATTCATCCGCTCATATATGAAGCCTTTTTTGAGCAGGTAGGGAACATTATAAAGAAAGATCCAGAGGCGATTATTCAAGTGGCGGTGCCGCTGCTCATTGAAATGAACCTACAGCATCTGTTTGATAAATTGTTGGTTATTCATGTGCCAGCCCAGGTGCAGATAGAACGTCTGGCCAACCGGGATGGTATCAGTCAAGAAGAGGCGGCCACTATTCTTAAAGCCCAGTTACCCATAGATGAGAAGCTACAGTTTGCCGATTTTATAATTGATAATACCAAAGATCTGGAACATACCCAACGACAGATTGAAGGGGTTTGGGAACGTCTTCGAAAATTTTAATTTTTATACGTGATATATCAATTTGTATTTACACAGTATGATGAACATAGTATTGATGCCCCATCATCAGACCTTTTGGTTAACGCAATAATTTGATTTAGATGGAGCGTTGTGCAATGCCACACAATCAATATCCCCCCAATTCTGTCGGGGCAACCCTGGACGACTCCCGGTTCCGCCTCATCCACAATGCCACTATGGCCATCCTTGAAAAGCGGGGTATCCGCGTGGAATGCCCAGAGCTGGTGCAGCTTGCCACCCGGTATGGCATTAAAAGTGACGGTAATATTCTTTTTTTCAATGAAGATCAGGTGGAAAATGCCATTCGTCTTGCACCGAGTCAATTCACTCTGTTAGCTCGGAATCCCAGTTATAATACCCTTTTTGATCTTGACTCTGTTTTTTTCGGCACGGGAAGATCTGCCCCCTTTGTGATGTCAACCAAAGGCGTCCGTCGCCAGGCCACCTGTCAGGATTATGTGGATACCATGAAACTGGGGCAAATGCTGGATCCCATCAGATTGATGGGAACCCTGGTTTATCCTGGAGATATTCCAGTGGATCGGCTTTATGAGTTTATGATGGCAGCCCAGATTCTTTATTCTGATAAGCCTTATATTGTTTCGTGCATTGACGATCTTAAGCTGTTGTGCCGGGCCTTTGATGTAACGCCGGAGGTGCTCATGAAATCCACTGACAAGGTGTTTGGTCAGGCCACCATTAATACGCTTTCTCCCCTGGCCCTGGCCGGAGACCAGGGGAAAATGCTCATGGCCATGGCCCGGCATAACATTGCCATCTGCATCTCTCCATGCCCATCGTCGGGCATGACCGGCCCTTGTTCGGCCATGGGTAATGTGGTGCTCAATAACTGTGAGGTGTTGAGTACGTTGGTACTGACCCAGCTACTCCAGCCGGGATTGCCGATTTTTTACGGTGCTTTTCCCTGTGGCACGGACATGCGATCCATGTGTGTGACATTGGGGGGCCCCGAGAGCCGTATCATGTCAGATCTGGCTGCCGGTGTTGCCAAACGGTATGGACTTTTAACCCGGGGAAATGTGGGTATGAATGATTCCCAGGAGTGTGATTTTCATGCCGGGGCAGAATCCATGTTCAATTTTGTGTGTGACACCCGTAATCTGATCAATTTTTTGCCTGGCTGCGGTATTCTGGCGGGGTTTGCCTCGGCATCCCGGGAAAAATTAATCATGGACGCGGAACTGGCCGAATATGTCCTTGAGTACACCGCCTTTAAGAAACGAAAACAGGAATCCCTGGATGATGTAGTGGAGCTGCTCATCAATTTAGGCCCCCATGACAGCTTCATGACCCAGCCCCACACCATGGCTGGATTTAGAACAGAATTGTTTCATCCCCGGCTGTTTCCCCGGATTAGTTATGATAAATGGGCCACACGGGAGAAATCATTAGTTCAACGAACCTCAGATCGGGCAGATGAAATGCTGGCCGCCTATGAGATCCCCTCCATTGAACTTAATCTGAAAAAAGAGCTGGAACAGATTGTGGTCAATTTTTAGAAAATTCAAGGTTTTCTAAAAAACAGATATATCAGATCAGTCTGCTGTAATGAAAATGGCATAATGCAGCCGTCGGCGGCTCTGCTGTGGGCATTTTCATATATCCGGCTTTAAAAAACATTGACAAGATACTATTCAGTTTTTTTTAAAAAGCTGCCTGTACGGCAGTCAACTATTCCAATTCTTTTTTTAAGCTCAGATCAATTTTTTAAGCTGCCTGTGCGGCAGTGAGCGCACTGACATCAGAAGGCCATGGCAATATTGGTTTCTAAGCTGCCTGTGCGGCAGTGAGCTGTCAGAATGAAACTTTAAATGATTGATTTTACATAACATAATTTTTTTGAATTTAAAACACCCTTTTGGAAAATTTTATTTAAAAAATTTATAAATCAGATAGTTATGAGAATATTAAAAAAGAGGATGCAAAGCATGGGATCGTTGAAATCAAAATTCGCAGTACCACAGAACTCTTTTTTAAAGTCATATAGAGCCAAAGCTGGCATATAAGTACCCACACATATGTTCTTCGGTATTTTACAGCCATATATCATTGATATTTATGGCTTTTATTTTGAGGAATATATGCTCGGGTACTTAATGTGCTGGTCAAAAGAACTTATTTTTTGTTGATGATTCTCCTTTCTCCTTATATTCAGACCTCTGAGCCTCCAAAAGACATTATTTTAAGATAAATCATGAGTATAAAATTATAACTATCTAAACTCACATAGATGTTTAATGTGGCATGAAACTTGCTTTGCACCCATTTTTTTTGTTTATCAAATTTATAAATATTCGGCTTCTTTTTAAGAATTAAAAAAATAGTACGGAACACACCACAAATTTTCGACCTGTGTGGGTAGATTTGCAGCTACCACCTAAGCCGGGACACTTTATAAAATCAGGGACTTGCAAAGAGCATGATTTCGGATACCTCAAGACTGTAAATTGTCCTGCTTTAGATAGATAGCCTTAAATTGGCAATTGATCCATGAATTGTCACATCGGGCATTCAGTGCCGTCGCATTAACAAAAGAATGGTGAAAACGGGTTATCTGTTTAGAGTATTTGCTAATAAGGGGATGGGGTGTTAAATTGGGCAAAACCTGAAAGAAGGCAGGTTCAAAATTTAACAATAGAACAGGAGAGAACATGATACTCGACAAAGAACCACTGGCAATGTTTATAGATTTGTATGGCTATGACTGCCAAGCCATTGAAAATATTGTTTCCGGTAACAAATACACAGCAGTCCTTCTCACAAATGGCCACATCGGAGTTTGCGCCAACTTTGGCAATAATATTTTATTAGCCATTCCCGAACTTAAAACGGCCTCTCCAGATCTTTCACAGATCTCTCATCGCATCATTTATACCGCTTATCTAAATGCCTGCCACAACTACCATGGTTTTGAATCCAAGGAAGATGATATCTGGGATGTGTTGAACTTTAACAAGGCACAACGCATTGTCATGGTGGGATTGTTCAAGCCCATTGTGAAGAAATTTGAAAAAGCCAAAATAGCTCTTAAAATTTTCGATATGATCAAAGCAGATAATCGGCTGACGGACATGGAAGATCAGAAAGATACTTTACAACAAGCAGATGTGGTGATTCTCACCTCCACTTCTGTATTTTCCAATACCTTCCTGGACATAGTGAATGCCACCCCGGAAGGATGTCGTGTCTATATGCTGGGCCCCTCATCCATCATGGTGCCGGAAATGCTACAGTATAAAAATATCAAAATGATTTTTGGTGCCACCTTTGAAAAAAATGACACACGGGTGCTGGATATCATTGAAAATCATGGTGGCACACGACAATTTTTAAAATTGGGTGGTAAAAACTGCTTGAGTAAATGTTGATGGCCTCGTAAAAAGTCCGACGTGAAGTATGAAAACGGGAACTCCGGCCTTTTTGATCAAATTGCTGCGCACGGGTCGTTACTTTATTCGTGAAATCCAGGACATGGTGGCCGGAGAAGAGATTGTGGGCAGTTTTGACGTTGATACCATCACGGTGGAGGCGTTGCTGTTTCAGACCGGTTATCTGACCATCACGGGCTTTGAGCAGACCAGTGCCTTCCGGCGCTATCGCTTAAGTTATCCCAACCTGGAGGTGCGGGCCGGGTTGACCAATGCCATTTTAAACGGGTTGGTTCAGGATCATCTAACCAAAACCCGCAATCAATCCCATGTGCTGGACGCATTGTCCAACAATGATTTTTCGGCCCTCAGAAAAACCATGCAGGCGTTTTTTTCCGCCATTCCCCATGACTGGTATCGCAAAAATCAGTTGGCCAACTATGAAGGCTATTATGCCTCCATTGTCTATTGTTATTTTGTTGCCCTTGGGCTTGATGTGCGTGTGGAAGACGCCACCAACCATGGGCGCATTGACATGGCGGTAAAATTCGGCACCCATATATACCTCTTTGAATTCAAGGTGGTGGAACTTCTTCCCCAGGGCCGGGCCTTGCAGCAGATCAAAGACAAAGGCTATGCCGACAAGTACCGCACCGAGGGGACGATACTTCATCTCATCGGGGTGGAGTTCTCCAGCGAAAAGCGCAATATAATCGCCTTTGATGTTGATGGAGCCTGTGGAGTGGGACTATGACGGCTAACTGTCTAAAACGGGAGAATTTGTAATCTTGAGGTATCCAAAATCATGCTCTTTGCAAGTCCCTTATTTTGCAAAGTGTCCCGGCTTAGATGTGTAGTTGTCTATGACTACTTTACCAGAGGTTCCATAACCCCCATGGCCGCATTCAAATTCACCAAAGCAATCCGGTACAGAATCCGGCTGGCCGCAGCCGCCCCCGAAGCCCGTACCAGATCGGTCTGGGCCTCATTGAGCCGGGTAAGGGTGGCCACCCCGGCCTGGTAGGCCTTTTTCACATGTTTCCGGATTTTTTCAGTGAGGGCCCGGGTTTGTTCCTGGTTTTCCCACGTGCTATAAGCTGTGTCAGCGATGTTCAAAGCTTGTTCTATTTCAGCCCCCATGGCAAGGATTGTTTCCCGGCGTTTTTCTTCCACCCCCCGAAGATCAGCGGCCAGAGCTTCCACATTTCCCTGACGTCTTCCCCCGGTGTAAAGATCCCATTGCACATTCACCCCGGCATAGGTGTTGTGCTCCTCTTCATCCACTAATAGTTTGTCCTGCTGATATAGGTATTTCAAGCCAGACACAAAATAGACCCTGGGAAAATAACTTCCCTTTTCGGCCCGGAGTTTTTCCCTTAACCCCAAAATCCCTGCATCTATTGCCTTGAGATCCGGGCGGGAGACCATGGCCTGTTCCAATGCCCTTTCATAGGTTTGTGAATGTTTTTCAATAGTGCGGGATTTTGTTCCAGGGAACATTTCCGGTGTTAGAACTTTTCTCTCGGGAAGGGCCATCAAACGAACCAGGGCGGTACAGGTGAGCTTAAAATCCCGCTGGGCCGCCAGATAATCACTTTGCGCCTGGAGTGCCCTCACCGAAAAATTCATCACTTCGGCTTCAGGGGCCGTTCCCACCCGCCATTTTATCCGGGCATCCTTTTCCAGGGTTTCATTGAACTGCTGATTTCGTTGGGCAATGGTCATTTTTTCCAGGGCCAGGCGGGCCTGCTGAAATGTGACAGACATCGCCTGTACCAAAAGTCGTTGAACCTCATGACGTCCCTGCCTTGATTGTTCAATGGCATGGGTGGATGCCAGAATATTGGCTTCCCGGGAAAACCCGTCAAACAGCAGCCAGGCCATCTGAATACCGGCTGAAAATTCGTTAAAGGCTTCATCTGCGCGTACGCTCTGGGCCCAATCTGGTACGACCGTGGCCTGGATGGCTGTGGCCCCGGCAGTGCTGGAAATGGTGGGTTTCCATGCCGATTTTGCCTGGCGTAAAATAGCCTTTGCCCCTTCAATGCGCTCCTTTGCCTGGCCCATACCAGGGTTATTTTTAAGGGTGATTTCGCAGGCTCGCTCCAGGGTCAATTCCCCGGTAAGCAGTAAAGGATCTGCTGGTGTGGACGGGTTTTCCCCGGCCTGGGCCATGGCCACCTGGAAAATAAAAATCATCGTAATCAATATAGTATATTTCATAAAAAATCGGCAAGGTCATCCCTGAGTTTTAAGCCCAGAGGAGGAAGTGCCGTCTCCATTTTTTTATTGTACTGGTTTTTTTTATATGAAAATGAAGTGTCAAAGTACCCTCAGCAGAGCCCCCCCCCGATGGGTAATAGGAACCGGCCAATTGGGCCGTCTAACGGTTCCGGCCGGGCCCATTACCCGTCGGGGGGGCGGCGGTATAATACCATTTTCAATTTTCGTTGTAGCTATCAGGTTTCCATTTGATATTATAGGCAATGCTGTAAAACACCGGCACAATGATCAAGGTCAGCACGGTGGAGACAAAAAGCCCGCCCATGATGGTCACAGCCATGGCAGAAAACATGGGATCATATACCAAAGGGGCCATGCCAAGAATAGTGGTGCCCGATGCCATGAACACCGGTCGCATACGGCTCATGGCCGCATCCAGAATGGCCGAAAGCGGATCCATGCCCGATCTTAGATATATTTCAATCTGTTCCACCAGCACAATGGCATTTTTGATGAGCATGCCCGAAAGCCCCAGGAACCCAAGGATGGCCATGAAACCAAAGGGCAACCCCACCAGAATCAGCCCTGCGGTAATACCGATGATGGAAAGGGGAACGGTGAGAAAAATAATCAGAGGACGTCGGATGGAATTAAAAAGCCCCACCACGGTGATGAACATCCCAAGGATGCACAGGGGAAAAATCTTTTTTAAGGGATCCCTTCCCTCATTGGAATCTTCGAACTCACCTTTCCAGGTCATGGTGTACCCCGGCGGCAGTTCAATGGCGGCCATGCGCTCCACCATGGAGCTACGCACCGGCTCTGCATTACCGTGAATGGGATTGCATTTCACGGTGATGGAGCGCTGTTGATCCTGTCGTTTGATCAAGGGCCACTCCCACTCCTGGCGCACATCAGTGATGGCCTGTCCAATGGGTACAAAGGATTGGCCAAGAGAAGACCACACCTGGACGCTTTTAAGATTTTCCACGGAGTTTCGTTCTTGCCTGGGGGGACGGGTAATAATGGGAATTAGCTCATCCTTTTCCCGGTAAACCCCGGTGATGACTCCTCCGAAATTCCATTGCAGAGCCTGGGAAAGATCACTTCTGCTAACCCTGATGCGTCGGGCCTGGGATTCCGAAAATTCCGGGCGTAGCACCCGTATCTGCTGGCGCCAATCCGTGCGGATATCCCGGGTATTGGGGGTGGTCTGCATGATGTTCATGGCCTGCCTGGCCATGCCCTGGAGAACGTCAATATCCGGCCCCCGGAACTGTGCTTCCAGAAGATAGGTGATGGCAGGGCCGGAGATTATTTTTAGGGCATGGGGTTCGGCATCCGGGAAATTGGCGTTGAGATAGGTTTCCGTTTTTTCGATTAAATCATCAATGAGACCGCAATCTTCCACCTCCACCACCAACTGACCATAGCTTGAATTGGGCACCTGGTAATCATAGGAGAGAATAAAGCGCATGGCCCCTTCCCCCACAAAGGAAGTTATATTTTTAACCCCCGGCATCTGGGCCACTTTGGCTTCGATTTTCTCCATGTCCCGGGAGGTGTGCTGGATGTGGGTTCCCTGGGGTTTCCAATAGTTGATGAAAAAATATTTCTGGGTGGACGGTGAAAAAAAAGCCTGGGGAATACGGGAAAATTCCCCCATGGCTCCCCACAGCAGCAACAGGGTCAGACACACCGTCACAAACCTGAACCGGATGGTGGTTTGGAGGAATTTTCGATACATGCGAAAGAGTGGCCCGGCATAGGGATTCTTATGCTCAAATTCTCCGGGCACCCTTAGGAACCAGATGCAAAGCAGCGGGGTGATGGTGACGGCTACAACCCAGCTGATGGAAAGGGACAAGGCCATGACATCAAACAATGAACGACAAAATTCCCCCACGTTTCCCGGAGAAAATCCAATGGCGGCAAAGGCCAGAATGGCCACCAGGGTGGCTCCCAAAAGGGGCCAGGCATTTTCTTGAACCACATCCATGGCCGCAGCTCGCCTGCGGTTGCCCCCCTGAACCCGGATCAAAATGCCGTCGGCCACCACAATGGCATTGTCCACCAGCATGCCCAAAGCCAGAATCAGAGCCCCCAGTGAAATTTTTTGCAGATCAATGCCCATGATGAACATACCGATCAAGGTGGCAAGGATGGTTAAAATAAGAGTGATGCCAATGAGCAGCCCACTTTGCCATCCCATGAACACCATTAAAAGCCCAATGACAATGGCCACAGCTTCGGCCAGGTTCATTAAAAAGGCGTTCACCGATGCGGTGACCACCCGACTCTGATAGTAGATGGTATCCAGGGACATGCCCGGCGGTTGTTTGCTCTTTAATAGTTCAAGTTTTTTGGCAACGGAATCGCCCATGGTGATCACATTGCCCCTTGCCACGGTGGAGATACCCAATCCAATGGCGGATTTACCGTTGAATCGCAAGAGGTTCCGGGGGGGATCCATATAATCGCGGTAAACGGTGGCAATGTCTCCCAGGCGGATCAACCCACTGGCTCCCCCCACCAGAAGATCTGCAATGGCAGATTCATTTTGAAACTCCCCCGTGGGGGTGATGCGCATGTATTCGGTGTCCACATCCACATGACCGCTTTTTTGCACCACATTTTGCAGGTGAAGGGTTCGGTAAATCTGATCCCTGGAAATGCCCAGTTCCGCCAGCCTGGATCGCTCAAATTCTATGTAAATGGCCTCCTGCTGGATGCCCCAGAAGTCAATTTTAGCCACATCTTTACATAACAGCAGTTCTTTTTTTAAGTACTGGGCATAATCCCGGAGCTGGGCCTGGGAATACCCCGGCCCGCTGATGGCAAAAAACACCCCGTACACATCCCCGAAATCATCCCGAACAATGGATGGCCCGGCTCCGGGGGGAAGTGCCCCTTTTACATCATTGATTTTTCTGCGAAGTTCATCCCAGATCTGGGGCAGTTCCGGGGCTTTGTAGGTGTCTTTCATGTCTACATACACAAAGGAGAGGCCCTCCTTTGAGGTGCTATAAATCTCCTTGACCTGGCCCATGGCCTTGATGGCCTCTTCAATGGTCTGGGTCACCTCTTCTTCCACCTCCAGGGGCGTTGCTCCGGGGTAGGGGGTGATAATTAAGGCGGTTTTGATGGTAAATGTGGGGTCTTCCAATCGTCCCAATTTTTCAAAGGAGATCACCCCCATACCTGCAATCATAAGGATCAAAACCACCATGAGGGTCTGTTTTCGCAGGGCAAATGCAGTAAGGTTCATTGAATACTCCCCTGTGAGCTTGTCCGGGATGCACCGGTGTTGGCAAGAGTGGCGGTGAGTTTCATTGCGCTGGTGATGAAATCCACGCCATCGGTGACAATGAGATCACCCGGCATCAGACCTGATTCAACCACAATGCGGGAGGTGCCGTACAATGCGCCCAGTGTCACCGCAGTTTTGGAGGCCATGGACGTGGGGGGATCAAACACCCACACATGGGCCGTACCGGTGCTGTCATTTATAATTGCCTTGGCCGGAACGGTGAGGGTTTGATCCTTGTGTTTGCTGCCGGGCCACTCGACCTCAGCAGTCATCCCAGGAAAAATTTGAATCCCCTGGGGGTAGGGCATGGTAAACGTGGTGCCATAGGTGCGGGTGGCCTTATCCGCCGTGGTCTTCCACTCCTTTAAGGTTATGGGAAACTGTTTCTGGCCCAGGGAGGAGAATCTTACCCCGGCCCTTTGGCCTGGAACCAGGGGATGATTGATGATTTCGTTTTCCGGAACGTTGATGTTAATCTCCAGGTTTGAAATATCATGGAGCCCCACCACCACCTGGCCCGGTGCCACCATTTCAAAGTTTTCAATGTGGGTCTGGGTGATGATACCGTCATAGGGGGCTTTCAGGGTGGTGTAGTCCAGTTGGTGGCGGGCGATTTTTAATTGTGCTCGGATACCTTTAACACCTGCCTTTGCGATGTTGCGGCCGGTTCCCACATGGTCAAAATCTGCCTGGGGAATCACCTTTTCGTCAAATAGCTGTTTCATACGCTGAAAATCTTGACGGGCATTATCCAGCTGGGCCACTGCACCGCTTAACTGTGCATTTAACACCCGGATTCTATCCTTAAAATCCTGGGGATCAATCTGCATGAGGGTGTCTCCTTTTTTTACCTGATCCCCGGCTTTGATATTGACCTGGATGAGGGGGCCGCCCACCCGGAAAGCCAGACGGGTTTCTCTGCACGCCTTTACGCTTCCGGGGTATTGCCGGGTGTTTTCCACTTGCGTCATGGCAAGCTTTTCAAGGATAACTGTGTGGGATAACTGTGGCCCAGGGGCTGAGTTTGTCTCTGAAGTCCCCATGTTTTCCCCGGATGAATTTTGTTTTATTTTCTGGGTATAAGCAACCCCCGACACAAGCATCACAACCGCCAGGGTGCATAGAATAAATAGAAGTTTTTTCATTTTATATTCCTCAAAAAACAGTAAAATTTTTATATAACGGGCATGTCCTGTAGGACAC
>Ga0208900_1001082_pt1 | contig 15333 bp, 13 predicted proteins | sample AntAceMetag02UKK_FD_184763 | JGI IMG/M metagenome (GOLD analysis project Ga0208900, IMG submission 184763) | Saline lake microbial communities from Ace Lake, Antarctica - Antarctic Ace Lake Metagenome 02UKK (SPAdes) (version 2) | ecosystem: Environmental > Aquatic > Non-marine Saline and... | reverse complement strand
AAGAAAAATTGTTGTGGTGAGGATGAATTGTATAGCTTTCATATCAATAAAGATTTGATTTCCAAATTGAAGAGAGAATAACAAAAATAAAGAAAATAAATGTCACATTTCACAACTATCCAACAAAAAATACACAGATTCCTCAGTCGCTGCCCTCCATTGAGGTGACAAAGGGCTTTTTGATGGAATGGGAAGTGGATTAACATAAATGAACAACTCAACACTGTTCGCAAACGAACAAGTAATTATACATTAACGAACATCACTAATATTGGATATTGCCAGGAGGAAGTCATAAGCCATTACTAATCAAAGCCTAAAACTAACGGCATACTCCTTGATATGAAGATTGCCAAATAACCCACAAATTTCAACTAAATGAAAAAACTACTTCCATTCTCCCTGGGCCTGATGGCCCTGATTATTATTTCCTGTTCGACCGAAAAAAAGCAAGCTAAAGATGTGAAACAATACACCATCGAACAATTTATGAACAACACCAGCATTGGTGGCGGATCGTTTTCGCATGATGAATCGCAGGTACTTCTTACCAGCAACCAATCGGGAATTTACAATGCTTATACGCTCTCGGTTAATGGCGGAATACCTGAGCCCATAACACATTCGGACACAAGTTCGGTTTTTTCAATCCGGTTTTTCCCGGACGATAACCGCATCCTGTTCAGGAGCGACAACAACGGAAATGAAGTGTATCACATTTTTATGCGCGATCTGGATGGAACCGTTAGCGACCTTACCCCTGGCGAAGAAGCACGAAGTTCGTATTTTGGTTGGAGCCGCATTGATGACGCTTTTTACTTTAGCTCCAACAAACGGGATCAACGTTTTATGGACCTGTTCAAAATGGACATTAATACCTTTGCGCCTGCATTACTTTACGAAAATACTGAAGGGCTTTCACTTGAAGGATTTTCGGCTAATGAGCGATATGTTGCCCTATCGAAGGCCATAACATCCTCTATCAATGCGTTGTTTCTATACGATCGTGAAACAAAAAAAATGACCCCAATTTCTCCTGACAATCCAAACTCAAGCTATTCATCAACTGGTTTTAGCCTTGACAACAATTACTTCTACTACCTTACTGATGAGGGGGCAGAATTTACTTACCTGATGCGGTATAATATTGAAACAGGCGAACGGAAAAAAATATATGAGGCCACCTGGAATGTAAGCTACGCCTACTTTTCGTACAACGAAAAATACCTTGTTATCGGTGTAAACGAAGATGCACGCACAAGAATATATCTGTTTGAGGCAAAAACTATGACACCTGTTGATTTCCCGGATATAGTTTCGGGAGAGATTAGCTCGGTAAGAATATCACGCAGCGAAAACATGATGAGTTTTTCGGCAGGCACTTCAAAATCAACCAGCGATTTGTATGTTTATAATTTTAAAACCGGTGATGTGAAAAAACTCACCAGTACACTTAATCCGGAAATAAATACTGATGACCTGGTTGAAGGCAAGGTTGTTCGCTATAAATCATTCGACGGTATAGATATCCCTTCGATCCTTTATATGCCACAGCAAGCTTCAAAAGCCAACAAAGTACCTGCACTTGTTTGGGTACATGGCGGCCCGGGAGGACAATCAACACTTTATTATCGCCCCTTAATCCAGTATCTTGTCAACCATGGATACGCGATAATTGCCGTGAATAACCGAGGCAGCAGTGGCTACGGAAAAACTTTTTACCGCATGGACGACCGCAACCATGGCGAAGGTGACCTGATGGATTGTATTTATGCGAAAGATTACCTTGCAGAAACCGGCCTTGTTAACCCGGATAAAATCGGAATTATAGGAGGTTCCTATGGCGGATATATGGTGATGCAAGCCCTGACTGCCGAACCCGAAGCTTTTGCGGTTGGCGTAAATTTATTTGGTGTTACCAACTGGCTGCGGACCCTGCAAAGCATTCCACCCTGGTGGGAATCCTATCGTGAAGCATTGTACCAGGAAATGGGTGACCCGGCAACGGATTCAGTGAGATTGCATAAGATTTCCCCACTCTTCCATGCAGAAAATATCGTTCGCCCAACAATGGTATTACAAGGCGCACAGGACCCGCGGGTCCTACAAGTTGAATCGGATGAAATTGTGGAAGCCGCACGCACCAATGGTGCTCCGGTTGAATATGTACTGTTTGATGATGAAGGTCACGGCTTTGTGAAAAAAGAAAATCAGATTGAAGCCAATGGGAAGATTTTGGAGTTTTTGGATAAATATCTGAAATGATTTGGAGATATGAAAATTTGATGATTTGGAAATTTGGAAATTTGGAAAAAATTGATCCAGTATTGGAGAGTCATAAAAAAATTGCCACCAATACACTAATACACCAAAGACCACAAAAGAAAGAATATCAAAAGGCAAGTTATGTGAAAATTAGAGATTTCGTGGTTTAGTGGCTAAAAAGCACTCATTTAGGTAGGCTTAAAATTCATTTACCAACTGATCGAAAATAAATAAAATACAATATCATTTTCATTAGCAAACTGCTGATAAAGCCGCATTGAAATTCTTTCGGGCGGCTTTTTTTTTGAGATAGAAGTTAGAAGGGAGAGATTAGAAATGGATAGATGGAAGAAATGGCAACTCTCGTGAACCACACAAACGCCAAACGCGAAACTTGCCTCGCCGGAGGTGGGCGCTAAACGATCACACTCAAATCCGGCATAAACCCTGTGTTCTTTTCATTTGGATAGCCACGTGGATTACAGACAATCCTGGTTTTTCCGATATAATAATCGCTGGGTGAATGCAAGTGACCATGAATCCATAATGCCGGTTGGTAGTTTAAGATCAACTCCGATAAATCGGAAGCAAATGCAGGGTTAAGGGAACTGCCCTTATAACAGTCAGGAATCGATTTTATGGAAGGGGCGTGATGGGTGACCACTACGGTTTTTTGAGTTGAAGTTTTTAAACATTGCTCCAGCCAGTAAAGCGATTCACGATGAAGCACCAGTGAATCGTTGGGATGGAATTTTGCATAGTTCCTGGTGCTGTTTCTGATTAGTTTAAAATCATTCATCCCGGCATCGGCATCCAACATAGCCAAAGGCGCTTTACCCTGAAGGTTAAAATCGGTCCATAGGGTACAGCCCAGGAACCTGACATCACCAATCACACATTCATTTTTCTCTAAGAAATAGATATCCGCATCAAATTCCATTTCCCTCATTTTAGTTACAAGCTTTGGATGGGCATGACGATAGTACTCGTGATTGCCGTTGATGTAAATTATGGGCTTGTCGGTAGCGAGGGAAGCTGCCCATTCCAAACCCTTTGTGCCAACACCGGTATCACCCGCTAAAATGATGAGATCAGCATCGGTTTGGGGAATATCGAATGCTTCGAACTCAAGATGAATATCGCTAAGAATGTGAAGTTTCATTGCTGGTTCCTGTCTTTATATGAAGCATCAAATTCATGTTTCAAAATGCCAAACCTCAGAATATCATAATACTTTCCATCTGAATATTTGGCTTGCCGTAACCGGCCTTCCATGGAAAAGCCCAGCATTTCGACCAGCTTCAAAGCGCGTTCGTTGTATTCGATCACTTCAGCCTCCAGCCTGTAAAAATTCAGTTTCCCAAAAGCATGTTCCATCATCGCTTCCAAAATCTTTAGCCCATACTTTTTACCTTGATACTCCGATTTGATAAACAAACTCATCTCCGCTTTTCGGTTAAACCACCTGATTGATTTAAAGGATACCTGCCCAATAATCTCTTTAGAATCATAAATAGTAAAATCCATACTCTCGGGCATGGGCTGGGGATACATCCATTTTTCTGTCAGAAAAGAGGCTACTTCCGGGGAGTGGGCAATTTGGAAGATTTCATCCGGGGTTTCATTAGTTTGCTCCAGCTTAATATTTCCGATGTTTATGTTCATTGCTAATGTAAATTCATAAATTCTTAAAAACCAACGTATAAAAATACAAATAATAAAGATTAAACTTCATAAAGATTGAAAAAACTATTTTGCTTATCTAATATTCAGAAAAAAACTAAAAAAATGTTTGGTATTGATAGTTGTTTTTCTACTTTTGCACTCCCAAAATTATTGAGGGTCATTTAAAAATGATATTTGTTCATTAAATAATGATTTTGGAGAGGTGGGTGAGTGGCTGAAACCACATGTTTGCTAAACATGCGTACTGAGAAATTGGTACCGGGGGTTCGAATCCCCCTCTCTCCGCCACCGCTCGCCGAAGCCGAATGCAATGAGGCGAAGGCAGGCTATTAATGAGTTCTTTTTTTGATTAGGAATTTTTATTTTACAGGCTACGGCGGACAGGTCCGCCAGCATTTTCAAATGCGAGCATAAGTTCTTTAAATACAATATCACGGGGTATAGCGTAGTCCGGTTAGCGCGCCTGCTTTGGGAGCAGGAGGTCGCAGGTTCAAATCCTGCTACCCCGACACTTTACAAGCCTTGCAAGAAATTGCAGGGCTTTTTTTATCTACATACCTAAAGTTCGGTTAGTGTGTCCCGCCCTAAAGCGGGAAGGTCGTCCGTACGGACTACCCCGACACTGACAATCAATAAACTAAGCCGTTTCACATGAAACGGCTTTTTTATTTTTAATACACATATCGTACACAAAACTGAAAGTGTACATTGGAAATAAGCGAATTTGACCGGTAGATCAGTAAATATTTATTGTGGTTCTACTGTTATTTTAGTGGAGAAAAAAAACTTGATGTTTACTAATTTAGGATATAAAGGCCAGAAGTCCGAAGTCTGAAGCCCGTAGTTAGAAGGCTTCGGTCTTCGGACTTCAGACTTCAAGCCCTTCTGAAGACATACTAGTCTTTTCCTAAGTTCATCCTTCTTTCCATTAAATTCGTGGTAGTACCTTTATTGTTAATAACAATTTTCAATTGTACCCTCCGACTAATCCCAATTCAGCCTAATACTCTCCTTAGTTAAATTGTACTATTGCCCAGTAGAAATTTAGCATTGTAATTACCCAGCCATAGTTATTGAAGCCAACATTCCTTGTCTTACGTCTTTGGCAATATTTCAAACCCTAATGAAAAAGTTAGCACTCTTTTTTACAATTTTCTGTATCAATCATAATATTAGGATTCTCCTCCCTCCACTCATTCCAATTCGCAACCCCGCTTTTAAGAATTTTAAGCTGTTTTTGATTCGCCATGATGATTAATTTACATTTTCAACCCATTCAACACCACCTTAAAACTTTCCAATCCCGCTTCAAGGTTTTCAACAATTTCCTCAGCCAGAATATCAGGATCGGGGAGGTTGTCAAGGTCGGCAAGGCTGTCGTCTTTAAGCCAGAATATATCAAGGCTTGTCTTATCTCTTGCTGTGATCTCATCATAGGTGTATTTCCTCCACCTTCCTTCCGGTTTGTCTTCCGACCAGGTCTCTTTTCGCAAATGCCTGTTTTCAGGGTGGTAGCAATCAATAAAGTCTTTCAGGTCGTCATGTTTCAGCGGATTTGTCTTTAGCGTAAAGTGCTTATTGGTTCGGAGGTCGTAAAACCACACATCTTTTGTATGAGGGTCTTTGCTTGCCGGTTTGTTGTCGAAAAAGATAATATTGGCTTTTACTCCCTGGGCGTAGAATACTCCTGTTGGAAGTCTGAGTATGGTGTGTAGGTCAGTATTCTGCATGAGTTTCTTACGAACAGTTTCTCCAGCTCCTCCTTCAAACAAAACATTGTCAGGAACCACGACAGCAGCCTTTCCAGTGGTTTTCATCAGGGTTCGGATATGCTGTACAAAGTTCAGTTGCTTGTTCGACGTAGTAGCCCAAAAGTCCTGCCGGTTGTAGTGCATATCTTCTTTAACCTGCTCTCCTTCTTCGTTGGTGATGGTCATGGAGCTTTTCTTACCGAACGGAGGATTTGTAAGCACATAATCCACTCTCTGACCGCTATCTGCCAACAGAGAGTCATTGGGCGAAATCATGCTTTCTCCGGTGATCTCCCCGATGTTGTGGAGGAACATATTCATCAGGCACAATCGCCTGGTATTGGAAACAATCTCGTTGCCTGTGAAGGTATGGTGTTTTAAGAAATCCTTTTGTTCTTTATCCAGTTGGTAATGATCAAGTATGTAATCGTAAAAGGCTAAAATAAAACCTCCGGTTCCCGATGCAGGGTCTGATAATGTTTTCATAGGTTCAGGGGCTAAACAGTCCACCATAGCCTTGATTAATGCTCTTGGCGTAAAGTATTGCCCTGCTCCGCTTTTGGTGTCCTCGGCATTCTTTTCAAGCAATCCCTCGTAAATATCACCTTTAACATCCGATCCCATAATCACCCACTGCTCTGTATTAATCATGTCGATGATCTTGTAAAGCTTGGCCGGGTCTTGAATCTTATTTTGTGACTTTACGAATATCTGCCCAAGCATACCTTTCTGCTTACCTAATTCACGCAGTAGTTTGATGTAATGCGTTTCCAGTTCACCCCCACGCTTACTACAAAGACTTTCCCAGTTGTATTCTTCCGGTATGCCAATTTCCCTGTTATACGGAGGTTTGGAATATTCATCTGCCATTTTCAGGAAGAGCAGGTAGGTGAGTTGTTCTAAATAATCGCCATAACTTACGCCATCATCCCTGAGGACGTTGCAGTACGACCAGACTTTATTGACTATTGCTGTTGATGTCATAATTTTAGTTCAAAATTTCGATTACATGTTTTCGGTAGCTGTCCCATTTTTTGTTGTTCAATAAATGGTAATTGAGTTTTAACCTTGGGCTAAATCCACGATAGATTGGGATTAAGGGTCGGTTTAATAAATTTGTATTTCCAGGAATAGGAATCATCTCCTGCTCGTATATTTCCGGCGCATCATGGCTTAACCAACCTTTATCATGAACAAGTACATCAAATAAATACTTTGAGGTCAGCAGAACAGGCACTGATTCCGGTATTTTCAATTCTTCCAGTTCAGCCCTTAACTTTTCAATCCAATATTCCTTTGCAAGCTTCTTCCAGGTTTTAAGGTTTTTAGATGTCTCATAGTTGAAGTAATTCCTACAAAGGTTTTGGACAAACACATCCTTCCATTCCAGTCCAATAGCTTTTAGTTGATTGGTATGCCGGGTAACAAAACCTTTAAATTTAGGAGGTGTATCACCCAACGCAAACACGTGGTTAAATTCATACCCATGTGTATTTGTTGGGTCGCAGCCTAAGTAGATGGCCTTTACTTCATCAGGTTGTAAATTCAGAGGGTATGGCATGGGGAAAGGCGAAATATCCATAATTTCGTCAGGATATATACTTTTTAATTCCATTATTACTTCCCTATCGCTTATCATAAGGCTTTTATTTTTGGCCTGAAAAACTTATCCATTTTTTCAAGGTTCTCCCTGAACCATTCGTGTTGTTCCTGCCATTCGCTCCGTTTGGATGTGTTGGCTGATTTTCTTAATTCAACAATCGAAACTTTTGCTTCCGGTAACTCGTTCCAATTTAGACCACCATTGAAAATTTTGCCAGCTTCATCCTCACACTGGTTTTTCAGTTTAAAGAATTGATCTTTCGCATTATTTCCACTGATGTATAGATCAATCCTAATAAAATGATCCCTAACGCTTACAATAGTTGAAAAGTGAAAATTACTTCTACCGACGGAGAAGTTCATCCAGTGCTGTGGTTGTGGCGTTTGAAACCGAAGAAATGTTCCTGTGGTTTCAAAGTATTTCCTCATGGCTTCCCAATACTCTAAATTTAATTGTTTTGTAGGTGTTAGCTCGGTAGAAGCTTTAGCAGAAGAACGAACACTTTTTGACCAGTTGTTTGGTTTTGCCACCATCTGAAACATTGGTGCTGGGAGGCTATCTCCAATTTTATAAACTTCGATCTCGATCCCAAAAAAATTGACGGTTTCTCCGGTAATATTATTTAGCCAGTCTAAAGCTGCCCGATGTTCATCTGAGAATGTTTTAGCAATCCATATTATCGTAACTGCGTCCAATCCGGCTGCATAGGTCATTAATTGCCCTAAATGATTATGATCAGTTCTTTCAAGTTGGTTTTCGATAAGTACAAACTTATCTGTGAGCGTATCTTTGCATAGTATGTCGGCGCGAAACACGCCCACGTTTTTTTCTTCCTCCTGAACTTCGAGTTCGATGCCTATGGTCTCTCCTAAAATGGCAATGTTTTCTTCCGTGGCAAGCCAGGGTGTAAAGTCAGTAGCTTCTCCTTTCCAGAGTTCCCTGATTTCGATTTTTGTAAGTCTTCCAATGGCTTTCATGTTACTTTTATTTTTCAGTCACAAATACTGTATAATACTTATCCATCCTTATCTTAATATGCTTACTTTTCAGAAGTGCTTTAGTTTCAAGGTCGGCTAACATTATTCTTGCGAGGTCACGGGCAACAGCTGTACCGCTGATTCCATTTGTTACCCTCCCATCACCAAATTCGAGGTTGAAACTGTAACTACCCCTTTTTCCCACCTTTTTAAAATAGGATTCTTTTAACTGGATTTCAGCCGGTAGTGGGTTGGATAAGGCTTGCTTAATTTGAGGTAGTGTCATTTTCCAAATGTCTTCATATTTATGGATGCTTTTTAGCTGTATTTCTTCCTCATCCATATTTATCGTCTCAATATTTTTTGCAACGCCTAAGTTGATGCCTTTGTATGCTATCGTGGCTGCTGCCTTACGCGCCCTTCTAAGATCAAAGAGATATGGGTTATCTGGGTTCTTGTCTATGTTAATCACAGGAACCACTTCGTGAATGAGATCAGTTTCCAGTTTTTCAAGCAGTTTTATGTCTCCTTTGTATTCTTGGAAGGACAATCCGAGGTTCTCCGTCATCCATTCAGTAAGTTTTACCTCTGATTCTTTATCAAATTTGAAAGCAGAAGTACGTCCGGCATCAATATCCTTCTGACCTCTTGGGATAGGGTTTAATGATAGTTTTTCACGGAGCAAAGAGCCAAATGACTTTCTCACAGTTGAACTACCTGTTTTGCCAGTAGCAAAGTGTGTATCGACATCCCTTTTCTTTTGGCTACTTTCTGTTTTTCCAATGTAAATTATCTCACCAACTTTAGGCTTGTAGCCTGGAAGAGGAAAGTTCTCCCCATAGAAAAAGAAAGCATAGATACCCGGACTATCTGAGAACTTCTCAATTTTTTCAAAGGGTGTAGCTTCATTGATTAGCTTTAGAATGATTTCATTGATCTTTTTCATTTCTTGTTTATTTTATTTTAATCCGCTCCAACAACACTTCCGCAGGTTCATCATTGGGGTCTTGTGACACAAGTTTTCCCTCAAAGGCTGTTTTTAGGACTGCCTGGCGTAAGGCTTCTGATTGTTTCAGGCTCTGGTCGATGGTTTCTTCAAGCTTATCGGCAACGGAGAGGCGGGATTCGATTTCCTGGACGATGTTGTGTTGAAGGTCGATTGGTGGATAGGTGTATTGAGCGTCCATCAATGCTCGTTTCGTTAATTTTTTCCTACCTGTTGTGCCGGTTGTTATTGGAGTAAATGGATAATACCACAGCGAGTAATTTAGATAATCAAGGTTTAATTTATGTGTATCATTAGGTTTAACAACATGGGCATGGTTATTAACCCAAGTCTTACCTGAAATTTTGTAGCAGAAAGGCTTTTGTCGTCCAGTAAATGTTTCATCTTCTACTATTAGAATTAGGTCTTCATTGAAAATGAAGTCATCAATTGTATCAACTATACCGTTAGCACCGTAATATGGAATGTCTCCTTTTCGCTTTTGTCTCTCTTTTCTGTTAACCGGTTTTCTTTGATTATCCAGACAATCAATAACATCTCCTAAATGTACTTCATCCCAACCATCTTTTGTATCAACTGAACCAAAATTATGGTCAATCATTGTTATATTACATTTCTCCCGAATAAATGATTTTTTATATTGTGAAAGCTGTGCTTTTGTCTTTTTCAGGTTGGCAATGCCCTTGTCGAGTTCGGAAAACAACTCCTCTATTTTGGCTACAATGCGGTGTTGTTCGGGGAGAGGGGGGAGGGGCAGGGTATATTCATTAAAATTTCCAATACGGATATAGTTTGTTGCTGATCCGTATTGTTTAGTATCTGTTCCTTTTTTCCAATATAACTTTAAGTGATAAAATAAAAATTTTGCAATTATTTTAATGTCGTTTATCACATACGTTCTTTGATAAGCATCGAACTCTCCTTCAAAAAAGAAAACCTCTCCAACATTAGCTCCATTACCAGGTAAAATAATACATTCCCCTGAATATCTTTTTGTGTCCGAATATGAATGTTCATAGGCACAGGTGTAGAATCTATATTTCCCCTTCTTAGTCGAATGATTTGCATCCCACTTACCTGTACTAATTTTACATATGGCGGGTAATCTAACCGAAGGCCAATAATCTTCTAAGATTAATTTCATTTTACTTCTTTCTTGAACTGGTAATCAATGATACGGGCAATAATTAATACATACTTTTAAATGCTTATTTTCAAGCATTATTACGGTTGGTTTATGTCTATTAGCTGATCTTGCTCGACCTTTATAACTTTCACTACTATCATAATCATTTACATCTCCTATCAAATAACCATCAAATAAGCATTCCTTTTCTAATCAATCAATTGAGGATCCTTTAGCATCAATTGTAATTACGGCATCAAATAAAACTTATGCCCAAAACGGAATATACCTTGCGTACTTTTTTGACTTACTTGTTGGATCATCATCTTTAATTAGTCTATCATCAATTGTATCTTTAATTATACGGGAAGCGATAGCAGCATTTCTACCATCAATTTTAAATCTATCACGAAGTGATTGGTTTGTCATCTTCTCATTAGACACATATTTAAGACAGCAATGCTGATAGCACGAACGTACTTTATCTTTTTTGTCCATCTCATTAAAAGACTTGGGTGCAAAAAGGACAGCTTTAGTGTGCTTTTCTAATGTTATAAAATCAGGGGCAGGTAATTGGAATACCTCTGAATGGAAAACCACTTTATCAATGCCACTTCCCTTCTCTTCACATATTCCAATTCTTCTCATCATAGAGGCCAATCCTTCATTGCGACTCTGATACTCATCAATAAAACGAATTGTAGTAATTAAAGGGAGCCCCGGACTCGTAATTTCTATTCTGTCAGAAAATATTTCTATCATTGGACCAGTGCCAGAAATGCTGAAATCCTGATGAATCAAGGCATTTGCAATTAATTCACGTATAGCGATCTTTGGATAAAGGTTGACCTGTTGTCGAATTGCAGATTTAATGGCTTCATTTGTCGGTAGCTGGTCAAACACGAAATCAACGAGCCCTTCAAATCCTACGGCATAACCCTTTTGACCAACTTGCTCCTTAACAGTTTTAAGCTTATTTGGCCCGTCATATAAGATTACCCTCGGAGCTTTCCTTGACAGGCTCTCAAATGTAGAAATTTTCTTCGCAAATAATAGAGCCCCAAGATTAGTTATGTTAAATTGATCTCTTGACTTTGTAATTATCTTATCATTAATCATCCTTTCAAGAACAGCACCTCTGTTTGTAGGATATGGGTGTTTAAACAATTCAAAAAATGATTGCGTATCAATAAGGTCAATAACATCATCAGCTTGGATGCCTCCTAATGCAACTTCTTTTTCAAAAACTTTTCCAGGTGCTTTTTTCCAGATTTTTCTTGCTTTTTCAGGGAACTCACGTAGTTTTCTTGTTATGCTCCCCACTCTGATGTACGCTTCATGGAAAAACTCCACAGGTTGATTTGATGTAGCCTGTATTTCAAATAGTGCAATGGGTTTATCTTCGTAGTTAAACTCAAATATTTGAAAGTCAATTCTTGGATTAAGCCGTTGAGCAATCCAATGTTCTATTTCTTCATTTCCTTTTTTCTTTTTTTTAGGCTTGAAGGTTGTTCCAACAATTGTCTGTACCTCATCCATTACACCAAAAATCAAATATCCATGTGCCTTATTTTGCAAACATGCTCCATTTGATAATGCAGAAAGACTTTGCCCAATTTCCTCAGCTGAATGGAAGTTCAACTTAAACTCCACCCATTCGCTTTCTTTAGGCTGTTTAACAAATTGTTCAAGCAGATTTACTAATTGTTGTTCGTCCATTTTGCAAATTTAAGCAACTAACACTTCATTCATTTCCTCAACAACCCCACTCATCCTATCCCCAAACAATTGATACATTCTCCCAATACCGCCATTACCATCAAAAGGTGCGGCATCCAGGTCTTCCATATCCAGGTGAATACTGGCAGCAATGTGATCTTTAATCATCCTAAGCCAACTCATTTGTTCTTCGGTAAACTTCACCACACCTTCCTGCTTTTTGAATACCCACTTCTGGAAGTTCCGGTCAACGGTTTTATCGTAAGGGGTTAAAAGTTCGTCTAATCCTGTTACCCTGCGTAAAAGAGATACCAGCGCAATCAATTCACTTTTGGGGCTTCGGGTATCTATTTTGTCCAGTAAAGCGTAGGCTCCCCAAACGTAATGCGGCGCAAGGGTGGGTTTTTGTATCTTTAGGAGTTCAAGAACGTCTTTGATCATTTTGTAAGTTAACTCACGCCTTCGGTGGGGCTGGTTGTAAAAGATGTTCAGGGCGGTAATCTCGTCCTTGTGAAGTTCGAGAAATTCCTTAAACTCTTTTACTGTCGCCTCTGCCTTTGAGGTAGCTTCTTTATCCCATCCGGCAAAGGTTACTTTATCTAAATTCACCTCATCAATCACCTGCTCGATGCTTTTACGAACATTTTCCACGTAATCAATCAGTGCAGCATTGAAAGGCTCTTTTGCCCTGTCTATCATTTGTTCTTTAACCTCTGTATCTTTTTCTTCAATCGGCTCATGAGGAGTTAGTCCATGAACGTTTCTTGTTTCGCTTTCAACTTTATCAGGGTCAAAAGGGCTAAGAAGCATGTGAGTTACCTGTTGGATGTTTTTACCCGCAAGCTCAGTAAACTTTTCTTTTTCCTGGTCACTCATTTGCTGATCTAAACGAGCGAGGCGGTTCGCCAAACTGAGATAGGTGTCTTCATCCCTGGCCCCCAACATCACCCCCTGCATTAAATCTTTTAATGGAACGCTTTTCTTCCGTTCTAAAGGTCTGCTATCGGTTTTAACGGTCTTGGTTACGCCAATAGCATCAACGATCACGAAGTGGGTTTTTGCGGTGACCGCAGAAGGGCTTACTTTTTTAAGGTCTTCGTATATTAGCGTACGGGTTCCCCTTCCTTTCATCTGTTCAAAGTAGTTCTTCGATTTTACATCACGCATGAAAAGGAGGCATTCCAGCGGTTTTACGTCCGTACCGGTAGCGATCATATCCACAGTAACTGCAATACGGGGATAGTACTCGTTACGAAACTGCGAAAGAACTGACTTGGGGTCTTCAATGGTCTTGTAGGTAACTTTTTTACAGAACTCGTTTCCCTCAGCAAATTCCTCCCGGACGATCTGGATAATATCATCTGCGTGGCTGTCTGTTTTAGCGAAAACAAGTGTTTTAGGGACTTCATCCCTACGGGGGAATATCTCCGTAAGCTTGTCCTTGAAAGTGCGTATAATATTCCTGATCTGACTCTTGTTTACAACATCCTTGTCCAGTTGCCTGGCGTTGTATTCCAAATCTTCATCAAGCTGTGTCCACCGCTTTTTTCTGGTTAGTCTGTGGCGAATATCAACGTACTCTTTAGCTTTTAATTTAGCTCCTTCTTTGGTGATTTCAGTCTCAATGGTGTAAACTTCATAGCCTACATTCACGCCATCTGCAACAGCTTCTTCGTGGGAGTATTCGCTTACCACGTTCTCGTTAAAGAAACCAAAGGTGCGTTTGTCTGGTGTCGCGGTCAGACCAATAAGATAAGCATCGAAATAATCAAGCACCTGCTTCCATAAGTTATAGATGGAACGGTGGCATTCGTCGATAACAACAAAGTCGAAAAACTCTATCGGTACACTTGGATTGTAAACCACCGGCAAAGGGTCTTTAGGTTTCCATACTGATTCGTTAGGATTGACATCCTCGGCTTCCGCTTCGATGTCCTCACCTCTTAAAATAGAGTAAAGCCTTTGGATGGTGCTGATACAAACCTGGCTGTTGGGAGGAACGTAGGATGATTGTAATCGTTGTAAAACGTATAATTCCGAAAACTTCCTGTTATCGTCCTGGGGGATGAATTTCATAAATTCCTGCTCGGCCTGTTCTCCGAGATTACGGGTATCCACAACAAAGAGGATACGCTTTGCTTTTGCAAACTTTAAAAGTCGGTAAACAAAGGTTACGGCAGTATAGGTCTTACCTGATCCGGTGGCCATCTGTATCAATGCCCTTGGGCGGTTACTTCTAAAAGAAGTTTCGAGATTATTGATAGCATTGAACTGGCAATCCCTGAGTCCTGTCATTTCCAATGATGGTATCTTATCGAACCTCGAAACAAGCGAGTTGCCTTCCTTAATCCAATCCAAGAGTGTTTCTGGTCTGTGAAAAGTAAAAACCTCACGGGAGCGTGGCTTAGGGTCTTTAAAATCAGTGAACCTTGTGATTACACCAGTGCTCTCGTAAACAAACCTTAACATTTCGTTGTTGAAATGCTTTAGCTTGCTTTTGGCGTAGTCGCCTGATTGCTCCTCCACAGTGGTAATATGGTGCGCTTCTTCCTCACGCTTTGCTTCTATTACACCAACAGGCTGACGGTTGATAAAAAGCATATAATCTGCAAATCCGGCATCAGTTTGGTACTCCTTCACCACAATGCCCGGATTTGCAGAAAAATTCAGCGTGTGCATATCCTGAATCACCCAGCCAGAAGCGATCAGCTTCCTGTCGATGGTATTACGTGCTTTCTGCTCCGGTGTGAGGTTCGGGATCATTTTTGATTTTATGGGGTAAAAGTAGAAATATTTTTATGAATACCGGAAGGGATGAGAAATACTTCATTTGGGTACCAACCTGCGCTTAGTCGCTTCGGCAAAGGCAGGCGAAATCCGTATGTAGTGCGAGCATTTTACCATCAGTTTTTAGGCATCCTTCTCGGCTGCTGCATGTTTTTCATTCTTCTTTTTCTGTCTGTCTTTTACAAATATTATAATCATTGAAAAAACATATACAATTGTCATTGTATAAAAGATCATAAAACCTATTGCAGCAAATACGATACGCAAAGTTATTTCTACGTTTAAAGCGTCAATCAATCCATTAAAAGACGCTATCAACATGCCCATGATTAAAACAAATCCTGGAATGTAAACGACAATAAGTAATTTTTTGGGTTCGAGCATTTTTGTTAGGTTTTTAGATCAATTGTTGA
>Ga0208900_1001080_pt1 | contig 15357 bp, 11 predicted proteins | sample AntAceMetag02UKK_FD_184763 | JGI IMG/M metagenome (GOLD analysis project Ga0208900, IMG submission 184763) | Saline lake microbial communities from Ace Lake, Antarctica - Antarctic Ace Lake Metagenome 02UKK (SPAdes) (version 2) | ecosystem: Environmental > Aquatic > Non-marine Saline and... | reverse complement strand
GCATTCCGAGGACAAAACGCGGCAAGAAACCAAAAAACTGTAAATGGAAGGCACTGAAAAGCAAGGATGAAACTATTACCGCCACATGTACATTACTAAACCAATTTTCAAAAATCCTTACAAGCACTGCCCTAAACAATAACTCTTCTCCTACTGCAGCCAATAAACCAATCATAACAATATTAACCAGTAGGCCACTTAAACTTGTTGTGCCCAAAAAAGCTTCGGTTAGTTTCATGGCGCTTTCCTCACTCGATTTCATCCACTCTTCTACACCACTCAAATATTCAGGAAGGTGCATACTTTCATTTATTTCGACCAGCCAATGAATAAAAGGCAAAACCGAAAAAATAAGCATGAAGGTAAATAAAATTGACCCGAAGGCCGGCCTTTGATTTAGCCGCAAATAGCTGCTTATGTTTTTTGACACCAGCCACGAAAAAATCAACACAGGGATAAAGAACAAACCCAATTGGTTGACAACCTGAAAGTATTTCATCAAAGCAATGTCACTTTCAGATGACAAATTCCCGGCATCAACTAAAATGCTTAAAACATCTGTTCCATAAAAAGGCATCGCTAGTAGTATCCCAACAAAAAAGGTTAACAATGTGGAAGAAAGTATTAGGAGCAGCAGCACAAGCAATTGCGCAAAAGGCGCCTTGTTGGCAAATATTGGTTCAGTGGTAAGCATTTGTAAGACAAGGTTTAAATAAACAATTTGCGAAAGTAACAATTAATCAAAACACAAGCTATACCTGCAAATCCTAACTTTTTGCTTTAGGGTGAGATGTACGATTTATTTTCTTAATCCATTGAACGTCATTAATCAACTCCAATTTTCTGTAACATCAGCATTTCAATTACGTTTTAATTATGTAGCCGTTTTATATTTTACTGAACTGCCTGTTCACCATTTTGCCGTTGACCACAAACTTCTGACACATTGTAAGAGCAGGCAAAATTACAAACCATTAAAAAATATCGAGTTATGAAGACCACAAAATTTCTTATCGCAGTGGGCATTATGCTGATTTTTAGCCAGGTTTTTGCCCAAAACCCCAAAACAACAACAAACAACCTTATTAACGACGGCCCTGAAGCCAGTGGGTCCGCCCATCGGGGTGGAATGAATGCAGGCGGTTCCATTGATGATATGCCAATGGGTGGCACAACAGGTAGTGCTTACCTGAATAGCGAATGGCAAGAGGGTATTATTATAATGAATGACAAATCCGTAATTACCGGCAACAAGTTCAGGTATAATATTTATATGCAGCAAATGCAGTTTATCAGTGATGGAGATACCATGGCCATTGCAAATGCCGAAGAGATCAAGTTTATCCGCTTTGCTGATAAAGTGTTCGTTTACACTGATTATTTATGTAAGGATGAGCTAAAACAGGGTTATTTCGAGTTGCTAAAAAATGGCGAATGCAGCCTGCTTAAACGGTGGGTAGTTTCGTACCACCTGGCTGATGGGGATGCTCAACAGCGCTTGTCAACATCTGGCGGTAATGAAGAGTTTATCAGGGAGTGTAATTGTTTTCTGAAATTTGGAAACCAACCCGCAACAGCATTGCAAAACCGCAAAAAAGACTTTGTAAATTGCTTTGATGCTTACAGTGATAACATTGAAGCCTTTATGAAAAAGGGCAAGCTAAAGCATAAAAACGATGCTGATCTTTTGGAAGTCGTTGCTTATTACAACCAGGTTCATCAGTAAGGCGATTATTGTTGCATGGCCGGGGGGCTACAACGCTTATGCAAATAGTATTCAAAATCCTGATGGCTTTTACTAAAATGTTAGAAGCTGTCTAAAACTGATAAATGAATATTAGACAGTTTAACAGGTCAACAAAAAATTTGGTCATTTTTATTAAATCATTTATTTTTGGTTCTGATTTCACAAAAGCCAAAATAATGAAAAAGCACCTCTTGTTAATTATGGCCATTTTAAGCCTAGCCCAGGTTTATAGCCAGGAACAATCAAACCCTTATCTTAACGAACTTAAACCACTGCCCAAAGCCTATATTGGTTTGAGCACCGGCCTGAACAATGTGGTTGGGATTATTGGGCTCGAGTTGAAGATTGTAGCAAGCCCCAAGTTTTTGATTGGTGCAGGGATTGGCCTCGGATCGTGGGGGTATAAATATTCGGCGCATGTTGACTATCACCCTAAAGGTGTTTATGCCTTTTTTATCAAAGGGGGCTATATGCATGCTTCGGGCTTATCAGATTTTGAAAACGAAATGGAAATTTCCAACGGTCAAACACAAATGGTGACCATGGATTTAAAGCCGGTTGGGGATGTCTTCTTGTCTTTTGGTTATGCCTGGAAACTGGGCAAGAAAAGCCGCTTTCATCTTGAAGGTGGATATGCAGTGCCCCTGAATACAGATGCTTATTATGAAGTAACTTCCGGGGAAACGCTTAGCAATACTTCTGAAACAGTGATGCAAATGCTGCGCCCGGGCGGGTTGGTTATAGCTCTGGGTTTTGATATCGGGATTTAATTATCAAATTTCCACATCATCAAATCTCCAAATTTTCTACTTCAACTCCGTGTATTTCGTTGCCAGGTTTTTTGATTTTTCCACCGGGTATTTCTTACCATTCTTCACCATTTTTTCAAGAACGATCTCTGAAACATCCATTTTGTATTTTTCGGCAAGCATAAAAGCATAGGCGAAAACATCGGCCAGCTCCTCTCGGATTTTTTCCAGATCAATATTTTTTATTTCTTCGTAGTTTTTCCAAAGATATAGCTCATTTAATTCGGCTGTCTCGATGGACAAGGCAAGGGCGAGGTCTTTGGGGTTATGGAACTGCTCCCAGTTTCTTTCGTCGCGGAAATCGATAAGGGCTTTGGTGATGGTTTTTATGTCTGACATAAGCTGAGTTTTTTAACTGTTGAATTTTGTGCTTTGTGCTTTGTGCTTTTTATTTTTCATGGTCATTTGTTGTCATTTGGCTTCGCCGTCATTGATTGAAATTAAGGGTGCTTTATTCAAAAAGATTTTGCGAGCGGAGCGAAGCAATCTGTTTCATATTTTTTGGTCAATGATGGTCGTTGGAGCATTCAATCATTTAGACCCCGCAGTGGCGGGATTTCGCTTTGCTCAACATTCAAGGATTTAAGAATTCAAAGATTCAAGAATTCAATCATTCTCACATTTAGTCATTCTCTCATTCAATCATTCTCGCATTCAGTGGGTAAGGGATGCCAGCCTTGCCGGCGAGGCAGGCAAGCCCCGACACAGGAGGGGGTGGCGGCCCTGGTTGAGAGCTTGACACTTTATCACTCACATATTCTATTAATTCTACCGTTTCCCTAAACCCGTTATTTAACAGTGCTTTAATGCTTTTCAATTCTTGTTTCAGGTCGGCATCAACACCTTGTAAAAATTTCTGTTTATCCTCTTCAAGATGTTTTACCAAATGTGCATATTCAGGATGAATGTCAAGATAGTTATCGTCATTAGTATTGACGAACTCTTCAAGGCGGTTTGTAAAAACCTCACGGTCGTTCCAGTTGCCCAGCTTTTCACCTACTACTTTAAGGGCTTTTATTTCGTAGGAACCAATTTCGCGTTCGGGAAAATAGGTTGAAAAAAAATGGAGGATAAAAAACAAATGTTTCACCTGCTTTCGTAAATCATGCACAAACTCATCCTTATCCATTGTTTGAATTAGCTCGTTTATTTTATCAAGTTTTAAACGCAGAAAACTAAAACTTTCCCCTTCGAGATCAATACTATTTTCGGGGAAAGCCGGTTGATTGGAACTGTCACCGCCTTCATCGAACTGCTTCAAATTAAAGGATTGAAGGTTTTGATTGAGTTGTTGGCCAAAATCAGTATGCAGTTCATCCAGATAGTTTGCAAAATCAACAAACTCAAATTCAAGTTCCCTGATAAACTTTTTAAGCAATTTCTGCTGCACGTGCAAGTCACGCATCTGGCCTGACACAGCAAACAAGGCTTTGATGTCGATGTATTGTTCTTCGTTGAGCAGGATCGGGATGTTGATATGCTTTTTCAGTTTTCTGATTGAACGGATCCGTTTAATCGCCACCCGCATCTGGTGAATGGCCTCTTCGTCCTGGATAGCACGCGTAACAATAAAATAGCCTTTAAAAACTTCCAACTGTGTTTCGAGGAAATGATAAATTGCCAGATTTTTATTTTGGGTTTCGGTTTGCAATGATTGGAGCATTTGCTGAGAAAGTACATTTTTTGTGGTTAAACCTGAACTAATATTAATGGTTAGATTATTTCAAATTGGCGATTCAATATTATTCCATATTAAGATGCGCCGCAGTTTATGCTTTCACAAGTGCTGGTTTCTTCCTTTTAATATTCCTTCTTCTTTTCTCCTTGTCTGCTTTGATGAAATCACTTATCTTTTTTTTCTCCTCTTTTGTCAAAGGTTTTGGGTCCACAAACAAGTCAAGTTCTATTTTAATTTCGATATATTGTTTTGATAATTTCATGCCCCAAATTTACAAAAAACAAACGAGAAATATATCACCTTTTTGAGGTTCTAATAAAAAACCCACCCAACTCAAACTGAGCGGGTGGGTTCATCTTATGTAATGCTCTGTAATAAAAACCTAACTATTTTAGCACCAATCGTTTCACGAGATTTACCGCTTCATTTGAAAACTCAAAGTTGTAAACCCCCGGATTACACTCTTCGCCAACTTGCAATCTACTCTTTTGATATCAACAATTCCCCCATCAAAGATCATTTGCTATCTTTGACCGATCAATTTAACTATGCCGGGTAAAAAGAAAAATAAGCCTTTATGGAGGGCGATTATTGGGGTGCTGCTAAAGTTCCTCGTAGCTGTTTTTGGCTTATTGGTCATCATTACCCTCTTACTCAACATTCCGGCAGTTCAAACATATCTCACCTCCCGCGTTAGCAATTATCTCGAAAAAAAACTGGAAACAACTGCTCGGATTGAAGGGGTAAAAATTGCCCTACCAAAAACCATTGTGTTGCAGGGTCTTTATTTTGAGGATCAAAACAAAGATACGCTTTTGTACCTCGGAAACTTAGAGATTGATGTCGCGTTGTTTGGCTTGCTTCACAACAATGTAAATGCAAATAATATCTACATCGAAAGCCTGGTTTCGCACGTGCACCGAAGAGCACCCACAAATGATTTTAATTTTCAATTTATCATTGATGCTTTTGCTCCTTCCGATACAATTCCAGCTCAAACAACAGAACCGGAACAGGAAGCAAAGCCCTGGGATTTATCTGTTGGAGAGGTTCATCTCGAACAAATCAACCTGAGCTATTTCGATGATGTGGTAGGTATAGATGCCCGGCTCCAATTAGGCGAATTAATTATTGATGTGGATGAACTCGACCCTGTAGAAATGGTTTTTATGCTGGATGACCTGGCCATGAAAAATACGAGGGCATCTGTTGAAATGTGGGAAGTAGCAATGGCAGTTGATGAAGCTGAGCTTCCGGCTTCAACAGACACAAGCACCACAGCTTACCTCCTTCCCGAGGTAGGGCTTAAAAACCTGCTTATCGAAAACGTGAACCTTACTTACAAGTATCGCGACTGGCAATATGATTTTGTTGCAGACATCGGAAATCTTGAAGTTGAAACGGAATCAATTGACCTGAATGCACAGGTAGTAAAGCTAAACTCATTCCAGTTTACAAATTCTGTTTTGTTAGCCGCGATGCCCCTGAGTTCGGGCGGGGCAGACACCTTAATTACTGCTGATTCAACAGCTTTGCAAAACCCGAGCTTCCCACAAGAAATCCCCAACCCTTTCCCTGACTGGGATATTTCGGTGAATGAAATCGACCTGGAAAAAGTTAATGCCGTGCTGGATGACATCAATTCTGTAGCAAGTGCCGGGGCGATAGATTTTATAAACCTAAATGTTGAGAACCTCTCCCTTGTCGTGAAGGACGCAAGTATTTCATCCACGGGTGCAAAAGCAAAAATTGATAAACTAAGTTTTAAAGAACAATCAGGTTTCAGCCTGACAAATTTAAGCTGCAAAGTTTCAGCATCCGATAAATCAGCGGCAATTAATGCTTTGAAAGTGGAAACCCCGAACTCCAACCTGAATATTGATGCCTCGGTAAAAATGGCGTCAATAAATAGCTTGCTTACGGATCCTTCCACAACACACCTCGTGCTGGACATGCAAAAGTCAAACATCGGCATAAAGGATATAAAGATGGTAATGCCCTCGCTTGCCGAAAATGAATACATGAGCATGGTGGGCGAATTAAACCCAACAGTAAAAATAAATGCCAGCGGTACGCTTCAGGAACTTCAACTTCGAAGTGCAGGATTGCAGTTGACAAAAAATACAGGACTTCGCCTTTCCGGGAGCTTTAAGAATATCATGGATTTCGATAAGCTGAGTTTTGATTTATTTCTTGATACGCTTTACAGCAGTAAAAATGATTTGTATAAACTGCTGGATTCAGCCACCTTCCAAGGATATAATATCCCGGACAAAATTGGCTTGAAAGCATCCGCCAATGGCACACCCGATTCGCTAACGGCCCGGCTGAATGGCCAAACAAGCATGGGCGATTTTATTGCGGAAGCATATTTTTATAAGCCGGCAAATAGCCCGCGCGATACTTTTAACCTTAACCTGGATTTAAAGGATTTTAATCTTGACGGATATATTGCTGATACTACTTTGGGGCTGGTAAACTTAAATCTTGAAGCCACTGGGTCAGGTGCGCTCACCGATTCAATTTCTGCCAACTTGAAGGCCAACATCCTTCATCCCGAAATCAATAAATATACCTACGAAGATTTATTGCTTACAGCCTCGATGCGGAATATGAATTTTGATGCACAGTTGGAATCGACCGACCCAAATGCCAGTTTCAACCTGGATGCAAATGCCGATTTATCTCGGGAAAAGTTTCACCTGGAGTTGGGTTTGGATGTAGCTTTATTGAACCTATACACCTTGAATTTCTCCACAGATAAAGTTGCACTAAAAACACAGCTTAATGCATCCGTCGATTACCTTAACCTTGATGACCTGGATGCGGAAGTTAGTTTTTCAAATATCGAAATTTATCAGGACAAAGAGGTCCTTGCTTTTAGTTCGGCCTCAATCGAAACCCAACTTACACCCGACAGCACATTCCTGAACATAAAATCAGAACCTTTAAGTTTAAACCTCGAAAGCAATATTTCTTCAATTGAACTGGAACCCGTGCTGCGTTCTGCTACACTCAAATACCTGGGGCTGAACGACACTATTGGCCTACCAGCCGGTAAGAATCTCACGTTTGACGTTACCTTTAGCAGGGATGATAAGATGAAAATGCCATTGTTCCCGGAAATCAAAGAACTTAAAGTAGATAAGTTCTCGGGCAGTTATAACAGTGATGATAACCTGTTGGCCATCAACCTTGATGTTCCAAAATTTGTTTATAACAATATTATTTTGGATAGTATAAAAGTTGCTGTAAATGGCCTTGAGCAAAATTCTTCATTTCAGGCCGGCTTTGCACAAATGTCCATCGACTCGGTGAAAGTTGATCCCTTTTTGGCAATGGCAAAAATTAATAATGGCGAAGTTTTTTCGGAACTTCGCTTTGGCCAGGATCTGGATTCCCTGTCTTTTCTTATCTCCAGTCAACTGGAAATTGAAGATGAGGCATTGAAAATTAGTTTACTTCCTGATGGACTGATATTCGACCATCAAAAATGGAAGGTGCCTGAAGGTAATTTCCTCAAGATCACGAATGATAATTTCTTCTCCGAAAACTTCAACTTCAACTTTGAAGATCAATACCTCGGTGTAGAAATTAACAATCAACTGGCCGATTTGAATTTCGATAATTTTGATGTTGGCAACCTGGTATGTTTTTTATTTGTAGAAAAATACCGCGCCGTAGCGGATGGCACGCTGAAAGGAAAAATGAGTTTGCCTGGTAAAGCAAATAATGAACATTTTATGGCCGATCTTCGCTTTGAACAATTACACGTGTTTGATACACTGGTTGGTAATCTAAATATTCAGGCCGATCATTCAGGGGGGCTGTTGCAGATGGATATTGATTTTGACAATCCATTGAACAAAATGAGCCTTTCCGGGAATATTGATCAAAATACAGAAAAATATGATTTGAAAGGATTGATTGCCTTTTCGGATATAAGCCTTCTGGAGCGTTTTACCTTTGGAGAAGTTTCGCAGATGACTGGGGTTATTGACGGTGACTTTAGTTTGAAAGGAACTTATGACGACCCGGATTTGGAGGGGTCGTTAAATTTCAAAAACGCCCACCTGAATATTACAAAACTGAACTTTCGGACGACCTTAATTGATGAGTCCCTGCGCGTTGATAAAAAGGGTATTCATTTTGATAATTTCACCATAACCGATGCGCAAAATGAGAAGCTTAACGTGGATGGTTCGTTGCTTACCAAAGATTTTAGTGATATTGCCTTCGACCTGCATGTACACGCCGACAGGTTTCAGCCGGTAAACAGCACCAATAAAGACAATCCCCGGTTTTATGGCAGCCTTGTTATTGGTACAGATATAAAGATAAATGGGGATATGGACCTGCCACGTATCGAAGCCAACCTTGAAATTCAGAAAGGCACCAATCTTACCTACGTAATGCCTGGCAGCGAAATAGAATTAATTACACCCGGGGGTACAGTCAATTTTATCAATCCAAACCTAAGGCCCGACACTTTATTTGCCCAACAAACAGGCAGTTATTTATCTGATTCTATCATGTCGAAATTTCAGGGCATCGATCTTTCTGCAAATCTTGAATTGGATCCTGAAGCAAAATTCACCGTGTTTATCGATCCTACTTCGGGCGATTACCTTACAATTGGTGGAAAAGCAAACCTAAATTTTTCGGCCGACCAAAGTGGCAGCCAGACGGTAACCGGCGTTTTTGAAGTGAGTGAAGGCCTGTACCAATTGTCGTTTTACGGGCTGGTTAAAAAGAGTTTCACCATCAAACCCGGGGGTACTGTGGCATGGTCGGGGCGACCGATGGATGCCAACTTGAACATTACGGCCATGTATATTGTTCGTACTGCTTCCACAGCTCTTGTTGCCAATGAGTCGGGTTCGTTGAGCCAGGCCGAACTAAATATGTTTAAAACCCGTCTGCCCTATGAAGTCCTGTTAAATATTAACGGTTTTATGGACGAGCCAAAAGTGAGCTTCAATATCAACCTGGAAGAAAAGTATATGGTAAATTATCCGATGGTTGCCAGTAAACTTGCGCGGCTCAATACCCCCGAAATGCAATCGGAATTAAACAAACAGGTTTTTGCCCTTTTGGTGGCAGGGACATTTATTGCCGACAATCCCCTTTCTTCAACCAGCAGCAGCACCGACAACATCGCAACCACTGCAGCCAGAAACAGCGTGAACGGCATTCTTGCCGACCAACTCAATAATATTTCTAATCAGTATGTTAAATTTATTGATTTGAATTTTGGGTTAACCACCTTCGATGATTATTCCAGTGGCTCGAGTGAAACACGCACGGAATTGGACGTGACAGTATCGAAAAAATTTATGAACGACAGGCTGGAGGTGGAAGCTACCGGAACATTCGGCCTGGAAGGCGATAGCAAGAATTACAATGGGGCAACTTCGCAAAACATGTATGGCGAATTCTCGGTTATCTATGATTTGAACGAAAGCAGGGAATACAAAATTAAAGCTTTCCGCGAAAATGCTTACGATATTTTTGACGGTGATGTGGCTTATAGCGGCTTGGCCTTAATTTTTGAGAAAAGCTTTAATAGCCTGAAGAAATTAAGAAAAGAAAGAAAGAAGAAAAAAGGTAAATCCAACAATGAAGGAACAAAGGAAGAAGGGCTTGAACCCGATAATGAATAATATTCATTTATTCTACTTTAAAAGTAATTATTTAGGTGGATGTATTATTAACCAAATCTTTTTGACCCCAACCCCAGCCCTTCCCCTTGAGGGGAAGGGAGACCAGCCGCACAAGCGACTGCAGTAGCAGGTGCGGTGGCATCCTCCCCCTCAAGATAGGGGGAGTTAGAGGGGGTCTTGGTAGAATTCATATTATTGGAGTGAAAGTAGCGGATAAACAATTACCTTTAATAATACTTTTTAGAATGGACTCTTTATTGAATAATAAACAAATGCCAGGTACTAAATACATAAACAATTCTCTTACAGGAATCCTATTGATCGTTATCCTGCTATCGGGGTGCACCGGCTTGCGCAAGCTTGGCGACAATGAGTTCCTGTTTTCGGGGGCGAGTGTTGAATTCGATTCGCTGCAATTTGTTACTGAGCCGGGCCCCACCAAATCGGAATTGCGGGCACTTGTGAAGCCACATCCCAACATGAAGTTTTTGTGGATGCGTCCATTTTTAAGCATCCATAATATGGTTGGGGAACCAAAAAAAGAGAAGGGTTTTAAATATTGGCTCAAATACAAATTGGGCGATCCTCCCGTAACACTTACAGATGTAAAACTTTCGACCATCAATGCGGCCATGGTAAACCGTCTCGAAAACCGGGGTTATTTTCACGCTTCCTCAAACTATGAAATCATCCATAAACAAAAAACTGCCAGTATCAAATTTACTGAATCCCCCGATAAACCATATACTATTCACTCGATAGAATTTCCAAATGGGAATACTTCCCTGGAAAGTAAGGTTGATGAACAAAAGGCAGGGACACTCATAAAGCCAAAAAACAATTATAAATTATCTGACTTCGAAAAAGAACGCAAGCGAATTGATGCAATTCTTAAAAACCAAGGCTATTTTTATTTCAGTTCAGATTACCTGATTTTTGATGCCGATACGACAATTGGAAACCGTGAGATTGATATAGAACTTAAAATCAAACCAGATATTCCATCAGAGGCCAGCCATGCCTACAGGCTGAGAAAAATTAAGGTGTTCGATGATTATTCGCTCAAGAATTATCATCCCGATAGCACCATGATTGGCAACTATCTTTACATGAGCGTTAGCCACTATTACAGGCCCAAAACCATCCTTGATGCTATTTATTTGAAAAAAGATAGCCTGTATTCCAGGGAACTGCACTACAACACCTTAAGCCATTTGATGGGATTAGGGGTTTATAAATATGCCAATGCGCGTTTTATAAAATCCGATTCCGTTCCAAATACCCTTGACGTAGGCATCATCCTAACACCCCACAAAAAAAAGACCCTTGGCGCGGAACTTAGTACACAACTGAAAACCAATAATTACCTGGGTCCCGGAGTAAAGCTCAGCTATAAAAACAGGAATACATTTCGAGGGGCAGAAATGTTGTCGGTTAACCTGGGCAGCAGGTTCGAAACACAGTTTAGTGGCAACGATGTTGGCAGCACAAATTACGAAATTACCCTGGATGGAACATTGAGTATTCCTCGGTTTGTTCCTTTTAAGTTTGGAGAAAAAAAAGCACGGAAATATGTTCCTACTACAAATATTACACTGGGTGGAGGTTTATTTTCAAGGGTAAATCTTTACGAATTCCATTCATTTTATACTTCGCTGGGTTACCATTGGAGGACAAGCCAAAAAATTTCGCAGATATATAAACCCATTGATATCAGTTTTACAAACCTTGCAAAAAGCTCAGCAGAGTTTGAAGATTACCTTGACCAAAACCCAACCATCAAAAGAAGTTTTGAGGAGCAATTTATCCTTGGCGGAAGCTATGTTTTTACCTATAGTAATCTCTATAAGAGAAAGCACAGGACCAATATATATTATTCTGGTTCGTTGGAAACGGCAGGAAACCTTGCAAGCCTCATAACTACTGCTTCGTTAGGAACCAGACCTACACCCGAAAACCCGCATTACATTCTCGGCGTACCCTATTCGCAATATGTGAGGTTGCGGAATGAAGTCAGGTTTTTTGTCAACAGGAAAAGGAACACACAGAGCAATATTGGTTTTCGTGTGATCGCGGGCAATGGAATCCCCTATGGAAACTCTTTGGTAATGCCCTATGTAAAGCAATTTTATGTAGGCGGAACCAACAGTGTGAGGGCCTTCAGGGCACGAACGGTTGGCCCTGGATCTTACAGACCTCCCGACAGCCTAAGTACACTTTATGTTGACCAGTCGGGAGATATAAAACTGGAAACAAGTATTGAATACAGGTTTACAATTATCGATTTTTTAAAAGGCGCACTGTTTCTTGATGCTGGGAATATCTGGTTAATTCATGAAGATGATCAACGGCCAGGTGGAATGTTTGACTGGAATGATTTTTACAGAGAGTTTGCAGTTGGGGGAGGTTTGGGTTTTCGGCTCGATTTTTCAGTAGTTGTCGTGCGTTTTGATTTTGCCTACCCCCTGCGAAAACCCTACCTGCCCGAAGGGGAGCGGTGGATATTTAAGCCCGGCGATTCCAAAAACGAGTGGAATGGGCGTGAGATGGTGCTGAATGTTGCTTTTGGGTATCCGTTCTAGTTTTTTGAAAATATCAGCAATCTGATGCCCGCCTTGCTCGACTCGCAAAAGCTATGGCGAAGCGGACCAGCGAGGCAGGGAAACCCTGGCTAAGAATGTGATTCCGAAATCAGGGTCGCTATCTTCAGGGCTTGCAACCCTTTTCCTCTGCGTTCTTTGCGGTTTTATTCCCACTAAAAGTTTACCTGTTCAATAATGAAAATGATGACGCAGATAAACGCTGAAAAGCGCGGATAGAAAAGACACAAACCAATCAGACTTCTGACACCCTTATACTTCTATACCTTATATCCCAATACCTTCTACTCACCTAATCTAAAACTTTCCACCACCGAATATTCCGGCCCTTGTGGCCTTAGTTTACTTTCGTAAAGAACAAATTCATCCACATCAATATCCTGGATTAAAACCTCTTTAAACTGATCGATGGATTTTTGGAAATTCCTTTTGTCGTTGATGAATTTAATTCTGCCCACGGTGAGATGTGCCCTAAAGTTTTGCCCGTCGTGGGGAAAGCCGGCTTTATCAAGACTTTGTATTACATCTTTAGCAAGGGCTTCAATGGCCGGGTTTTTCTCCATCCCGAACCAGATTACCCTGGGATTATATTTACTTCCAAAAATCCCAATGTTTTGTAATCTCAGTATTAATGGTTGATGTCGGTAGGCTAAATCATCCAGTGTTTTGCAAATATCATCAATTTGACTTTCGGGGGTTTCTCCAAAAAACTTCAAAGTGATGTGGATATTTTTTTCATCCACCCACTTTATTTTTTCGTTTCGAAGTCTCGCCCTCAAATCATCATAAAGATTCAACAGATTTTCATCAGGGTGGACTTTAATAGCGGCAAAGAGTCGTTTCATAGTGCTTCAGTTTGTTGTTGCAATGATAGTAATTTTCTATTTTTCCCTCTAATCGTTTTTGCCACTTCTGACGTTTGTATGTCCTGCGGACGATACAAAGTCAGGGCCTAAAATCTTTTTCAATTTCCAAACTTTCCAACAATACACCCTATATACCCTAAGCTGGACGAGCCAGAGCCAAACAGGGAATCCTTGCATTCCAAAACTCAAAATTCTCACATTGTGATGCCTCTGGCAAAAGCGCAAATTTCAAATAAATTCCAAAACTCAAATTTTCGAAATCTAAAATATGTTGTTAATAAAACATGATTTAACTACTCCATTTTTTTGAATTTTAAACATTATGATTTGTTTTGGATTTAGATATTTGATTTTTGGATTTCTAAAGTTCTGGCAACGACCGAAGGAAGTCCGTATGAAAAAAAGCAACAAATTTAAAAAATAGACACTATGTACCCTATACCCTCTATGTACTCTATACACCCTATACCCCCTATACCTTTTCAAATTTCTTTGTCCTACACCTCCCATTCCCATAATAAAACTTCAAAAACCCTACTTTTGCCCCCATGATAGTGATAGATGACAAAACAGTTTCGGATGACATTGCCAGTGTAAAATTTGTTTGCAAACTAAAAAAGTGCAAAGGTGCTTGCTGTGTTGAAGGTGATGCCGGTGCACCATTGCTCGAAGAAGAGATTTCGCAATTGGAGGACAGTATTGACGAGGTAAAAATCCATATGACTAAAAAAGGACTGAAGGTGCTTGAGGAAATTGGTGTATTTGAATACGACATGGCCGGTGAATTTGTTACCCCCCTTGTCAATGGACGCGAATGTGCCTTTGCCAACTTTACTGACGGCATCGCCTGGTGTGCTATCGAGCGGGCTTTTGATGAGGGAAAGATTGAGTTCAGGAAACCGGTATCCTGCCACCTCTATCCTATCCGAATTACTTCCTACAAAGATTATGATGCAGTGAATTACCACAAATGGCCCATTTGCCGTGATGCACTTGTTCATGGCAACAGGCTGGGCGTCCCGCTTTACAAATTCCTGAAAGACCCTCTTATTCGCAGATATGGAGAAACCTGGTATCTGGAGTTGGTGAAACATATTGAAAACAAAAAAGGCCCTCGGTAAGAGAACCTTTTTTAAATACCAAATACCAAATACCAAAATTCAAAAAACAAAACTTGTCCGTATGGATAAAGTTCAAATTCCAAAGTTCAATAAACAAAACTTGTCCGTATGGATAAAGCTCAAATCCCAAATTTCAAAAAAAAATGAATGTTCAGATTTTAAACATTGAAATTTATTTTGGTTTTGCGCTTTGAGTTTTGCGCTTTGAGTTTTGAGTTTTGGATTTTGGATTTTGTGCTTTGTGCTTTGGTTTTTGAGTCTTATACCTCCGGTGTTGCTTCGGCAACTGCCAATCCCGCAAGGTAATTGTCGATGTAGAAATATCCTGCTTTTGCGTCGCCAATCAATTTGATCTTATCCACAATTTCCGACACCAGGCTTTCCTCTTCAATTTGTTCCATTACAAACCATTGTAGGAAATTGTTTGTGGTGTGGTCTTTTTCCTGTAAACAAAGGTCAACCAGTTCGTTGATGCTTTTGGTTACAAACTGTTCGTGATGAAGGACCTCTGTAAATAATTCTCCCAATGATTTGTATTCGGGGTGTGGTTGTTCAAGGGCCTGCAAAACAGCATGTCCGTTCCTATCGTTCAAAAAATGAACAAACTTCAACATGTGCATTCTTTCTTCATCAGTATGTGTATAAAGAAACTTTGCAGCTCCCGGAAAACCGTTGACCTCGCACCATGAGGCCATCGCCATATAAATCCGTGATGAATGCTCTTCAACTTTAATCTGCTCGTTAAGTGCAGCTTCAATTTTTTTTGATATCATTTTTTCCTGTGTTTTAATTAAATTTATCTCGAATCAAATAGTGGTTGTTTATCGCGTTAGCGTTTTGCCAAAGTATTTTGCAGTAAAACAATACCACTCA
>Ga0208900_1001078_pt1 | contig 15374 bp, 15 predicted proteins | sample AntAceMetag02UKK_FD_184763 | JGI IMG/M metagenome (GOLD analysis project Ga0208900, IMG submission 184763) | Saline lake microbial communities from Ace Lake, Antarctica - Antarctic Ace Lake Metagenome 02UKK (SPAdes) (version 2) | ecosystem: Environmental > Aquatic > Non-marine Saline and... | reverse complement strand
CAAAAACAATTGGCAGCGCAACTGAACCTGGAGGTTTTCAAACCCCCGGGGCAAGGGCGGTTAGAAGGATGCCCATAGCAGACCGGCATAGTTCAACTATATTTTATCCATCATTCCCCCACTGCTTTGTATAAAAAAGTCGAACTTTTTTTCTTTCAAATTGAATTTCTTTCAATACTTTTGGGGGAACGATTGATAAAATACTTAAACGTTGTATGCAAGTGTAAAAAAGAGACTCACGATAGATAAGTAGGTGCAAACTTGGAGGAATTTATTTTGTTTTTTTCTCCACCCCTTAAAAAAGAAAAGCCAGCACACATTGCACACATCCCGAAGAAAAATCGGGAAGAGTGCAATCTTTCCAACCCACCCAAGCACTACGGCAAGAATACAATCTGCCATTTTGTAGAACGCATACTTAAATATAAAATGTATTTTAATTTGGTATTTCAGAATAGATGATTTACTTTTGTAGGCGTGTTACTTAAATATAAATATTGAAAACGACATTAAAACATATTACAAGCATACAAACAGGAGTTTTTGCGAAGCCAATTCAAAAAGGTGAGATTGTCTATTTACAAGCCAAGCACTTTGATGAAAATGGTGAGCTTGCAGAAACTTTATATCCTGACTTAAGTGCGGACAACAAATTGAACAAACACCTTCTGAAAAAAGGTGATGTTTTGTTTGCTGCCAAAGGGACAAAGAATTTTGCTGCCTGGTATGAGAATGAAGAAATGCCAGCTGTAGCTTCTACTTCCTTTTTTGTAATCAGATTAAATGACAATAATGTATTGCCAGGCTATTTGACCTGGTTTCTTAACCATCCAAGAACACAAGCTATATTAAAAGGACAAGCAAGAGGTTCTTCCATTGCATCCATATCAAAAGCTGTTTTGACTGAATTGGAATTTCCAATCCCGGATATTCACAAGCAAGAATTAATTTTGAAAATACACAAACTCCGAAGCAAGGAGAAAAACCTAAAACAACAAATCGAAATGCTCCGAGAGAGAGAAATTCAACAAATATTAATCAAAGCAATTTAATAAATATCATGGCTATAAAAATAACACAAAACGACATTAATAATGCAGTTTGGAAAGCTTGCGATACTTTCCGGGGAAGTATCGACCCAAGCGTTTACAAGGATTATGTGCTGACAATGCTTTTTATTAAATATTTAAGCGATGTACATGACGATAAGTATGAAGTCTATTTGAACAAATACAATCAGGAACATGAAAGAGCAAAAAGAGCCATGCAACACGAACGCTTTGTTGTTCCTGAACACAGCCACTTTAAGTTTTTGTTCGATAGCCGTAATGAAGCCAATATTGGTGAATTGATAAATATTGCGTTGACAGATTTAGAAGAAGCCAACCGTGAAAAATTGTATAGCGAAGATGGTGCAGGTATTTTCCAAAATATTGATTTTAACAACAGCAAGCTTGGCGAACCAAAGGATAAAAATACCCGGCTAAAAAACCTGTTGCTAGATTTCAATCAGGACAAACTGGACTTACGCCCCTCGCATTTGGATGGCAACGATATTATTGGTGGAGCTTATATGTTCTTGATAGAACGCTTTGCAAGTGATGCAGGAAAGAAAGCAGGTGAGTTTTTCACACCTAAAGAAGTTTCTACTTTAATTGCAAAATTAACCAAATCCTTACCAGGCTCACGAATTTGCGACCCAACTTGTGGTTCGGCTTCACTATTGATTAAAGCGGGTGAGGAAGTTGGTTCACCTAATTTCTCTTTATACGGACAAGAAGCAAACGGAAGCACATGGGCTTTAGCAGTAATGAATATGTTTTTGCATGGATTTGACGATGCAACTATTCGTTGGGGCGATACAATACGTAACCCAAAATTAAAAGAGGGCGATGCCTTAATGAAGTTTGATACCGTTGTGGCAAATCCTCCATTTTCGTTAGACAAATGGGGTAAAGTAGAAGATAAAGACGGAGATAAAACCACCATATCATACGACCCTGAAACTGACCAATACAATAGATTCTGGCGAGGCGTACCACCAAAAAGCAAAGGCGATTGGGCTTTTATAACCCACATGATTGAAACAACTTACGAAGGCACAGGAAAAGTTGGAGTAGTTGTACCTCACGGCGTTTTGTTCCGTGGCGCAAGCGAAAGAAAAATACGTCAGAAAACCATTGAAGAAAATATATTGGAAGCAGTAATTGGATTACCATCCAACCTCTTTTTTGGAACAGGCATACCAGCTGCCATTTTAATTTTTAACCGTGGGAAAGTCTTGACTTCGAGCGGAGTCGAGAAGTCTAATACCGATGTGTTATTTATTGATGCAAGCAAAGAATACGATTCTGCCAAAAACCAAAACAAGCTGAATGACAAACACATTGACCACATTGTAGAAACCTACCGAAAATTCAATAAAGGAGAATTACAAGCTGGAATTGTGGAAGATAAATTCAGCTACGTAGCCACTTTTGATGAAATACAGGAAAACGATTTCAACCTGAACATACCACGTTATGTGGATACTTTTGAGGAAGAAGCCGAAGTTGATATTACTGCTGTACAAAAGGAGATTGATGGACTTGAAAAAGAACTGAGCAAAGTGCAAACCGAAATAGAAGTTTATCTTAAACAATTAACTCAATAGACATGAAAAACGAATTATCAAATCCCAATAAAACAGTGTTTGAACAAATCAAACAAGTTGATGAAAATAATAATGAATGGTGGTCTGGCAGACAATTAGGTAAGATTTTGGAATACTCTGAATACAGACACTTCAAACCAGTTATTGAAAAGGCAAAAGAAGCTTGTATTAATAGTGGACAACGAGTAGAAGACCATTTCGAGGACTTCCTCGAAATGGTTAAAATTGGTTCAGGGGCAGAAAGACCTATGAATGATGGGATAAAACTCTCACGCTATGCCTGTTACTTGATTGTACAAAATGCCGACCCAAGCAAAGACGTGGTTGCTCATGGACAAACCTACTTTGCTGTACAAACCCGTTTGCAGGAAATACAGCAAATGGATGAATACAATCGTTTAAACACAGAGGAAGAAAGACGATTGTTTTTGCGGAATGAAATGAAACAGCATAATATCCAACTGGCCGATGCTGCTAAAAATGCAGGAGTAGTTCAACCTTTTGAATATGCAATATTCCAAAATCATGGTTATATGGGTTTGTACGGTGGTTTAGATGCTAAAGGTATTCACCAAAACAAAGGCCTGAAAAAGAGCCAACAGATACTCGACCACATGGGAAGTACCGAATTGGCTGCTAACTTATTCCGTGCCACGCAAACCGAAGAAAAACTGCGGAAAGACAATATAAAAGGCAAAGAAAAAGCCAACCGAACCCACTTCGATATTGGTAAAAAAGTACGCAAAACCATAGAAGAAATTGGCGGCACTATGCCCGAAGATTTGCCTGTAGCTGATAGTATTAAGAAACTTGAAAAGGCAAAACAGCCTAAACAGCTTAAGCCTAAAAAAGGGAGTTAGTAGTTATGAATGATAAATTATAAGTTATAAATGAAAAATAACGCAAACAATACAAAACCGTTTTATAATACTACTATTCCGAGTGATTGGAAATTAACCACATTTGGTGACGAATTTAGTTTTTTAAAATCGTATTCATTTTCAAGAGAGCAACTAAGCAAAGAAAAGACTAATGACGAAATTCAGAATATTCATTATGGTGACATTCATTCAACTTTTGAAAATGAAATTTTGGATTTTGAATATGAACAAACAGTTCCATATTTAGCAGATGGTTTGATAAATAAAGATTGTTTTGAAGAAGAAAATTTCCCAGCACTTGAAGAAGGAGATTTGATTATTGCTGATGCTTCTGAAGACTATGAAGGAGTTTGTGCATGTGTTGAATTAAAAAATATTAATGGCAGAAATGTGGTTAGTGGGCTTCATACATTTGCAGCAAGAGCAAATGAAGAAAATATTTCTTTAGGATTCAGGACTTATGTTTTAATTCACCAGCAAGTAGTCAGAGAATTAAGAAGAATAGCAACTGGAACTTCTGTTTACGGTGTTTCTAAAACAAATATCTCTAAAGTTAAAATTGCTCTCCCCCCTCTCCCCGAACAAAAAGCCATTGCAAAAGTGCTAAGCCTAATGGACTCTGCCATTAACAAAAACATGCAACTCATTGGCCAAAAAGAGCTGCGCAAAAAATGGCTCATGCAAAATTTATTGACGGGTAAAAAACGGTTGAAGGGGTTTAGCTGGGAGTGGAAAAAACTTGGAGCAGGTGAAGTATTCAAGAGTGTTACTGTAAAAGGCTTTTCGAACGAGGAACTTTTGTCCGCAACACAAGATAGAGGAATAATTCCAAGGACTATGTTGGAAGGCCGTGTTACTATGCCTACAACTGGAACGGAAGGCTTTAAACTTGTTGAAAATGGCGATTTTGTAATCAGTTTGCGTTCATTTCAAGGTGGATTAGAATATTCTTCTTACAGAGGTTTAGTAAGCTCTGCCTACACCGTTTTAAAACCTAAAAAACAAATCAGAGAAGAATTCTATAAACAATATTTCAAGTCATATGATTTTATTGGGCATTTGGCTATTGCAGTGATTGGAATTCGTGATGGAAAACAAATTAGTTATGACGATTTCGGTACTGTAAAAATTCCATATCCCACAACTGAAGAACAAACTGCAGTATCACAAGTTTTGCAAGCAGCAGATAAAGAAATTGCCCTACTCAAAGCCAAAACCGAAAAATTACGGGAGCAGAAAAAGGGAATGATGCAGGTTTTGTTAACTGGGAAAAAACGATTAAAAGTTGATTAATATGAAGTACCAGGTCTATGATTTAGGTCAATTAAAAAGAGGGCAAAGAGTTCAGGTAACTCTTTCCGGCAATGCTGCAAATGTTCGTTTGATGGATAGCTCAAATTTCCAAAGCTACAAGTCAGGTCGAAGTCATAGATATGCAGGAGGTTTGATAAAAAGGTCTCCTGTTGTTTTAGGAGTTCCAAATTCTGGACACTGGTATATTACTGTGGATTTGCAAGGCCTGAGAGGTACTGTAAATTCATCAGTTCGGGTTTTGCCCTCAGCATTACCTGATTATAGTGAACCTGCACTTTCAACTGTTCCTTCACTGGTACAAAAAGAAAATGACAGCCCCTTCAATAACGTTAGTGAGGCATCTAAGATTTATGATGTATTTATTTCTCACGCTTCTGAAGATAAAGATGAGGTAGTCCGTCCACTAGCTTACGCCTTAAAAGCTGAGGGATTAAGAGTTTGGTATGACGAATTTGAAATGAAAATTGGAGAAAGTCTTAGAAGAAAAATTGACAAAGGGTTAGCCAATAGCAAATTTGGTATAGTTGTTTTGTCAAAAGACTTTATTAAAAAAGGTTGGACAAATTACGAATTGGATGGGATAATCACCAAATCAGTTACAGGCGAACAAATTGTATTACCAATCTGGCATAACATTACAAAAAAAGAAGTGATAGATTTTTCACCTTCATTAGCTGATAAACTAGCTAGAAATACAGCTGCCTTTACAGTAGAGGAAATTGCAGCAGAAATAGCTGAGGTAATAAATAATAATTAAATATTGAATAACCATGCCAAGAAAAGAAAGACATGTAGTTTCAAACCCCGATGGAGGTTGGGACTCAAAAAGAGAAAATGCAGAAAGAGCTTCGAAGCATTTTGAAAAAAAAGCTGATGCAATGGATTGGAGTAAAAACAAAGCAAAACAAGAAGGTTCGGAATTGATTCCACATAAGAAAAATGGAAAAATTCAAAATCCGAATAGCTACGGGAATGACCCAAATCCACCCAAAGACAAAAAGCATTAATATGGCAAAGAAGTTAATAAAAGTAGCCATTGCATACGACTTTGACGGAACACTCGCTCCGGGGAATATGCAGGAACATGCGTTTTTGCCAACATTAGGAATTAACCCAAAATCCTTCTGGGCCAATACAAAAAAGAAGGCAAAGGAAAACGACATGGATGAAATACTGGCATATATGCAAATAACCCTTGATGAAGCAAGAATGAAAAATTTGCCAATCAGAAAATCAGATTTTGTTAACTACGGTAAAGGGATTCAATTTTTTGAAGGGGTTGAAACCTACTTCGAAAGAATTAATGCTTATGCAAAAAAGAAAGGTGTCACAATTGAACATTACATTATTTCCTCTGGATTACGTGAGTTTATAAAGGGAACAAAAATCGCAAAGTATTTTAAAAATATTTTTGCTTCCGGTTTCGAGTACGATGCAAATGGTGTGGCAGTTTGGCCGGCTCTGGCCATTAATTATACCAACAAAACACAGTACTTATTCAGAATTAACAAAGGAATTGACAACTCCTACGACAATTATGAAATCAACAAATTTATGCCCGAAAAAGACCGCTACATTCCTTTCGAACAAATGATTTACATTGGCGATGGAGAAACAGATGTTCCGGCAATGAAGATGATAAAATATCAGGGAGGGAAAGCAATTGCAGTTTATAATCCAAAAATCAGGGCTAAAAAAAGCAGGAAATCTCCAAAGCAAATTTGTGAAGATTTGATTAGTCAGAACAGGGCAAATTACATTGCACCTGCAGATTATTCAGAGGGAAGCGAACTGGATAAGATGATTAAACTAATCATTGATAAAATACATGCTGAAATTGAACTCAAGAAATATATAAAGTAAAACCTCATGACAATAGAAGAAATAAAACAACTTAAAGAAAGCGATGATGAATTTGAGTTTGATGGAGCCGACAAAGAGATAACACTCCTCAAAGCCAAAACCGAAAAATTGCGGGAGCAAAAAAAGGGGATGATGCAGGTTTTGTTAACTGGGAAAAAACGATTAAAACTATGAGCAACAAAACTTTTAACTTTTATTGCGACGAAAGCACACATTTACAAAATGATGGCCAACCTTATATGCTGATTGCCTACATTAGTTCGGCTTACAACCAATTAACTCAGCACAAAGACCATTTAAAAATGCTAAAGGCCAGGTATAAAATTAAAGGTGAGCTTAAATGGTCGAATGTTTCTTCCGGGCAATATCAATACTATGCAGACCTGGTTGATTATTTCTTTTCTACCGATTTAAATTTTAGGTCGGTAATTGTTGACAAATCCAAAATAGACGAAAAAAGGCCGGAATTCACCTACAATGATTTTTATTTCAGGATGTATTATCAATTATTGCATCACAAAATAAACATGGAATACACCTACAATATCTACCTCGATATAAAAGATACGCGGAGTGCCAAAAAGTTGGAAAAGCTCAAGGATATTTTGAAGTGGAATGCGTCTATCAGAAGTTTTCAGTTTATCCGGTCGCATGAAAGCTCATTGATGCAATTAACAGATTTGATAATGGGTGCTATAAACTATAAATTACGGGGAGAAAATAAAGTGACTGCCAAAAACAAACTCATCGAAAAAATCGAGCGCCATTGTAAGCTTCCAATTACAAAATCGACCCCGAAAAATGCTGATAAATTTAATTTGTTTTTTATTGATCTAAAATAAGCTGAACGATGCCATTTAATTTATCAAAGAAATATCCTCACTTACTTGAATTAGGTCACTTAAATGAGTATCAGCGAAAAACTTCGTTAAGAGGGGTTTTTGAAAGAGACATTGAAGATAATCCGAATTTTAAGTTCCAGAGTAAACCCATACGACCTATTAAAAAAGAAGGGCAAGCTCCAATGGAAACGCTTTTAAATCACCTAACTACAAGAGAAAAAAAAGATGCAAAAGGAAAACCAACTAGAGCAAGAGTTTTTGAAATGGACAGGTCGCAACGCTTACATTGGATTAGATACCATATTGAGGAACAACAAACCAGAAACATTGACATTTTCAGTTACGAAGACAGGATCAGAGGTCGAGGAGATGTAATCAGGACATATATTTTTGATCAGGATGAAGAGTATGTTATCATCCTTGAACCACAAAGGAGCAAATTAGATTATTATTTACTTACTGCCTATTATTTGAATGAACCGGGAGGGAAAAAGCAAATCTTGAAAAAACGAAAAAACAAATTAGAAGAAGTCTATTAAAACCGCAAGACCCGGTAATCTTCGTGGATTATCGGGTCTCGAAACTCCTTCTTCCTAATATGGTAAGATGAGCGCAGCAAATGTACACTAAGTAGATCGGCTATTGCAAGTTTTTAACATTTAATAAGCTAATTTAGATAGGATTAAAACTAATAACACCATGGCAAAAAAACTAATTAAAGTAGCAAGCGCCTATGATTTTGATGGCACACTTACTCCAGGCAATATGCAGGAACATGCGTTTACATTGATAAAATACATGCTGAAATTGAACTCAAGAAATATATAAAGTAAAACCTCATGACGATAGACGAACTAAAACAACTTAAAGAAAGCGAAGATAAAGTTGAGTTTAAAGCAGCTGAACACAATTTCCCTTATGCTGGTGGTTCTCACAAAGCACAGGAAGAAAGGCGTAAATGCTTTCTCGGGTATATTGTTGCCTTTGCAAACGAAGGTGGTGGAAAATTAGTGCTGGGTATGGCAGACAAGATGCCTCACAATGTGGTTGGCAGTGATTTCGGAGAAGGAAAACTGGGAGCCTTGGAAGATGAAACATATAGCCGTTTAGGTATTCGTGTTCAGATGGAGGAACTGTTTGAAGATACCAACCGGGTTTTAGTTGTTCATATTCCCGGTCGTCCGGTAGGAAAAACGTTAAAGTTTGAAGGCCTTGCTTTAATGAGAGTTGGCGAAAGCCTTCGTAACATGAGTGACGAGGAAATGTTTTCAATTTTGTCAGAGCAGGAGCCTGATTTCTCTGCAAAAATATGTACCGGGCTAAAGCTGGAAGATATTGACGAAAATGCAATTGAAATCTTAAAGGAAAAATATGCAAAAAAGCAAAACAACCTGGGTTTTAATACGCTTTCTAAAGCACAGGTATTAACCGACCTTGATTTAATGGTTAGTGATAAATTAACCAATGCAGCATTAATCCTTACCGGGAAAAAAGAAAAAATTCACCAATTTTTACCACAGGCGAAAGCAATTATTGAATACCGCAGAAGCGAAACAGCAATTGAATCGGATAACAGAGTTGAAATTCAGGAACCATTATTCGTTGCTATCGATAAAATCTGGAATTATATCAATCAGCCTGCCAGCAATCCAACTTATAAACTCAAACAAGGACCATACATTTACGATGTACCATATTTTAATGAGGATGTTATTCGTGAAGCGGTTTTAAATGCAATTGTTCATCGCGATTATAGTATTACCAGCGAATTAGTAATTAAACAATATCCGCGCAAAATAGTGATTACAAATCCCGGAGGTTTCCCCAGAGGCGTAAATCTTGAAAACTTGCTTACTGTTAATAGTACTCCACGTAGCAGATTGCTGGCTGATATTTTATTAAAAACAGGATTAGTAGAACGTTCAGGACAAGGAGTAGATAAGTTGTATTTATATAGTCTGCTGGAATCAAAACCAGTCCCTGATTATTCGAGAACTGATATGTTTCAGGTTGAACTAAAAATCTCTGCTGAAATTCAAGACCCTTCATTTCTAATTTTTGCAAAGGAAGAACAAAGCAAGCGTGATGAGAATAACAAACTTGGTGTTTTTGACTTGATAACTCTCGATAAGATTCGCAGAGGTGTTTCAAGTGGTTTGGATGCAGACATTATTCAGAAATTAATGAGTGAAAAGCTTATTAAAAGAAGTGGTAAAACCACCAGTGAAATCTATACACTTGGCGATAAGTATTTTGAAATAACACAAACAGAAGATGAAATAGCTGGCTATCGACCTATTTATATCAGTATGATAGCAGAGGGGTATCAGAAAACGGATAAACTGAATATGAGTGATTTTGTAAAAATATTTACAGAAAGTTTAACTCGTGACCAGATACGTTATATGGTTGAAAAACTTGTGAAAGATAATGTTCTAATTCCTGAAGGTGCAGGTAAAGGGACTAAATACAAGCTTAATATAGATAGTAGTAAGGGAAACATATTTGAGCTAATAAAAGAAGTGTTGATAAAATGAAAAAGTTTAGTTCCCCATATAATGTTGCGTTTTCCCTAAAAAGTAGTGATGGGATTAAAGTTACTGCTATTAATAGAGGTTCTAATGAGGATATTAGTTTAGTTCTTAATTCAGATAGTTCCCCATATAATGGTACACTTTCCCCAAAAGATAATAATGGGATTAAAGATAATGCTAATAATAAAGGTATTAGACAAGATGCAGGTTTAGTCATTCCTAATGATAGTTCCCCATTTAATGATACACTTTCCCCAAAAGACAATAATGGAATTAAGGATACTACTAACAATAAAGGTATTAGGGAAGATGTAGGCTTAGTTATTCATCATGATAGTTCCCCAAATAATGTAACAAATTCTCCAAAAAGGTAAACCATGGATACACCCAGTTTCAAAGAAGACCATATAAGCCAAATACCTGCTTTGCAATTATTGCAGAATTTAGGTTACCAGTATCTCACCCCTGAAGAAGCATTGCAATTACGTGGCGGTAAAACAACGAATGTTATTTTAGAAGATGTTTTACGCAAACAGCTAAAAGAGATTAATAGTATTCGGGTAAGTGCAAATAAAACAAGCATTTTTACCGATGAAAATATTGAACGTGGTATTCTTGCTTTGAAAGACTTGCCCATGAACGAAGGCTATATTCATGCGAGTGAATCAGCTTATAATTTAATTACTTTAGGAAAAGCACTGGAACAAAGCATTGATGGAGATAAAAAAAGCTTTACACTTCAATATATTGACTGGAAAAACTGGGAGAACAATGTATTTCATGTAAGCAATGAATACAGTGTAATGCGAAGCACCAGCAAAGAGCATTATCGCTCCGATTTGGTTTTGTTTGTAAACGGTATCCCGCTTTGTATTATTGAATGCAAACGACCCGATATGAAAGAGCCTTTAAAACAGGCAATAAGTCAACATTTAAGAAATCAACAAGAAGATGGCATTCGCCATTTATACGTTTATTCTCAATTGACATTAAGCATAGCCACACAGCAAGCCAGTTATGCCACAAATTCAACTCCCGAAAAATTCTGGTCGAAATGGCAAGAAAAGTTCGATACTGAAACCGAAGAAAAAAACTATAAAAGCAAGCTCTTTGAGTTAAAGAATAGTCCATTAACATTAGAGCAAAAAAACAAACTGTTTTCAGACCGATTCAAATATGTACGCCAATATTTTGATGCACTTGAAAACGCTGACATACTTCCAACTGAACAAGACGAATATCTTTATGGCTTATGCAGTCCCAAACGATTACTAGATATTGTTTTTAGTTTTGTGTTGTTCGATAATGGAGCTAAAAAAGTGGCTCGTTATCAACAATATTTTGCTGTTAAGAAATCCATGAATCGTCTATCTGCAATTGAGGGAGGAAAGCGAAAGGGAGGTGTTATATGGCATACACAAGGCAGTGGCAAATCACTTACAATGGTGATGTTGGCACAAGCTATCGCAATGGAGAAAACCATTCGAAATCCTAAAATAATATTGGTTACTGACCGAACTGATTTAGACAGGCAAATAACAGGAACTTTCAGAAAGTGTGGCAGATTTGTTCAAAATGCAACAACGGGGCAGCGATTGGTTGAATTGCTCGAAAACAAAGGTGATTCAATAGTAACTACCATTATCAACAAGTTTGTTGCTGCTATGAAAAAGATAAAAAAGCCTTTGGATAGTCACGATATTTTTGTTCTGGTTGATGAAGGTCACCGTTCACAAAACGGTACTTTCAATATTGAAATGCAAAAAACCTTACCCAATGCATGCTTCATTGCATTAACAGGAACACCCCTTTTTAAGAAAGATAAAAGTACCGCAGCTAAATTCGGGGGAATTATAGATGCTTATACCGTTGACCAGGCGGTAAACGATAAAGCAGTAGTACCATTATTGTACGAGGGAAGATTAGCTAGACAAATTGTAAATTATAGTCCTTTGGATACATTCTTTGAAATGGTTTCTGAACCATTAACCGAATATCAAAAAGCTGATTTTAAAAAGAAATTTAGCCGAGCAGACCAATTAAATAGTGCTGTCCAGAAAATATATGCCATTGCCTGGAATATCAGTTTACACTTTAGGGACAATTGGCAAGGCACACCCTTTAAAGCTCAATTGGTGTGCGATAAAAAAATAAATGCCATTCGTTATAAAGCATTTTTAGACGAAATAGGAATTGTAAGCAGTGAAGTTTTAATTTCATCAATTGACGAGCGAGAAGGTGAAGACAGTGCTTATGAAAAATCAACCGAGAAAGAAAACCGTTTCTGGAAGAAAATGATGGATGAGCATGGTAATTCAAAACGCTATGAAAAGAACCTTATCAGCCGTTTTAAAAATCAGAAAGACCCTGAAATAATTATCGTTGTTGATAAATTGCTAACAGGCTTTGACGAACCAAAGAACACGGTGTTATACCTCACTCGTAATTTGCAAAGTCACAAACTTTTGCAAGCCATTGCCCGGGTGAACCGAATTTATCCCGATAAAGAATTTGGTTATATCATCGACTATTATGGTGTAATTGAAAACTTAGATGATGCCCTACTTTTGTATTCTTCTTTTGAAGATTTTGATGCTGACGATTTGGAAGGTACGCTCGTAAACATCAAGGAAGAAATAAAAAAACTTCCACAAAAACACTCTGAGCTTTGGGATATTTTCAAATCTATTGCCAATAAACGAGATGCAGAAGCCTACCAAATCCTTTTAAAAGATGAAGCAATACGTGTTGTCTTTTACGATAAACTTGCTTCGTTTGCCAAAGCCTTAAAACTGGCTCTTTCGTCAATGGACTTTCATAAACAAGTTGAAGAAAAAACAATAAAGTGCTATAAAGAAGATTTGGCTATGTTTATGAAACTACGTATGGCAGTGGTTGAAAGATATTCAGATGCAGTAGACTATAAACAATACGAAGGACAAATTCAGAAACTTATTGATACTCATATTACTACTGAAAAGGTTGAGGTAATAACCGAATTGGTAAACATTTTCGATAAAGACAAATTTCAACAAGAAGTAGAAAATACAACGGGCAAAGCTGCTAAAGCAGATAAAATTGCAAGTCGTACCGCTAAACATATTTCAGAAAAGATGGAGGAAGACCCTGCATTTTACAAGAAATTTTCACAAATGCTGAAAGAAACCATTGCCGATTACGAAGCAAAGCGAATAGATGAAGCGCAATATCTAAGCAAAGTTCAGGAGATTATGAACAATGTATTGGCGCACACTGATAGCGATATACCAGAAGCACTCCGAGATAAAGATATAGCGAAAGCGTTTTATGGTTTAACCCTAGAATCATTGGATGAAAAAATACAGGATGAAATTGTAAAAACTCAAATATCGGTTCAAACTGCTTTACAAATTGATGAACTAATTAAACTTGCAGTTTTAGAAAACAATCAACCAATAATTGACTGGCAGTTCAAAACTAATATTACAGGAAAGCTTCAAATTGAAATTGGGGATTATTTAATTGATGAAGTAAGAGATAAATATAATGTCAGTCTTTCATTTGGTGAAATGGATGAAATAGCTAACAAGTGTATTGAAGTTGCAAAATTACGTTACAAATAATGACAGCATCTATTCAATTCGGCAGCAAAAAGATTGAATTCTTAGTGGAATATTCCGCTAGGAAAACTTTGGGTATTACTGTAACTCCTGATATAGATGTATTGGTAAAAGCTCCAATTGATAGTTCAATAGACAAAATCAAAGAAAAGATTTTGAAAAAAGCTGCTTGGATAATAAAACAACAAAGTTTCTTTTTATCCTTTCAGCCTAAGACACCTGCACGCAGATACATTGGTGGTGAAACTCATTTGTATTTGGGGCGGCAATACCTTTTAAAAATAGAATCTGGCAAAAAGGATTCTGTAAAATTAAAAGGGAAATTCATTGAAGTACATACCTCTGACAAATCAAAAGTTAAGAGATTAGTAAAAGAATGGTATTTGCTTCATGCAAAATCAAAATTTAAGGAAATTGCTCAACCACTAATCCATAATTTCACAAAACACAATGTTGAGCCTGATTCAATTGTATTTCGGGAAATGCCAACACGCTGGGGAAGCTGCACTCCGAAAGGAAAAATAATTTTAAATCCTGAATTAATAAAAGCACCTAAAGGTTGTATTGAATATGTAATCATTCATGAGTTGTGCCATTTAATTTATCATGACCACACTCAAACATTCATTGATTTACAAACCAAAGAAATGCCAGATTGGGAAAAATGGAAATCTAAATTAGAGAACTTACTAGCATGATAAAAGAGCCAGCCCTATTTGTAAGCATCCCGAAAGCTTTCGGGACCAAAGCCCCACAAGCCAACGCGAAATCCAAAGCTTTGTCAAAGAGCCTCCAAAGCCGACCCTATTAGCCCACAGGGCTTTTTGTCCAACGCTCAAAAAAACAAAATAAATTTGTGCTTCGTGGATAGTTTAGTACGTATTGAAAGAATGATTATTTAGAGCTAAACAATTGATTGACTGACTGAAATGAATAAACACCAGCATACAACAGCAAATCATGGCTCACAGCCGGTTAGCAGTCGTCTGGAGAAATGATTGGAATAGGAAATATACGAAACACTAAAACCATTCTGCAAGTGGGCGGCTGCGAGCCATATTTGCGGAACGTTAAAAGTTCATGGCCGCCTCAAATTAATGAAACAAGTTCTTTGGCTTCGTGAAAGCTTCGAAAGTTGGGTGCTTTGTTTTTCGCCAACGCACGTTTGTCCAGACACTAGCTGCGGCCACAGGCCAATGCCAACGCACTGGCGAACCCTGTCCGAAACACGGCCACAGGCCAAAACCGAAACACGGCCTGCCGCACTAAATGAGGCCACCCGCACGGCCAAAGGCCAATGCCAACACACTGCCCGACCCAAAAGCCCCAACAAATGCCACAGGCCAAATCCCTCGCACGGCCAACCTTGCGCACGAGGCCAACTACCAAAGCAAACCTTTGCCAACGCCTGGGCAGAAGGATAAAAGGCCACGAAACCTTAACAGCGGCTCATGGCCCATGCCGCGGTGGGTGCACCGGTTTAATGATAAAATGTGTATTTTTACGAACAGAAATAATGCTGAACGGTTGGAGGTAATCGCGGCAAAGGTCATAGCCGCGGACCGTTAAAAGTTCATGGCCGCCCCAAGTAAATAAAACAAGTTCTTTGGCTTCGTAAAGGCCCCGAAAGTTGGGTGCTTTGTTTTTCGCCAACGCACGTTTGTCCGGGCTCTAGCTGCGGCCACAGG
>Ga0208900_1001075_pt1 | contig 15406 bp, 13 predicted proteins | sample AntAceMetag02UKK_FD_184763 | JGI IMG/M metagenome (GOLD analysis project Ga0208900, IMG submission 184763) | Saline lake microbial communities from Ace Lake, Antarctica - Antarctic Ace Lake Metagenome 02UKK (SPAdes) (version 2) | ecosystem: Environmental > Aquatic > Non-marine Saline and... | reverse complement strand
TACTTTTTAATTTCAGAACCAGAGGAGGTGCTTTTTTGATGAATTCGCCAATGATATAAAATTCGAGGAATATGATAAATCTGCTTGTGATTGATTTGTTCGATAAATCGAAGCGCAAGGTCGTAGTCCTGGGCACCTTCAAAGCCCTGGCGAAAACCACCAATTTTTTTCACAATTTCGGCATGATAAACACCAAGGTGGCTTACCATATTATAAGATAAAAACAGGCTATAGTTAAAATCACATTTAAAATAAGGATCTTTGCGCCACCCCTTGCTGGTTATTTTGTCTTCGTCAGAATAGATAAGCCGGGCCTCGGGATTTTTATTAATGGTATCGGAAACCCAAAACAGCGCATCTTTTATTAATAAGTCGTCATGGTCCAATAATGCTATCCAATCTCCGCTGGCCATTTCCAATGCACTGTTTGATGCAGCGGAGATATGTCCGTTTTCCGGACGGAAACTTACCTTAATTCGGGGGTCGAGTTGCTGATAATGTTTTAATGCTTCTATTACTTTTGGATCGGTGGAGGCATCATCGGCAATGCACAGCTCCCAATAAGGATAAACCTGCGCCAAAACCGATTCGATGGCAGCTTTTAACCATTTGGGGTGTGGATTGTAAACCGGCAGTATTATCGAAACTGAGGGCTTATGATCAAGGAGTTTTATTAGTTTCCCCAAACGGGATGTTGTTTGGTGGCTACAATTTGAATAAAGCCTTATCCACTTTTGGTAATCTCCAGAATCGATTTGATAATTGCTATTCATACGTGCATGACGAAAAACGTGACCGGTCTTTGCAACGAGTCCCGAAAAACCATGATCCTGATACACGCTATGGGTTTTTTTTATCAAAACCCCCAGCCCGCCAAGCGTTACAATAAAGCGCAGGATAAACCCAAGCGAGTATAACAGCCTTGTAGTAATATTTGAAATTGAGTTTATCATATTATTCATCACGATCTGTAAATAAACTAAGATTTCTTTCTTCCAAAAATTCAAGTTTGGATACTATTCTTTCATTTTCGGGATACAATTTAAAATTCACCATTTTATTGCAGTATTCGATATCATGATGTTTTAAATAACATTCAACCCAGGTAGATTTGCCTTGTCTGAACCAGTGAATTGTATCGTATTGTCTGATTATGTTTACTTCTTTAAAAATCATCAAAGCTAAAAATCCAATAAGGATCAGGTTTTTCAGCCTGCCTGATAATTTCGGATTATTCCTGAGATTAAGATAAGTGAAATAAAAAGCTAAAATTGCAGGGATGGTGTAAGGGATGTATCGTGATGCTCCTGATGCTCCAATACCAAGGCAAACCCTGCCGATAGCGGTAAAAATAATAAATATGATGGTGAAGGCTGCAAGGTAAAAAATAGTGTTGCTTTTTTTATCGGAAAAACGGATTGTTTTAATGGCATAAATCAAACTAACAACCAAGAGGCAAAGAAATAATAATGTAATGCTGATTTTTATGATGTTCGCCATATAGGGGTGGTCGGGGATATTGATTATACCACATCCCCATCCCCATGCAAATTGTGATATTGAAAAAATAAGATATTCAATAGGATGTTCATGTGGGAAATGAAAGCAATCTACTGCCGGAGCATGATGATAATTAAAGAAAAATGAAATAAAAAACACAAGGGATAGTCCCAGCCCAACGATATTATAAATTCTCGTTTTTTTGTTGGTAGATTTTATCGAAAAAACAAGCAGTAATACCATGACCGGAATTCCCGAAAAGATAGCAAAACCGGTGTATGTGGTAAAGAAAACCACGGCTGCCAGGCCAAAGGCTCTTAGCATTGGCGTTTCGATAGTTAGCAGGTAAGCCGAAAAAGTAACAAGCAACACCGGTAAAGCCCCATGAGCCAGGTTGGGCGTTGCGATAAAAATTTCATACTGCAATAATGTGAAATAAATCAAAGGGATTACCATGTCGCCCCAGGTATATGTTCCCCAAAGTCTCTTTTTAATGATTAATGCTATCCAGCACGATAAAGCCAGGATAGCAACTGCCAAAAATGATTCAACCCTTACATTCCAGCCGGATAAAGGATAAATTACGGCCTGGATTATTCCGCCAAGCCCCTGCCGGTGTGGGCCATGCTGGTGACTGAATATTTCCCATAAATTGTGACTCCCACTAAAAACAGGAGATAAAAAATCCCATTGATCCCAAAATAAAACATTCACCGAGTTGATATTGACGAACCAGATTAGCCTGAATAGCAAAAACAGATAAACTAAAAATACCAGCATTATAGAAATTCTGTTCCCGGTTTTGATATTTGTAAATATTGTCATGATAGTTTTTTAAGCTCAATTTTATGTCCACTGATTTTTTATGTCGTTGATATTTAATGCTTATTTGCCTGAACTAACTTATATTCTTTCAGTGTTAACTTAATATCATCTTTAAACCCCAGTTTGTACCCATATTTTGGGGAAAAGCTTACTGCCCGAACATCGGTGGTATTGCTGTTTGGGAATTCAAAAAAACCGATGGCATCCTCAAGGTTAATGGCTTTTTTGTTGATTAAAACACCTCCTTTCAAAATGGGCTTAATGGCCAAATGTACCGAGGAACATTCTATTTCATCATACCAAATTTCAACTTTTAGCCTGTTGGGCTGAAACAGCAAGCGTAATATTTTCCCTACAAAAGTGTATTCAAAATCAGCCTCCAAATACATTAAATTATCCGATGGTGGTATCAGCAGGGTATCGCCAAGATGATAGGCTTGTATTTTGGAATCCACTTCCACAAGATTCAAATTCACATCTCTTTTTTTTAACAATATAAAATCTTCGTTGGCATCCTGGTGTGTGTATTTTGTTTGGATGTGAAGGGTATCGTCGAAGCGGTAATGGGTAAGCATTACTTGTTTGGTTGTTGATTCGTCCCAAAACGGATGCCTTCCATCGATCGAACCCATGGCAAATAATAAGTAATCGGGTGCGCTTGCCGATGAGTATTTCGCGGCATTTATCCCATCAAGACTGCTCGTATAGCTTGCATAAGATTGGATGCTGGGTCGTGGATTGTATTTTAGATTGTTGAAATAAAGGTAGGATATGTCGGTCGGGATAATATCAACAGTTTTGCCTTGTAGTTTTTCCAGAATTCGTTCGGGGATTTTCGCATTGTTTTTCTCTATCTCATAAATTGCACCCGCTTGCTGATCGTATTCGTTAAGCAAAACATCCCGGTATGGTAATTTGCTTATTTGGTGGTATGCTTTTATAGCCGGGTTACTATATCCAAAATATGCCTGCTCCGATATAAAAGATAAAAGGCCGATTAATAATATTCCATAAATCTGTGTAAACGGATTTGCTTATCTTTTTCAAAAAAAATCAACAAACTAAACAAGGCAGCAATATTGCCAAAGAACAACATTATATGACCATCAGCCCTTACAAAGCCCTCTTTAAAAAGGACAAAGGACGCAAGTGAAACGTACAAAACCATGAATACGCGAATTTTATCCCTGACAATGGCCTTCAAATCCATCACTATGGTAAATAAAAAAACCAGTATTATGGCAATTGCAATCAAAAACATAAGTGGATGCGGAGGTTTGTTTACGGCATCGTTGTAGTTATTAATAATATCCAGGCCATTTTGGATGTACGAAAATACGTCAACATGCAAGAGGCTTGAAAATGAGAAAAGCAGGATACAATAAATAAGGATAAAAAACCCGGTGAAGCTAAGTTTTTCAAGTTTTAGGTAGTTAAGGAAAAACAAATAGGGGAAAAGTAAAAAGCTTAATAAAAGTCCGGTGTTTAATTTAACAAAAAATGCCAATAGGGCAATCGCGCCTGCCATATAAAGGGCGAAAGGCTTTTTTTTGCGAATGTGATAAAAGATGAAAAACAGAAAAATTATCAACAATAAAAAGGCTTTTTCGGCAAACAGGTTGGTGTAAATAAAAAGTAGGAAAACAAAAAATCCTGCTTTTGCAAGCTTTGATTTTAATTGTTTTATAAAATGAGAAATGATAATAATTATACTTATTAAAAGAAATAAATGGAAAACAAGGATAACATACTGCGACACGTATAATGGCAATCCGGAGTATAGAAACCCCAAAGGACCAAAAGTATAAATGAATTCCTGGCCAAAAATTAAATGTTGTTTTACAGCCATGTTTATCGCTATCATCCATGATGGATCGAGCCCATTGTGTGGATGCATTAAAATTCGCTCTGGCATTAAAATGTAAACACTTGCCAAAACAATTAGGGCATCAAACAGAATAAAGTTTTTAAATGCCAATTTGTTTAGTACATAATTCATGATACAAACTTGGTTTTGTTACCCATATTTAGGGTTGGATTATCCTTTTTTAATGAACATCTGTTAAAGCTCATCCCCAAAATCAGGTTTTAGTTTATTAAAGGTATAAATCCCCACGAAAAAGATTGTTAAAGTGATAGCCCAGAAATAGAGGTTCATTTCGGGGAACTCGAAAAACCACCGTTCTTCGAGAAAAGTGTAGCGGTAGCCTTCGGTGATATAAAAAAAAGGGTTGAGCAAAGCAATGTAGCGATAGCTGCCTTCGAGCATAGTGTAGGGCCAAATAATGGGCGTTGCCCAAAACAGCATGGTAACGATGATATTAACAATGTGGGCCATGTCCTTGACAAATACATTAACGGATGCCACGAACAGGGCAATGCCCGAGAGTAGGAAAACCATTACAAAGAGGTAATAAAATATCTGAATCCAATAAATTGTAGGGTTGATGCCGTAACTCAGGACAAGGAGTAAAATGGTAATCGCAATCAAAATGAGGTGTACCAACAAGCCGGAAAATATTTTGATGAGCGGGATCATGCCGACCTGGAAGTTGGCTTTTTTTATAATATATCCATATTCGATAATGGCCATACACGCCACAATCATGGTTTGGCTAATGTAGAGCCAGGGTATTATGCCAACAATCATCCATAAAGCAAAAGGCAAACCTGTGGTAGTATTGCCGGCACGCAGCCCAAAAGTGAAAGCAAACCAGATAACCAAAATATACACCGCCGGCTGGATAAAGGCCCAGGGCAGCCCAATGAACGAAGACAGGTAGCGGCTTTTAAAATCGCGTATTACCAGCGTTTTCAGGATGTAGTGCTGTTGGATGATCCCACGAAGGATCGCAAAAAGTTCTTTGATACTATTCATAAATCTAAGCAATTACATGGTTATTGGAAATGTGGATATGTTTACATCAGGAACTACAATATTCGCTTTCTGGTTGAAAATGGGATTGGGGTTGGCAATTTCGAATAATATGGCATCGTAGCACGAATGGGCCTGAGCTACTGTGGTTTCAACCATCGCTTGTGCAATCAGGCTTATCGAATAGTTGCCGTTGCTCAACAGGGGCATTTTAAAATCGATGACAACAATGCCAGGATTGTTGGCTTCAAACTGCAGTTTAGCCTGGTGGTAGTAGCTATCGACAGATAGAATGATGACACCAAAAGACCCATTCAACTGAACCTTGATACCCGCATTATCCATCGTTTTTGAGCTTTCAATAACCATGGCTAGCCGAAGCTCTTCGCCGCCCTGCAAAACTCGTGTGCTTTCATCCATAGCCTTGTTAATCATTGTTGCATAGCTTATCGTTAATTCACCATTCCCATCGGGGTACATCTGGCCGGTATTTATCCATGCGTATTTATTTAATGGGGCTTTTAGCAAACTGGCCTGTAAAGAAGGGTTTGCTCCCTGTGCCCCGGTGGCTATATTTACATTTTTATTAAGCCCCTTGCCCTGCGCCATAAACAGCTCATACTGTTCCGTTACCTCACTGGGATCGCCTTCCGATTTTACATCGCCCTGGTGCAGCCAAATAACCCGTGTACAAAAATCGCGAACAGCAGCCATGCTGTGCGAGCAGAAGACGATGGTTTTCCCGGAATCCTTAAACTCCCTTATTTTCCTGAAACACTTCTGCTGGAAGCGAATATCGCCCACCGAGAGCGCTTCGTCGATGATAAGGATATCGGGGTTGATGTTGATATTGATGGAAAAGGCCAGGCGCACGTACATGCCGCTCGAATAGTTCTTGACGGGTTGGTTGGCATATTCGCCGATTTCGGCAAAATCCAGTATCATATCCAGGCGTTCTTTCATTTCTTTTTTGGTATATCCCTGGATGGCCCCCAAAAAAAACACATTTTCTAACCCGGTAAGATCCATGTCGAAACCACCGCCCAGCTCAAGCAATGCCGTTACCCTTCCGTTACATTCGTAGCTACCTGATGTTGGTGTAACTACCGAGGCGAGGATTTTAAGTATGGTGGATTTTCCGCTGCCATTTTGGCCTATCAAACCCAACACCTCACCCTCGCCAACAGTAAAACTTATGTTTTTTAGGACGTGGAATTTTTTATGGAACTTCCGGCGCAGGGGATGTGCAAACTCCAGCATCCGGCTGCGCCGCGTAGGGTAAAGTTTGAAGACTTTTGATAATGATTCAACGCTTATAGCGGGTTTGTTCGGCATGATTTACTTTTTTTTATTTTATCAAAAATGGATTGTTTCACTTTTAAATCTCTCTCATAATTTACAAACTTTTCCATGTTATCCGAAAAGGTCTCATACAATTTTCGATGTCGCTGAAATGCAAGCACGATGGCTTCATGCACTTGCTGTTGTTTGCTTGTTCTACGACCCGACCGGCTCAATTGCGGATTGTGATATTTACGATAAAATACTAGTGGTTCATCAATCCTGTGTACTTCCCTGCCAAGCTCGATAATCTTGAGCCAGAAATCAAAATCTTCATATCCATTTCTAAATGCTGAAACATTTCTCAAGGAAGGTGGGAGCGATTTTATTATCGGCATCGAGGTTCAAAATAATTTCGCCCTTTGCCTTTTTAATGGCCAGGTTGCGGGCATGGGCGGGGCCTCGATTCCTGGTATGGCAAATCCTCACTTTATTGTGTTGGATGGCTTCGAGGATTTCGCGGGTGTTATCGGTGGAGCCATCGTTAACGATGATGATTTCAAAATCCTGAAAGCTTTGGGCAAATACCGAGTCCAACATTTCGTGGATGTATTTGCCGTGGTTGAAGCAGGCGGTTATTATGGATATTTTCGGCATTCTTTTTTGGTGCGGTAGAGACAAGGCATGCCTTGTCTGTATTATCACAGGGAGACAAGGCATGCCTTGTCTGTACAATTATATGGATATTTTTTTAGTGGAGATTTTTATTATTAAATCGAATATGAAATTTGTACAGAATTTTTAGGATTAATATTTTGATGTGATGAATATAGATACTCCGTATCGGGTATTTGTAGTTGAATAGTTCTTAATATCATTCTATTCAATACCAATTTCAATCCCTGTTTTTTGAATTTCATAAGCAAAAGGATTCAAATTTGTAAAGTCTGATTCCCTGATAGGATGGGGTTCAATTCTCAAATCAATCTTTCGTCTTAATCTCATTAATAGCATTTGTGTATCAAAGAAATCCATCATATTACTAATCACAATGGCAATATCTATATCGCTATCTTCTTTTTCAGAACCTTGAGCACATGAGCCAAACAAATATGCTTTACTAACAATCAAGTCTGCAGGCAATTGCCTTACGTATCTTGATGCCGTATCTATAATTGATTTCTTAACCATACTCGTATTTTTTCTATTCTTTCCAACCAAATATCAGCAAAATCTTTGGTGCATAATTTATAAAAGTCCTGTTTGTAATTATCATACCTTGCGTTCAAATTAAATGTAGTAATTTTATCCAGCCAATCTTCAAACTCTTCACTCAAATCAAGGTTAATTTTATTTGCCAATCGAAGTAAATCATGTGAGAATATTGCATGTTTCTGAAGCCGTTTTACATACACTGCCTTTAAAGTTTTTTCAATCACTAAATGACCTAAAAACAATGCCCAGCTATAATCTTTGGAATTAACTAAATGTGACATTGTATCCTGGTTTTTATCTGCCGACTCCAACCAGTGTTGAACTATTTTATCTATATTTTCAATTTCCTCAAACATTGCAATCAAATATTATAATTTCTTTGCTGATTCATCAAGCGCATCAAGTTACTCATATCGAATCTATTTATCTAATAACAAAGATACCTAAAAATAACGATTGGCTAAGAATTCCATTTTTTCTTTTCGTGTGTATCATTAAATCGGATATGCAATTTGTAAAGGGTTTTTAGGATGAGGCTTGTATTTTTGTTGTTTTCACAAAAATTTCTTTTAATAATGCTTTTAAATTATCTATTGCTATTCAACAATTGCCAATATAAATCAGCGTATTTTTCGTGCATGATTTTATCATCTAAATATTCCACTGCATATTCTCGGGCATTTACTTTCATTTTTTTCAACGCTTTCTGATTGCTTTTTAAATACCTGATTTTTTCAGCAAACCCACTATAATCATCAGCTTTGAGCAAATATCCGTTGAATCCCGATTCGATTATTGTGGGGAGTCCACCCACATCCGAAGCAATAACCGGCACACTTGCTGCCAGGGCTTCGAGCACAATATTGGGGCGGCCATCAATGAGTGAGGGTAAAATTAACACATCGGTAATGCTGAGGATTTCCGGTGTATCAACAAATCCGGGGGCCAGAATCACCTTTTCAGGAAACGTTTTTTTAATTTCTAAAACTACTTCATCGTACATCGGACCATTGCCTCCCATAAAAAAAACAAACTCTTTTTGATCAGACATTTTTGCTATTTCAAGAACAGCCTGCGGATTTTTTTCTCCCGAAAATCGGCCCATCCAGGCTACCATAAAAACATTTGGTGCTATGCCGAATTTGGCACGGATAGCGTTTTTATCAGGATTCACCAGGGTGTTGTTGAGGTTTATCCCATTATGAATTAGCCTGACTTTGCGTGATTCCTCCTTGTGCTTTTCGATAAGCAAAGATTGGACAATTTCATTTTCAACAATATTAACATCGATGTGCCGGGCATATTTTCGGTTGTTTTGGATATGGCCAATTTCGTTGAACAACGAATCAATCACTTTCAAATCCGGATGTTTTGTTTTCAGCACAGGAAGGCATGAGTATATTAATGCACTTCCGGCTATCAACACTACATCAATTTCCTTGGCAGCTACTATAAAAGAAATGAAACGATTCATTTCCTTTTCATCTTCAAGGAAATTTGTCAGGTGGTAGATTTGCTGCGTAATTTTTTGATATCGTGGCGTGTTATCCCCCTCTTCTTTTGCTTTCTTATCTGTTGTTAAAATTATAATTTCATAATCTTTCGAGAGCATTGAAAACACATTAAGAAACAAAGTATCTACTCCGCCACTTACCATCCAGGGAAGTGCAAGCAGGATTCTTTTCTTCGATTTTTTATTTTTTAGGTTGACGAATGGGTTTTTAACCCTGAAGGTTTTGGCTTTGCCCCTTATTCGTACTTTCTTATACTTCTTTTGATATAAGTCGATATTTTCATCTCGAATGGTTTTGCGTTGCATTTCGTGTGTTGTTTGGCATAAATCGGTGAGACTTCCGCCGTGAACACGATAAAGCATTAAAGACTCTGGGATAGATTTAAACCTGTAGCCGTGGCCTGCAAGCCGCACCCAAAACTCCCAATCCTGCGGAATGTGTTCTTTGCCAATGGGCCAATCTTTATAGGGGCCACATTTTTTCCAAGCCTCTTTTCGGAAAACTGCTATTGTGGCTACCGGATTTCCCTGTGAAATCATTTCTTCAAAACTAAAAACTGTTGTTTTCCACAATTCTGTAGAATTGCCAAAACATTGTACCCAAGGATACACCACGTCATAATGGGAAGCTTCAAGAAAAAAAAGTGCTTTCTCGAGGTAGGTTGGCATAATCAAGTCATCAGCATCCAGGCAGCAGATGTACTTTCCTTTGGCCCGCTCTATCCCATAGTTTCGATTGTCACCCACTAGATGTCGTTTCTGGCGTAAATGAACTGTGATTTTCGGATGATTTATTTCTTTTAACACTTGCAGAGTTTCCTGATCGGTGGAACCTCCATCCACAACAATAACTTCAATATTTGCAAAGGTTTGATTTAATACCGATTCAATCGTTTCGGCAATGTATTTCCCGTAATTATAGTTTGGGATAATTACACTAAGCAAGGGTGCATCTTCTGGCCATTTTTGATTTGTAACTTTTTTTTGGTTAAGAATTTCAGAAACTGCTTTAAAATTATCATTGGTTTTGCGGCCAAAGGTTTTAAATTTATGATACACTAATTTCGCAAGTTGATAAGCTGGCTTTGATATTTTTCTGCGTGAGGAATTTGGTGGGAGAATGCGTTCTGCCCCAATTCTTAATGCGTTTGCAAGTTTCCAGCTTTGCGAATCAAAGATTAAATCCAGGTCATTTTGAAGTTTTTTGGAGATTCCATTTTCCTGGTTTATTCCCAGCATGTATCCAAACTTAAAATCTTTGCTAAGTTCAGAAAGATAATTCCTTTTGCTACGTGCTTCGAGTGCCTGAAAAATATCAGGATAAAAAGTTGGCGAAACCAGTTTAAATAGATCGAGATAAAAATTGTATATCATTCGTACCCGATCTTCATACTGCTCACCTTCCCACATGCCATTTTTATGTTTATGATGCACGGCCATTATTTCATCCAAAAACCTGATTTTTCCAGTTTGCGCATAAATGAAATGCAATGGCCAATCCGGAAAAACACAGGCATCGAATAGTTGGGGGAATGCTGTTATTGTATTCCTGTAAACTGTCGAACAGTTTGGAATGAAATTATCTTTTATCAAATCAGAAATTTCAAAATCCATCCTATCACGCATAAAATGGCTGAAATATTTTTCGTGCTCCCGGAAATCATCGACTTTGTCACCCGTTGCACCTACTTTGTGAAAGCAAATAGAATATTCAGGATTTTGCTCCATAAAATTGATTTGCTTCTGGAGTTTCAGTGGGTCAGTCCAGTAATCATCGCCCTCGCAAATGGCAAGGTATTTTCCGCGAGCCAATGGGAAAACATGCCGGGTATAAATTTGATAAATCCCAACACCTAAGCTGTAAAGGTTTTTATCTTGATAAACAGGTCGAAAAAGGTTGGGGTGTTTTCCTGAATATTCTTCAACAATTTTTGTGGTTCCATCTGTGGAAGCATCATCATGCACGATTACCTCGATGCCAAAGCTTGTTTCCTGTTTCAGAAATCCATCGAATGCTCGCCGAATATACTTTTCGTGGTTGTAGGTGAGGCAACAAATACTCACCAATAATTTACTATTTGGCATGGTTTACATTTTTTGCTTGTTTTATTCCAGACTTCCAGGCTGAAAAAAGAATTCGGGCATGTTCGTTTACCATGTTTGTAAGTCCGGGCATTTCATCATAAAGTTTTCTGGAATTACGCCCCATAGATTGGCGCTTTGCAGTATCGTTTATAAGCAGGTTTATTTTTTCGGCGAGATCATTTTCGTTACTTGGCGAGATGGATAATGCATTCAGCCCAAATTTAACCTGCTCACTCACACCATAAACCGGAGTGGCAAGTATTGGGAGACCACAGGCCATAGCTTCAAGTATTGTTAGCGGATACGACTCGGACAAAGATGGGAGGATATAAATATCAGCGGCAAGATAATAATTCAAAATGTCTTTTTGTTCAGGAACGACAATTACTTTACCATCAAGACCGTCATCCACAATTGCTTTTTGTATTTGTTCAATGTAGGGAAATCCGTTTCTTGCACCAACCAAAAAAAGCATGAAATTTTTGTTTTGGATATGCCTCAACGCTTTAATAATCAATAATTGATTTTTGTTTGCATGAATAAGTCCAACGTTAAGTAAAGTAATGGTTTGGTGGGGAATGTTTAGCTTTTGCCTTGCTTTTGCTTTTAGTTCATCATTCAATTGCAGTGCTTCAAATTTATTTTCAATATCATTTTTAACCATAGCAAACCGATGATTAAAATCGAAATGTTTGTAGATATTTTGGGTACTCTCTGCACAAAAAACAATTCGCGAGGCAAGCATAAATGCCTTCAGGTTTTCGGATCGCGAACAAAATTCTGTCATATCCTGATTTACTGCCGGATAACTGCTTTCGTGAATCATCCACACGCAGGGTATTTTTTTATGATGTGCGGCAGATACCATGCTACTATTAACAATAGTATTGGCAAAAACCACATCAGGTTTTTCGCTCTCTAAAATATCAAGCATCAAAAGGTTATTAAGCTGGTTTGTATCGTGAATGGCTATACTTGAGTTTTTATGTTGTATTTGATCAGGAAAAAAAATGAAAGGAATATTCAGGTTTTGCATGTCTGCCTTCAAGGGGCCATCGAGAGGGGAGAAAACAAGGGGCGTAAAACTTTTGTTCTCGGACAAACCTTTTGCAATTTCGAGAAGTACTTTTGGAGCACCTTCAATATTAAGGCTATGTGTGAATAATAATACTTTCAGCGGCCTTTTCATTTTTTTGCTGTCAACCTCCGGGGGATATTGATTTTTTGGGCAAGCGGCTGAATTTTCACCTGTTAAAAATTTTGGCTTGATGAAAGGCTTTTGAAATGGGAAAATTTCATTTTGCTGAAGCTTAAAGCTACCTATGGTAGTTTGTGTTTTTTGCGAAATTATCCTTATAATTTTTGTATCGGCTGAACTCAGCGCAAAATGCAAAAAGGAAAACTCATGGCGCTTAACCGACCCACGATGGCACTTGGTTTCAATTGGATTTAACACAATCTCTCCAAGTTGATTTTTATCGGCCATAAGCATAACCCTTGTTATATCATTTGGCGAGGCGATGGAAACAATACCTTCGATTATTACTAAATTGTCCTGATGTAAATCAAGGCTAAAGCGTTTTAGTTCCACATCCTTAAGACATGGGAATCTTTCGGGTAAAATGACCTTTACGCAAAATCTCAAAACTCGCATTATTCTTTTTTTGAGCATCGTTTTTATTTTGTTGTAGCCTGGGATTCTCATTTCATTTTTATGATTCTACTACCGTTTTATGGAATATTTTTTTATTTGTATAAAAATAGCTAAAGATGCACGCATGTCCTTCGGACATCTATCTCCCAGCGGGTATTGACCCAAGTTCGATATAGGAATGAAGTACAGATAATTGGATTTCAATAGCCCAAAGTTTTAACCCAGAATAAAACGTAAAAAACACCAAGCACTATTTTAGTTTCAAAACAACGATTTGATATAGATATTCAAGCAGAGATTTATTTCTCAAAAACAAACAAATTATTCAATCCCAGTTCAAACTTACGGTGCCTGATAAGTCTAAAGCCGGAACTGTTAAATAAGGGAACAGTTTGGCGGGGATCGAAGCCATAGTGCTGCTCCAGAGTCATGGCATCTATCAATCCGAGAAACCGAAGCAGGGCAAGTATGTGGTCAACCAGGGGCGAGGGAACAGTTAAAATCACCACAGTAAGTTTGGAAAATATTTTCATAAGGGAAAGGTCTTTAAGATTCCATTTGATTTTGAAAGCTTGATTTTCAGATTATAGTTTTGTTTTAGCATAGTTGCTCAAAATAGTATTTATCTTTACCCTAGGAATTCGATATTGTGAATTATATATTGCCCGGCAACAGCACCCGGATCCAACCTAAGTAAGCCCACGATTTCCCATGCCGGAATTTCAAGGTGTATTTGATTTTTTCCTTCGCGGGAGGTTTTCTTTACAGAATTCTCCTCACAGTAAGCACCTGAAGCACTTGTTTTATAGAATAATTGTAACTCAGTATTTTCCGGAACGCTAATGTCTAACTTTATTACTTTTACTTTTTTTGGCAATCTCAATTTGGGCAAAATTAAATAGGGGTCATTTCCCTCAGATGTAAAGGTAACACCCTCTTTGTTTAAAGCAATGTCTGTAATTTGATTAAGGAACTTACTTTTCTTAAAAATCGACTTGTTAGTTACCTTGAGTATTGGACGTAGTTTATCGTAGTCAATTTTCTGTTTTTGAATCAGGTTATCCTTTAGGTTCTTCAGTGAATCAATTTCTTGTTGTTGCTTTAAAAGTATGGACATAACCACCGGAACAAATTTTTCGAGTGTTAAACCGGGGTAAGGTTCCCAGTGGGCATCAACATTGGGCAGGGGGTCGTTAAACAATTTTGCTCTATCCATACCAAAAAATATTTGGGCGACCTTATTATTCGAGGCCTCATATTTTTTAATCAAATTTAAGGCTTCTTCGGGTGATAGCAAGCCATAATCCTCCATAGGTTTTTTGATATATTCGGTGGGCAATGTTTTACTTAAAAGACCGAATAATCTATTGTCATTATGGTTAAACGTTAGGTTTTTACATAAGGATAAAAGTTCTATAATATCCCGGTTGTAACCGGTGTTGTAGTATTTAAAGTTTGGAGGCTCTGGTAAATCGACAGCATTATTTATTCCAATGGCCTTTAAAAAATCTGCTACCACATCGTTTCCTATCGTAGATTTTTCATAAGGCCTTACGGTGAACTGTTTTACTTCAAAGAAATCAAGCCAGGGTTTTAACATCCTGCTCCAATCGAGGTTCATTATTTGCTCATAGTCGTGAATTGTATTAATTTGCTTGAATTTATGACCCCATTGTTTCCAGGCCGATTCCAACCACTTATCCTGTCTTCTTAAATATACAATCACATTAACTTCAAGATCAAGTTTACCGGCAATTTGTGAGAATATTTGAGGCCATCCCTCCCAATTAGGTAATGACTCATCACTGAGTAAAATCTTATCAAGTTTATTGTTTCGGCAATAGTCCACACTTTTTTCCAATATAGTTAAGAGACCTGCAAAGTCATTCCTATTCCTGGCATCGTTTAGGTAAACTGTATGACATGGCATACTCCCTTTTGTTAGGTCATTTGAATCGAAATTTGGGTACAGTACTTTATGTTTTGAGGCCAGAGTTTCCCTGTTAAAGTCCAAAAACCGCTGAATGGCAGTGGATCCAGTTTTACCTTGTCCAATATGAAGTAGGATTATTATTTTCTGTCCGTGCATCATCTATGAAATTATCGTTATTAAAAGCATTAAAAAAAACTGGGAATGATTGTGTTGCAAACCATCTTTAAAAATGCTACTATTGAAGTTAGGATAGAGCATACCATACTTTCCGGCTAAATACTCCCTGTTGTAATTTAGAAAACCCTGAATGGTACTGATTCCGGTTTTTGGTGAACCGATATGGAAATATATACTTGGTGGATGGCTCATGATTTATTGAAATTTAAAAATTTCTAAGTTGTCGATGAAATGATTAACCGGATTTTCGGGCAAGTATTCCAGGATGCGATTTCTTGCATTTATTCCAATTTCTTCAAGCCGATTTACATTTTTCCAAACTCGTTCCATGACTTCATCAATATCATG
>Ga0208900_1001073_pt1 | contig 15412 bp, 14 predicted proteins | sample AntAceMetag02UKK_FD_184763 | JGI IMG/M metagenome (GOLD analysis project Ga0208900, IMG submission 184763) | Saline lake microbial communities from Ace Lake, Antarctica - Antarctic Ace Lake Metagenome 02UKK (SPAdes) (version 2) | ecosystem: Environmental > Aquatic > Non-marine Saline and... | reverse complement strand
TCCTTGTTGATTCAATTAATGCCCTAATTTTAGCCTTTTATTGCATTAACATAATCCATTGGGGTCTGCCAATAACTTCTTTAAAATAGAAATTCAGTGAATACTACTTAACAAAGTAGAACTAACATGTCTGATAAAATTTTTAAAGAAATCCGTGATGATACCAGCACCGATGCCTCGGATTACCAGAAGCTCCCCATGGTGGATGTGGTGCTGGCCGATGGCACCAAGACCACCCTGGGACCCAAAACCCCTGAGTAGGTGACAGAACTGGTGGGGCAGGCCACGGCAGAGGGGGCCTTGTACCGGGGCGTACTTGGGATATTAAAGGCGTGTAAAACCGATATTGAGACGGGTTCCCGGATACCTGGCGTAATGTGGCCGGATATAACCTCAAACGCCTGGTGGATGATCAAAATGCGGGGAACCCCTTGAACCTCATGCCATTGGTGGTGGGGGCAGAAGGTACGTTGGCCGCCATTTTATCTCTTTGACACAAACCAACATGTACGATATTATGTATTTAAATGTGTGTTTAAAAGCATGCTATTCATTAAGAGGAGATAAAAATGCTTGCATATACAAAAAATGAAATGGTGAGTTCCACCGAAGTGGTGAGAAATTTCAGTTCCCTGCTGGACAGCCTTAAAACAAAAAAAAGAAATAAAATCGCTATCATGCGCAAAAATAATCTGGAAGCAATTTTATTATCAATTGAAGAGTACGAGAGGCTTCAAGACTGCATAGACCATATGGAAAACTTGGAAATTGAAAAAATTCTGAATAAGCGTCGCCACACACCATTGACGGAATATATCAATTTTGATCAAGTGCTGGCTGACCATGGGCTTGAGAACGATGACCTTTAAAATCGTTTTCCATCCTGAGGCAGCAAAAGAAATCAGCAAGCTGGACAATCGGGTTAAAATTCTTGTTTTGAAACAAATCAAAAAACTATCTATCTCTCCCTGCCTCGGGAATGAGCTTGGTTCCAGACAAGGTATGTCGCTGTCAGGGTACCGTAAACTCTATGCAGACAAAAAAAAGATCAGAATCGTTTATAAAATTGAGGATAAAAAAATTCTGGTCAAAATTATTGCAGTTGGAAAGCGAGAAGGACTGGCTGTCTATCAAAACGCCTTTAAACGAACTAAATAACAAAAAGAGGATCATCGCGGATTAGTGTGAGAAGCAATTCAATTTAATGCTTAAACACTGATATTTATGTCTGACAATCACATTTAAATCACACTAATCTGCGAAGAGCCCAAAAAGATCACCTCCCGGATAGATTGGGAAAGGAGACCTATGTTGGACCATTGCAAAGCCTATCAGAACAAGATTGTTACGGCGGATGTGGCGACTTCAAAAATTAAAAATGGCAGTCGAATTTTCATCGGCTCCGCGTGTGGAGAACCCCAGCATTTAATTCACGCTATGGTGAAAAACCGTAAGATTCAATGGATATATCGGGTTTATTGCCTCTGTTCTGCCCGAGAACCTGAGCATGCTCCATGTGTTTAAAAAGTATTATCCCCATGCAAAAACCAGCACACATAACGGCGATATTGAGATTCACATGGCATTTGAGGCAAAATCGTTAGAACCGCAGATGAAATAAGTTGGACAGAAATAGCACACCCCAAAGCCCCCCGCCTCAAATTGTCATTGGTTCCAAAAGCGGGTCAAGGCAGGGTAGGGTATACCAAACGTTTGAATTTCTGAGTTGTTACATCTAAAAGGAGGGGCGGGCTTGTATGCTTGCCTTTTTACGTTGTCAGAAAGGTATTTATAATAAAATCAGCGATTCCAGTGATGTCATCGATGTGCAACACAGGAACGTCGATGTCCACATCAATGTCAGAAATCATGGCTATGAGTGAAGATCCTTCACTGCTGGTGTAAAGGGGAGCGTCGTGGGCACCTTTTCTAAAGAGTTCAATTTTGGGTTTGCTGGCCTGTTTATATCCTTCGGTGATGACAATATCCGCATCCATGAAAAAATTATCCACAAGTTCATCAATGGAAAGTTCTTTGGCCACGTCTTTGATAAGGGAGACCTTCCATGGGCAGGAGATCACCACCACATCAGAACCTGCCTGTTTGTGTTTCCAGGTATCTTTTCCTTCATGGTCAATGTCAAATCCATGAACGTCGTGTTTGAGCGTACCTACGGTGTATCCTCTTTTTTTCAGTTCCGGAATCAACTTGACAAGCAGTGTGGTCTTTCCGGAATTCTTTTTGCTTATGATGGAGACCACAGGGGGGGGAGAACTCTTCTTATTCATATGTACCTCTTTTTGGTTTCTGCCGTTTTTTGAATTGAGTGGCCATGGCAAGACCACAAGCCTTAGTCCACCTGAAAGTGTTCAGTGGCGTGGTCACCCCTTCGAGCCAACTGAAAAATAGCACATTTTTTTTCCCAGATACAAGCAGAGCTTTCATTTACATTACCAACCTGAATATTTATTAAAGGCTTGTTCTTTTGTCTTTATTAACATAAAATTAACATTTTTGGTTTGTCTGGGGACAAATCTTTCGCATTCATAAAAAGGTAGCAATGTTAAACTCACAAGAGAACATAACCCTTCCCAACGCGACGTTTTTATATGAAACACCCACTGGGAAATCCGTGTATCAGAAAAGAAATATATATGAATTGTTAAACTCTGAATTTCCAGGCTTAATCCAAAGTGTGGAATCGGTTATTGAAAATTCGGAATTCAATTATTCCAACGGCACTCTCAATGAAAGTTTTTTGTGGCAACATACCGTTTATGTGGCATCCATGGCCATGACTATTTCCTATGCAGAAAATGTAGACCCGCTTATTCCTGTGGTGACGGCGTTGTTCCATGATTGTGGTAAATTTGAAAATGGGAAATACCATGACGGGGAAAAGCCGGAGGAGGAAATCGGCGCTGAAATTGCGGTGAGGTTGCTCAAAAAGGCGGGGTTTCCCCAAGGGGATATTCAGACGGTCAAGGAGGGGTTGCTGGCCCTCTATAACGAAAATAAGGCGGAGAATTTAAATACAAAAATTGTCCATGATGCCGACTTTTTAATTAAGTTCGGTCATATGGGCTTTGCCAATTTCTTTGAGAAATCGGTTTTGCGGGGTATGGTTGTCCGGAACAGTATTTTAAAGTCCATGAGCAAAGAGTTGACCTATGCCGCATCCCTGGAAGAGAATATGTTCACAGCATGGGGGCGGAAACTGGCCCGAACAAAATCAAAAATAACCATAAGTCTGTTTCAAAATTATCTTCAGGAATTAAAAGACACGGGGATTGGCGACTACGAAATCAGGGAAATGGAGGTAAACTGCTGCAAGGGACCCGATGCCATTATCCCCCTGCTCCTTGTTTTGCCCCGATTCTGTGATACCTGTTTTCAGATGCACACCGTTGATTTCCAAAGGGAAAAGGGCATTAAATGTGAGCGCCTCATCGTAAAAATTCAATGCCCCGGGTGTGGTGAGAAAAGCAGCTATGATTTTTCGTTTTGTCTGCCTGAACTGGCAGGGCATTGAAGGCGGTAGGTGTCGGCCAGACTATTTTTCGCCCTTTCCAGATCATCAGGGGTATTGATATTAAAAAAGGAGAGGAGATGGGGGTCAAATTTACGTAAATCCGCTTCGGGAATTTTTATGGTATTACCCTGGTCAAAAATTCCGAGAATACGATACTTTTTATTTTTAATGGAATTTTCCATAGGCTCCAGGCATTTTTTTGAATAGACAGCACACAGAGGTTCGAATCCTTTTTCTACCTTTGGAACGATGATGAATGTTTCCTCAGTAATGTAAGAGAGAATGTTTTCAATCATTGCTTGACTCAAAAAAGGGGAATCGCATGCAACTGCAAAGGAAAAGGGATACGAAGCATTATGAATGCCCGCATGGAGACCTGTCATGGAACTTCGGATGGGGTATATGTCGGATACCATTTTTATATTCAGGTCCATGTATGACTCGGGATTGTTTGTGACTAAGATCACCTCTTGGAAGAGGCGTTTAAATATGGAATAGGTATTATCAATGATCCTTTTTCCGTTGATCTTGATAAATGCCTTATTCCTGCCGGACAGTCGGGTGCTTAAACCACCGGAAAGAATAATGCCTGTGTAGGAGTATTTCATAAACAAAAACCTAAGTAGTCATGAATAAATTAAGCCCTTGGGTCATTCACTCAAGGGGCGCTGGGATCTGCATGAACCCATCAGATGAAGTTTGAATACCATAGTAAGAAAGATAATTCCATGGAAAATTTGGGGGGAGATCACAACCTTTGTCACCATAAAAAGGGTCTTTCTGCCAGACCGGAGGCTTTGACTCCTCAAACTCTTTTTAATTTGCTCTGGACTTTCATTCCAGAGCATTATATTAAAAAGTGGGTTTGGTTTTAATATTCAGATTTATAAATGGGATCAAGCTTGTCTTTTGCTGTTTTTATTGGTTTCTATTAAAATCAATAAACGCGTAACGATAAAAAAATAGGAGATCAAGATGCTACGACAGTTTGTTTTGCCCCTTATTACGGGCATCTGTTTTTTGTTGTCCGGCCTTGTTTTTTCTGAAAATGCCCAGGCCGGTGCGGTTAACCTAACCTACAGTAATTTTTTCCCACCAGGCCACATTCAGAGTATTCTTGCAGAATCATGGTGTAAAGAGGTAGAGACACGAACCAATGGAGAGGTTAAAATCTCTTATTTTGGCGGCAATACATTGGTGAAAGCCGCACAGATTTATGACGGTGTGGTCACTGGCCGGACAGATATAGGTATGTCTTGTTTACTCTATACCCGGGGACGGTTTCCCCTTATGGATGCGATCAACCTTCCCTTCGGAAATCCCAGCGGAAAGTTTGCCACTGCCGTGTTCAATGATCTCTACAATAAATTTCAGCCCGGGGAGCTTGCCGATACAAAGGTGATGTACCTCCATGCCCATGGGCCGGGACTGATCCATACACAAAAGAAGAACGTCACCTCAATGGCGGATCTCAAAGGGCTTAAGATAAGATCCACCGGGTCCATTGCAGGGATGATAAAGGCTCTGGGGGCAATTCCGGTTTCCATGCCCATGCCCGAAGTATATCAAGCGCTTCAAAAGGGCGTTGTCCAGGGTGCCATCTATCCGGAAGAGACCAATAAAGGATGGAAAATGGGTGAAGTCATTGATTACTCCATCGTCTCTTACCCCATTGCATATTCTGTGGGATTTTTCGTGGTGATGAACAAGGATAAATGGAATGCACTTTCCCAGGAAGCCAGAGATGCCATCACTGCAATCAACCAGGAATGGGCAAAGAAGCATGGAGACGCATGGGATACCAGTGATTATGAAGGCATTCGATTTTCCCTGGCCCAGGGTAATTCTATGACTGGCATTGATCCTGATGAAGCGGATAAATGGAAAACAGCGGTTCAGCCTGTGTTTGATGAGTATATTGAAAAAACAGAAGAAAGAGCTGTTCCAGGGAAGGATGCCTTGAACTTTTTAAACAAACAGTTAAAATTATATCACGATGGAAATTTTCAGAGCCAATATTATTGATCATGGATGATCAGGTTATTTGAGACTGTTTTGCGAGAACAGGGTCAGGCTTGTGTTATTTGGGTCTGACTCTTTTAACATGCACCATAGCACCATAGGTTTGGCAACAGCCCCATGCATGGGGAAACTTTATTTTGCAGTATTGATGGGTTGGTTTTGTCGTAATTAGCGACTTGACAACCCATCTTTTTTATTGGTTTTTAATGGCGTTAGGGAAGGAAACATATTGACGATGAACAAAGTGTCTATTTTCATGAAAAAAATAGCTGGTATTATGCTGGTGACCATGATGCTGGTAACATGCGGGGATGTGGTGGGTAATATGTTTGGGCATCCGCTTTTGGGTTCAGAGGAGATCGTTTCTTTACTGGCAGCGCTTCTGATTGCTTTTACTCTGCCGGCGGCGCACCAGGAGAGGGCACACATTGGCGTTGATATGCTCTATTTAAAATTTTCTCCCAGAGCCAAGAAAATCAACAACATCTTCCTCGGTGTTATTACGACTCTTTTTTTTATGTTGGTTTCATGGGAATGTTTTAAGTATGCCATAGACTTAAAGCGTATAGGACAGGTGACGGCGGTTCTTGAGTTACCCTTATTCTATGTTCTCTATTCCGTTGCTGCCGGTTGCGGATTTCTTTCACTGGTGGTTGGTTCACAATTGCTTAAAATAATTAAAGAAGGTTCCCATGAATGAGTTCGTCATGGCTGGATTGGTTGGAATAACGGTGCTGATTCTCTTTTTCTTTACACGCATTGCCGTGGCCTATGCCATGGCAATCGTAGGTTTTCTGGGGTACTGGTACCTGACTAATTTGACAGCGGCACTTTCTCTGCTTTCCAGAGATATGTTTGATGTGTTTTCTTCCTATGGCCTTGCGCTGGTTCCCCTGTTTGTCTTTATGGGGTTCATTGCCTTTTATTCAGGAATCAGCGCCAAGCTTTATGATATGGCCTATAAATTCATGGGACGGGTACGGGGGGGGCTTGCCATGGCCACGGTGGCAGCTTGTACCGCCTTTGGTGCCATTTGTGGCTCAACCACTGCCACCGCTGCCACCATGGGTACCATTGGTTTGCCTGAAATGAAACGATACAAATACGGCAATCGCCTGGCAGCGGGATGTGTGGCCTCCGGCGGGGGGATCGGGGCCTTGATGCCCCCCAGCGTTATTTTAATTATTTATGGCATCTTGACCCAGATATCCATTGGCAAATTGTTTCTGGCAGGTATTGTTCCTGCATTTCTCATTGCCGGACTTTTTATGATGGCTATTTTTATCTATTGCACCATTTATCCGGATCAGGGGGCCAAGGGTGAGCGATTTTCAGCCATGGAGCGATTAAAGGCCCTGGCCGATATCTGGGAAACGGCTCTGGTCTTTCTGGTGGTCATGGGGGGGATGTTTTTTGGAGTCTTTACCCCCACAAAAGCGGGTGCAGTGGGTGCTTTTGCCCTGCTGTTCATTGCAGTGATCCAGAAAAAAATTTCCTGGGAGAATTTTCAAAAGGCAGTTTTTGACACCCTTAAGACTTCCTGCATGGTGATCATGCTGGTGGCAGGGGCCACCATATTCGGGCATTTTCTGGCGTTGACGCGCATTCCCATGGAGGGCGCGAACCTGGTGGCGACCTTGGATTGGCCCAGTTGGGCCGTTATTTTTGTGATTTGTTTCATCTATCTGGTGGGCGGATGCTTCATCGATGCCCTGGCCCTGATTACGCTGACCATCCCCATTTTTTATCCCATTGTTTCCTCTCTGGGCTATGACCTGGTGTGGTTTGGTGTGATTATCGTTCTCATCACCCAACTGGGCATTATTACACCCCCTGTAGGCGTTAACGTTTACATTGTTAAGGGCATTGATCCGGATATCCCCCTGGAAGAGATTTTTATCGGTGTTATCCCTTTTGTCATCGCCTTGATAATCGGAATTGTAATCATGGTGGCCTGTCCCTCCATTGCCACGTTTTTACCGGATTTAATAAATTGATCTGGGGCATCGAGTGGCAGAATTTGCCGTTCGGTGGTAATGGGAGACTAAGAGGAGAATATGAAATCTTTTAAATCCTTGTTGGAAGCGTCTGTTATTGCCCATGGCCATTTGTGTGCCGGCCAGGTAATTGGGGTGCGTATGGCCATGCTGGGCTGTCGCCTTTTGGGCATTAATGACCCCACATCACCGCAATTTAAAAAAAAGTTGATCGTGTATGTGGAAATGGACCGATGCGCCACCGATGCCATTGGCAGTGTCACAGGTTGTCGTCTGGGAAAGCGCACTTTGAAATTTAAAGATTATGGCATTAATGCAGCCACCTTTGTTAATCTGGAAACCCGAAAGGCCGTTCGCATCGTCTCAACGGAAGCATCAAGGAAACTTGTAGAACGGTATGCCCCCGAAGAGGAGCTCCATTATCAGCAGCAGATCAAGGGATATAAAATTATGCCTGAAAATGAGCTGTTTGATGTGCAGTGGGTGAGCGTGGATCTGCCTGGTCAGGATATGCCCGGTCCCCCTCGGACCCATACCACGTGCAGTAAATGTGGTCAGGTGGTCAGGGATGCCAGAGAAGTCATGGTGAAAGGCCAGCCTTTGTGTCGAATTTGTGCAGGTGAAGGCTATTTCACCTCCTTGGAAGCGCTGACACTTTGATGTCAAGTCAGAGTTATTTGTTGAAAACAGGATGTTGAATAATACAGTTTGACACCTTTGCATCAAGGCAGACCGTATTCTGGACCCGGCCTGCCCATAACGAATATTAAAAGTCCCTCTTGGTTTGCCCCTACATACACGTGACCTTGAATGCCTTTTGCCAGCAATGGGGCATGGAGACAGTATTGTTTACAGCCAAGGATGACCCACGGGAAATACGCAATGTCCTGGAAAAGGCCATGGACCACAGTGATGCCATTCTTACAAGTGGAGGGGCCTGGACCGGAGACCGGGATCTTTAAGACTGATTCCTAAAGCAAATAAAGGGCAGAAGCGGTTTCGCATCTGCCCTTTGCTGTTTGATCGTGATATTATTTGAGGATGAACTTATTGCTTGACAACATTTCTGGCAGCGGGACCCCTGTCACTGTCTTCGATGTCAAAGGTAACCCGTTCTCCTTCGGAGAGGGTCTTAAATCCGGGCATATCGATGGCTGTATGGTGTACAAACACATCACTTCCCTCATCCTGCTCAATGAAGCCAAACCCTTTCTTGTCACTAAACCATTTTACTGTTCCTTGTGCCAAACCGTCCTCCTCCTTAAAAAATATCAAATGTGCGGCATCCTTCATATGACTCCAAATGTACTTGACATTTTTTAGGAAATGGTTCCCGAGAAATGGGCCGATTGCTCCAACAAGTGTAAACTGGAAAATGAAAGATGCCAAATGTGGCAGTTACGCCGGTTGCTCTGTTGATTTTACAGCCAGAGCGCTTCCAGTGGATTTAAACCCTCTTTTCACCGTTTTTCATCCATATCATTCCATGGATAATGTGACCGATAATTATAAATTCACTTACGATAGGCTTATCCATAGTAGCAAAAAAAATCAAGTAAAAAAAAAGGTCTGCTTTAAATAAAAGCAGACCTTTTTAAAATACACATTGTATAGTTTGTACATTGTTGGAAACAATTACTTCCGGTTACCATACTCGGCATAGGACATGGCCGTAAATCGGTAAACCAGATGGGCCATTTTAGAGAATGGCAAAAAGGCAAACAGATTGAAAATGGCAATAAGATGCAGGTAGTAGATAAAGTAAGAAATATACTCGGCACCGGCCAGACGGCTCATCTCCGTAAGCAGCCCTGTGACACCCAGAGACAGAACCAGACCCAGGATATACCAGTCTTTATAGGATGAGACCTGATCTTTTTTGTCCATACGGTTTTTAATCATGAGCACACTGCCGATGACCAGGGCAGCCCCACTGATATTGGCCAGCCATTTAACCGGATTGAGCTGGGAATATGGCCCAGGCAGGTGGAACACATAAAGAACCACAAAAAAGATATTGGTGACAACGAACAGGCCAATAAACGAGTAAAGCACCATCATGTGTGGTGTGGCGCGATCCTGATTGGTGGTACACTCGTTAAATTTATCATGTTTGAGGACCTTGGGAAGCACCTTGAGCATGGCCTGTAAAAAGCCTTTGACTTCCAGTTCTTCTTTATCGGTTTTCCCCTCTGCCACGGCATTGGCATGGATATCCACCACAAATCGTTTCAGCGCCAGGCCAAAAATAATGACCACAAAGCCAGCCAGAGGAACAAAGGTCAAATCCACAAACCAGGTGGAGATGAAATTGGCATGGGCAATGACATCGTGGCCGCCATGGGACCATTCCAGACCGAAATTGTGAAACAATTGGGTCATGCCTTCACCACCGGTGATGGTAATGTAGGCCAGAATGGCAAACCAGATGGCGGGAATACCCAGGAGAAAGGGAAGTTTTTTGGGGTCTTTTACCGCATTGGCCAGGACTTTGGGTTGAGAATACTCGTTGATGGCGGCATATCGGATGGCAGCCAGCACATCGCCCGGTTTGGCATCCCTGGGACAAAGGTCTGAACAGTCGCCACACTGGTGACACAGCCAGATATCGCCATTGGAGATCAGTTTATCTTTAAGACCCCAAGAGGCAGCGATCATCTCTTTTCTGGGGAAAGGGCTGTTGTCAGGTGCAATGGGACATGCCACGGAACAACTGGCGCATTGATAGCATTTTTTCAGATCCTCTGCGCCAAAACCTATAACCTCGTCGATGAACGCAAGATCCGGCTGGGCAAGGTATTTTTCACTCATGCTGCGATACCTCCTAAATTTTCGGTATATGATGGACGTTTTATTAAAAAACTAAGGTTAAAACCTGCCATGGCCGGAGAAAATATCTCCGGCACATGAGGGCTTTTTAAAAAACGTCCTGAGTTGTATAAATAATAATTTCCACTGCCCATAATAGTGACGGGCAGTGGCGTCTAAAAATCAGAATCCCTTGAAGGGATTGGGACCCAGATCTTCAATTTCTTCCACAAAGTCACTTAAGAGTCCTGGAAGTTTGTCATATTCATCAATGGCAATCTCTTCGAATCTTACCCGCTCTTCTTCCAGGGCAAGACTTGCAAGGGCGTCTCCGATCTTTTTAACCCTTATTTCGGCAAGCTCGCTGCCTTTCATGAAATGGCACTGATAGTCATCGCCGTGTTTACAGCCCACGAGGATAACACCGTCCATACCCTGGGCCATGGCATCTTTGATCCAGATGGCGTTGACAGATCCCAGACACCGCACAGGAATTACCCGGACATCGGGGGAGTAATCAACACGGTTCATGCCCACCATGTCAAGAGCCGGATAGGCATCATTTTCACACACCAGGGCCAGAATCCGGAAGGGGGGCTCATCATAATCATCTTCCGATGGAACGCCGATGGCCTTTATCTGGGAACCAATACTATCAATGGTGTAATCGGCAAAGGTAATGATTCGTTCAGGACATGCACCCATGCAGGTACCGCATCTTCTGCACCGGGTGGGATTGATTTTGGGCGTACCCTTTTCATCATCATCCAGGGCACCAAAGGGACATTCCACCGTACAGCGTTTACACTGGGTGCATCTCTGCATAAAGAACTCGGGATAGGTCTGATCACCGGACCGGGGGTGGACCGCAACACCACGATCTGCCGATGAGATACACTGAATGGCTTTAAGGGCCGCACCCGTGGCATCTTCCATAGACTCTTCAATGGTCATGCTTCGGCGGACGGCACCCGCTGCATAAACACCAGTTCTCTGGGTCTCATAGGGGAAACAGATGTAGTTGGAATCGGCATATCCACCGAAAATATCATTGTCCCGGAACCCGGGACCCTGGCGATAGGCCAGGTTGATAACGGGATCATCCACGGTGACAGGAACCATGCCAGAGGCCAGAACCACCAGGTCGGCCTTGAGGTTCAGGTTATCTCCCAACAGGGTGTTGGTGGCTTCCACAATGAGACTGTCGCCGCTCTTACTGACTTCGGTGACCGCCCCTTTGCTCATGAAAATACCACGGTCTTGCTGGATACCCTTGTAGAAATTTTCCTGGAGGCCCGGGGTTCTCATGTGCTGGTAAATGACGTATGCCTTACCATCTGGATAATCGTCGCGCACATATTTGGCCTGTTTCAGGGCCACCTGGCTGGTGACAGAACCACAGTAGGGAAAGTCGCTATCATCCTCATCTTTTCCAGGGGACTGGATAAAGACAACGGATTTGGCCTCTTTGCCATCGGAGGGTCTTACAATTTTACCCTTGGCGGCAATTTTTTCAAATTCATCATTGGTGATAACGTCGGGAAGATCAATGCCCAGATGGGCATAGGCCTCTCCTTCAAGTTTATCTGGACGCCAACCGGCAGCCAGAACGACAGCGCCGTAAAGTTCACCAGTGGGATCCAGTTGAAGAATATCTTCACGGCCTTCATTGTACTCAAGGAACTTGGCGTGCTGGGTTTCTGCATCCAGTTCATCGCCCTTTTCATCCAACAGCATTTCTGGTGGCAGCGGAAAGGGAACGTCAAAGGGGATTTTTTCACCGGGTTTCTTAAACGTAACGGTGAACTCACCGGGCTGACCGGCAATACGGGCAACTTCTGTGCCAGTTTTTACTTGAATGTTGGGATATTGTTCCAACTCCGCCAGTTTGTCCTGGATTATTGTGGGGATCAGGGCATCAAAGGGTTCCACAACGGGCATCTGGCTGCGCATCTGGGCCGCATATCCACCCAATGCAGCGGTTTTTTCCACAATGGTGACTTCAAAACCGGCTTTGGCCGCATCAAGGGCCGCTGAAACACCGGTGATTCCACCACCCAGTACCAGAATTTTTTTGGAAAAAGTTTCTGTTTTATAAGGCTCGGGCAATTTTACTTTTTCAACACGAATCATGCCCATTTTGATGTAATCTTCGGCCTTCATCTGGATTCGATCAAAATGCTCTTCATCATCCTTTTGATCTTCGGTGAGTGCCGGATATTTTTCCCGGGAGTGGGGCCATACAACACCCTCTCTGAGATTGACTCGTTCCACAATACAGCCGTCAAAGTTGAATACATCAAAATTGACCCGGCGGGAACAGGCCCCAATGACCATGGCATTTACTTTACCGTCATCCACATCTTTCTGGATGAGGGCAACGCCTTCCTTGCTGCATAGAAACGGGTGGGTCGTACAAGTGACGCCCTCTTCATCGGGAACATCAACAAGGTCTTCCATGTCAAGGACATCGCCAATGCTGCATCCAGTGCAGATATATACTCCAAATTTCTTATCCATGGTTATCCCTTACCTCCTCACCAGCGTCTGAATGGCCTTTAATGCCATGCCGGTTGCATTCTGGTTGGATGTTACAACATCAGCGGGTTTATTGGCACACCCGGCACCGAACATACCGCCTTTTTTAAAATCATTCACGATAAAACCGTCTGCATTGAATTTCAGGTCTGCATTGGGTTTATCCACAGATGCGTTGGGCTGCATGCCCGTTGCAAGGACAAGCATGTCCACGGTCTGACGGATTTTTTCACCGGAAATGGTGTCTTCGGCAACAAGGGTGACATTGCCGGTGGCACTTTCTTCGCCCACTTCTGCAACTTTACCCTTTATAAAGAAGATGTTTTTATCTTCTTTAAGTTTTTTATAAAAATTTTCGTATTTTCTGCCCGGGGTTCTCAAATCAATGTAGTAGATATAGATTTTGGCTTCGGGATACTGGGCTCTCAGATAGGTGGCATGCTTTAAAGATGCCATGCAGCAGATATAAGAGCAATAGGGAAGGTGGTTCTCATCCCTGGAACCCGCACATTGTACAAATCCGATGCTTTCAGGGGCTTTGTCATCCGATGGACGAAGAATCTTTCCCTGGGTGGGACCATTGGTGGCGGCAAGACGTTCCAGCATCATGTTGGTGATGACATTCTGATACCTGCCAAATCCCAGGTTATCAATGCGGGCCGCATCATAGGGTTTCCACCCTGTGGCCCAGACAATGGCACCCACCTTGAAATCCAGGCTTTTTTCCTGCATATCAAAGTCAATGGCATCGAACTTACAGGCTTCTTTACATTTTTCCCGGTCATCGGCGCTCATGGACGGGGCAATGACATAACGTGAGGGGAAAGCCATGTTATGGGGAAGATAAGCGGCTTTCCGTCGGTCCATGCCAAGGTTAAACTCATTGGAGATCTCAGACTCGCATACCTTGGCACATTCGCCACAGGCAGTGCAGTTTTTATTGACATATCGCGGGCTGATTTTCACCTTTACGGTGTAGTCTCCAGGGGTACCATCCACCTTTTCAACCTCGGCCATGGTGAGTACCTGGATCTTTGGATTGTCTTTGATTCTCCGGTAGTTGATTTCAAGTCCGCAGGTGGGGGGGCAGAGTTTGGGAAAGTACTGTTTCAATTGTGAAACCCTGCCGCCCAGGGAAGGTTCCTTTTCAATCAGAAATACCTCATACCCCACTTCCGCAGCTTCCAGAGCCGTTGTCAGGCCACTGATACCGCCGCCAACAACCATGATGCTTCCGCCGGCCGGGGCTGATTTGTCTGTTGTCATGCTATTCCTCCGTGCATATGTAAAAAAATATAATTTGACTGAGAATCCCGGGAATCAAGGCATGTCATCCGGAATCCTGTGCCCTTTGGAAATTAAAATCGTAAAAGGGAGCTCGCCCGTTGCCAGTTCCCTTTTACCAGTCTTTTTTACAAAAGGACACAGGGGGTGAAATTCCCATGCATCAAAATCTGAAAAAACCCCCAGGCACATACAGAATGCGCCTGGAGGTTATTGTCTTACTTAAAGAAACTTACTACAACAAGCATCCTGGATTAATCAGCGATGATTTTGTGATAAGGTTCTTTTTTCATGGTCCACGTATCGGTAACTTTGTCATAGGTAGAGTTAACAAAGCAGAACCACTCTTCGTCATTCTGACCCATGAAATCACCTCTGTAATAGAAACCAGGATATCTGGATTCTTCACGGAAGTTGATGTGACGGGTATGCGCCTGAACTGTGTAAAGACGATGGTTGATTTCCCAAGCTCTCAGGAGTTCATGGAGATCACCAGCGGCAATTTTCTCAAGATCTTCACGGAACATGTCAAACAGATCGAAGAGAGTTTCAAGAGATTTACCATTGGTCATGTAGTAAGTGGCAGTACCACCACCATACTCATTGGTCATCTTCATCAGACGCATTGCCATACCAGCAGGTTTGCAATAGTGGGGGTTAACCGTCTCATCTGTTGAATATTCACAATGGTCAAGGTAAGTTCTAACGGGTTTGTATACGAAATCAACGAGTTCTTCGTCAGTCTCTTTGAAACCAGTAACCTTGTCACCTTCAGCAGCGAGATACTGCAGCATGGACTTGGCACAAATACGACCCTCAGCATGTGATCCAGAGGAGAACTTATGACCGGAACAACCCACACCATCACCAGCGGTGAACAGACCACGAACAGTGGTCATTCTGTTGTAACCCCATTTGTAGCTGTCTGGGACCCAATCTTCTTCAGGACCTGAACACCAGATACCACAGCAACCTGAATGTGAACCCAGGAGGTATGGTTCGGTGGGCATAATCTCAGAATCTTTGATTTCAGGCTGTGTGTTAGTGGCACACCAGAGACCGGCCTGACCAACGGACATGTCAAGGAAATCTTCCCAAGCTTCAGACTCAAGATGCTTGAGTTCTTTTTTGCTCATGGTCTCACCCAGTCTTGCAAGGGCGTCTGCGGTCTTCATGATTATGGGACCACGGCCTTCTTTGTACTCTTTCATCATGAGATGGTTTCTCAGAC